>Ga0065711_1031307_pt1 | contig 30034 bp, 25 predicted proteins | sample Hoacrofraction12_FD_59098 | JGI IMG/M metagenome (GOLD analysis project Ga0065711, IMG submission 59098) | Hoatzin crop microbial communities from Cojedes, Venezuela - Epithelial fraction 12 v2 (version 2) | ecosystem: Host-associated > Birds > Digestive system > Esophagus > Crop | place...
TTTTTTTTTTTTTTTTTTTTTTTTTGATGCAGAAAAAAGTCTTAGGTGACAGCGAGTTGAGCTGGGGAAAACATATTCTTTCCCTGGTGGTTAAGAGCAATTTGAAGTAGAAAATACCTTTCACGTTTCTTTATGGCTCTTCCCATGGAAAGGTTACTGCTGCACCACAGGACCCACAGCTTGGTAGCATCTGGCAAGAATCTTATATGCTTTTAAGTCTCGTGATTTTGAGAAGATAGGTTACCAGGATTTCAGTGTGACTTCTAAAGCACATCTCCATATTTTGGAAAGATTGCTCAGCGTTTCTCCAGAACCACTCAAGCTCATCTAATCACACACCACTAGCCATCACTAGGTGCCTGTTGTCCCATTACAAGAAAAGAACAAGAAATTTTATGAATACCCTTTTGTTAACAAGTGTAGTTGCAGCTAGTTTCAATTCTGTTAAGCTCCAGCCACTTGTATCACAAGTGTGGTTTTGCATGGCTTAGTTCTTGATCTTCTGTTGTTTCTGTGAATTACTTGATTTGACCTAAAAGCATTTCAGGTTAAGTTTCTTAGTGAGTGCATGCAACAAAACACCATATCATAATCAATAAGTAGATGTCTGAATGCTGAGAAAAACCTCAAACTACTCTCTTTAAGACCTTTGGCAGGAATTCTCAGGCAACAAGATCAGATAAGTGGCATTCATCCATTCTTCTTCTGCTGAAGCAAAGAACACATCTGTGAAATCTGTTAGAGAAGAGCTATTCACATTCCTCTTTTTCGTCCTCTGCTTCCATCACCACAAAAAAATATACATTAAAATAGCCTATTAAAAAATGACTGTTTACAATACTGCAGAGGGAACTGACCAAATGGGAGTTTTACACACTTAAGCTTGTCTGCAGTATTTATTTTAAAAAATGAATGTTTAAGAAAGAAAGGGAGCTTGAAAGCCACGTTCACCTGACAGTTCTCTTTGGACATTAGAAAAAGAAGAGAAGACGAACAGAATAATCCTATTCCAGCCTGTTTGGCTTAAATAAAGAGTTCCTTATTTAACTGTGAGTCTTCTTTTGTATTCTATATTTCATGGCAAGTAGTTATAGAGATCGAACTATCTTCAAGATCACTGGCGGCCTTACAACTGGTCCAGTTACAATAACAATTATTTTTAACATCAATGATCTATCCTTCCTGTTGACTGCAATTAAATATTCACCTATTTTCCGGAAAGTGCAGACCTAGTTTTCTGTGTACAGGTATTCTCTCCACATTTGTATCTTTGCATTTCTAGATACATATTTACATAACATACGGATTATATTTTTGAGCACTCCTTTCAGCAACATATTGTTTACAAGAGAAAAAGGGGTTTTTATCATCATCTTTCCCACTTGTGCTGTACTTTACATTCGACTTGTTTCTAAATAAAATAAACCAAAGCTTTGAGTCAGTTTTCTACCATTTTTTGTTCTGTGAAGATGAAAACAGGTTGGGTAGTGAGTTTTGGTTTTTTTTTGACAGTTCATATCAGAATTCAAAGAAGGCACTTTTAAAAGGCGTTTTGATCCCCCAGGTATTAGTTGCAGAGCCATATGAGCAAAGTTGTTTAAAAGTGCAACTACAAAGTCTAACTGTATACCCTAATCTTGGACCCAGACCTGAGGTTTTTCTCCCTAAGCAAAAACACACGAAGTAAAAGGTAATTTGCCCAAGTGAGACTAGATGAAATCAAAGGATTGTCCCTTTAAGAAAAATATATTATCCTTTATCACTCTGAATGGTTGTATTACAGCTCTGCTACTTTTGTGCTTCAGTTGAGGGAGTTACAGATATTAAACAGAATGGCACATCACAATAGGACATGAAATGAATTATAGCATAATGAGTGAACACATCTACTGCATTATTATACATAGTCACCTTTTATGTATTATGTAAACGAACCCAATTTGAGAGATCTAGCTCATTTTTCATTTCAAAAGAATTTTGTAGAGAACTGTTAGTGTCAATTATATCCGTATCAAATAGCAGATTTTCTGAAAGCTGCAAGGTGCAGGAGGGCCAAGCAGTGGTAAGTACATCGCCAGTCACTTGGACAGCACTCCTCTTAATATACAGCAACAAAAAGCAGCAACAACAAATTTCAACCCTGTTTTGCTATCCAGCAGCATAACCACTCTGCTTGGGATAAATGACAACGCAGTGTCAGGACTGACAGACTACACAGAGGTCTTACCAGTGCCTTGGGAGGATCTTCACAGCTATACCCACCATTCTATTTTACAGGTAGCTGCTTGCACTGATGAAGGGTTTTTATTCAGTGAAACTGGTGTCCTGTGGAAAATAAGGCAAAGCAAAGTGGAACAAAACATTCCTTTCTAGCAGCAAACACCATTCCCAGCAGTAGCTTACAAAAATTACATGGCCTGCAGCAAAGAGGGAGGCAGGTTAAAACTGATTGCATCTTTAAAATGAGATGACATTTTTTTCAGGATTTTGTTATTTCTTCTCAGAACAAAGCAGCATCAGATTCTTCAGTTATCAGACACATGTTCCAGACAATGCCTAGGCCACCCATAGACCATCCTGCACAAGCTCAAACCTATGTCCATCAAACTCTACAGATGCTTATACAGAAAATAATATTCTACCCTAACTTCTTGAAGTATAATGGCTTGTAAGACCTTGTGATAATTCAGTTATGGAAGAAAAGAGCTCAGCCATAAATAAGCTATCAGAAATACATAACAAACAATGGAAATTGTACTTTATACGTGGTGTCTCCAAATGAAAATGATAGCTTCTTTTTTGTTCCAGGTAAAATATTTGGTTTACATATCTCACTCCTTTGTAGCTTACTGCACGCAACCGAAAGGACTATGGGATAGGTGAAACACTTAAATAGGCTAATCATTTTTATACAGCTGATAGTGTTTAATAACGGCAAGAAATATAGTTCTCTTTAGAGGAATAAGTTCAGAATCTTTTATCTACTGAAAACCAAATACATTTTAAGGAAATTATAAATATTCCTTTTATCTTACCATGATAAAGAGATTTGCTGCAAACATTAACTAACGTACCTACTCACCACACATAATTTATAACAGAGGAAGAGCTTGAAATGCTTTTATGTAAACAATCATAGATTTTTCCTATGGTTACTAAAAGGCTGTTTAAAACTCTTTAGTAGCAGGAGACCTTGAAAAACACTGTTTCTAGAAAATCTCAGTGTTTCCTTTAACTTCGCACAATATTTACCCTGCTGACACCATTTCTGTCTCAAATCCTTACATAAACAATGTCTGTAATAAAAGCAAATATATTTTTACCAGTTTCACATAAAGCAGACCTTGGAATAGAAATGCAAGCACAGATACTGGTGTAAAGTAATGGAAGCATCTTCCAACTCCTAGAGCTCATGAAATACCTTCAGCTGTCTCCATTCACAGAAAATGCCGCATTTACCCTAACTGACAGAACAGAAAATATACAGGACTCTGAATGTCATACAACAACCAGACTTCCATAACTACCACCACCTGTTGATATAACTGATGAGCAAGGATGCACTCGAAAGAAACAAAGACACACAGTTACACACTTGCTTTATGCCTTCTATTCACCTAGCAATGTCTCAAGAAGGCTTTAAACTACAACGCAATATTTTGTCAAAGTTCACCCATCCAGAATCTGGGTTCAGAAAAGGAGAAACGAGACTCCAGCTGTGATAATCTATTTATCAGAAGGATGTTTAGAGACTCAGAGTAAACTTAATATTTGAAGTTTCTGGTCTGCTTGAGAAACCTCCCTGTTACATTAAGTCCTCCTAAGAGGCTGGTACCTCCAAGAGTAACATCATAGTGTGCAGCAAACACCAACTGACAGACACTACGACATCCCTCAGGAAGGTACCTCATTTTATACATGTTTCTGCATAATGAGACACAACATGCTAGAGTTCTGGATTCTAGAATATCTAAGACATGTCAGGTTTTCACACTAGCCTGTCTTTTGATCTCAAATTTCATGAAGCAGGTATGTTAAAAAGATGTTTCTCTCCTTTATGTAATCTTTCACAGAAATAATGTTAAATAGTCCCTAAGTAAAAGATAATAGTTACACTTCCCACGTCTAATCCATAGATATCGAAGTGTCTCATAAAGAAGCATATTTATCCACTATATTTTAATAAGGCATAAAAGCCAAGTTAAAATAGCTTCATAGAAAAATTTCCACAGGTTTCAGTGGAAGACATTATCAGGATATTTGATTAGGAGCCACTGTGGAATAACTGATCCGTCAAGGCCATTACAGAAAAAAGAAGCATGATTTACATCAGAGTCTAATATTCCACTATCCAACTGAAGTCACAGTTGTTGGCATATGTAACGTAACAGAAAGCAACATGAAACATGCTTTTAAGATCTTCTAGTTTGGCTGGAATAGGATTGCAGGAGTTCATGTTATGTCTCCTAACCCCCAAGACAGCAAAAAAAGAGTCCCAGACCCACCGTAACGAATCGATATGAATACTTATTACAACAATCAACTGTAAAACAGATCAAAAATTGGCAACTAGTTCAGAGGGACCTTCCGGCCCATGATTCAGTCTAGATCTCTAGAACCAGCAACCAGGACACAACTTTATCTGTGTTCTGGTAAAGCATGAAGATCACAGAGAGGTCCAGGCACTGCACACACACAAGAGGACACAACACTCACATCCAAAGAGGCCGTAACCTAGGAAACAAGGGGGGAGAAAACCTCGAGTACACAGATGTGTATCTGACGGCTAGGGTCAATAGCCTGAGACGTCAGCAATAGCCACAGCACAAGCTCTTGCTCTGAGTCCACAGATCAGAAGACTGAACACCAGTGCCTATCTCACCCAGGGTCATGCCCAGGGTGCCCTCATGGGGTAAGAAAGCTTGTCATTTCAGCAGAAACTGAGCTCTGAGTCATGAGAAAGCTTCCAGATGAAAATTTGTATAAAATATAACTTTCAATTTTAAAAGTGAATTAGTATTAATTATCCAAGCTTTTCCATAAATGAAAAACAGAACACTTTCTATGAGTTACTTTTCTCTTGTTTGGGGGTCTTTAGTTTTTTCTCAAGTTGGGCTAATAAATAGGGCTATACAGCATATACACTGTGACTGCGTAGCTTGAACAGTTAATCTGGAATATGAATGCATTTTTTTTCCCTAAAGAATTTGTCACAAACGAACACTGGGCTAGGGCCACATAGAGATGTGGGGCAAAACGCAGAAAAAGGAAATATTTTCCTTTACCTCCAATCCCGTATCTTTTGAACAAATTTAGTAGCATTCTTTAAGGAATTAACTCTCTTGCACTCTGTTATTCAATTATGCCAGTCCTCACAAAAAGTAAAAACAATAATGAAAAGATTTCTAGTTTTTGTTGAGCTGCAAGCACAGCAAACACAGATATCGCCAAGCTGCTGAGAGGCTTTCGTTGAACACAATAGAGATCTGTCCCAAGAAGCTGAAGGGTCTACATTAAACCTTTTTTTATTTTTTTTAATAGAAAAAGATTATCAGGACACGATATAGAAGACAAAATCCCTTTCCCAAAAGACTCACTGAGACTATAGCTCAGAGAAAGGGCATGTCTCAAACGAGGTGGTGGCTGAGAGAAAAGCCCTTGTAAGGAGTCAGCATGCTCCCATTTCACAACAAATCCAGGCCACAATTGTTTTAGATGTTTTAGGACAAAAGCAGACTTCCTTGCCTCATTGCCATTACCACAGGCATGAGAATGCCCTTAAGGCTCGAAGTCATAGAGCTGCAGGTGAGATGCATTGGGAGGAGATTACAAGATCGCGTAAGGGTGAAAGCCATACAGAATGCTCCTGAAGTCAAAGTCCCTCTGTACCCAGACAGCTAGTACCACCAGGCAGAAAAGACTCATGTCCTCAAGTCTCACATATTTCAGTGCCACCAAGGTGGGTCAATGTTACAGCAAGAGATAATAAGAGAAACTTAAATGTCCTATGATCATTTCACACCCTTCTTTCTCAAGAAATCTTACTGCTGCAGTGTGAACAACTGGATTGGGAAACAGATGATAATCACAAGGGATTATCAAAACCTGTTCATGTGACCAAATGCATCACGAAACACGTCCCTACCAACAAGAAGAAGTAGCTATCCTATATTTTCAAAATAATATATAGTTACTTACCCCTTAAGTGTGTGTGCTTCCTCTGCTAAGTAGCTGCCTCCCACCAGTCCCGCAACAGCTGGAATCCGGTAATAAATAAAGTTTTGCCTGGACTGTGCCTGTGGTTTGGATGAAGATGCTGTATAAACGTTACTAGTTATTTTAGGTAATTCCCTAAGGGAAAGCTGCTGTAAATGATGTCAGGAGTAAATGTTACCACATAGCCAGCAGTAGCCACGTTATCCTTTTAGGTCCCCAGAAAAGTGTCCAGCAGTCTCCTCTCACAAGCCATTGCAACAGAGTGATTAAAAGCTAACACAGGAGCAGCCAAGCACAGGTGCCTCTGCTCTATTATGTATATTCAAGGTGCAGGAAAACAGATGGTTGTTCTTGTCTTTTGATTTGTTGGGTTTCTTGTGTTGTTTTTTTTTTTTTAATGTGGCAGGTATAGTCAGCCTCATGACTATGTTCCACATAAGAAAATTCAGCCATCCACTTGTTTAATTTCTTCTGGGTGTTCCCATTCCGACCTGCTGCATTCCAGTTGGGTACCGTTCCAGGTACCTACCTTCAATTCCATCAGACTTTTTTTTTTCATACTAAAACTGGTGTAAGGTGACACAAAACTTAGTTCACAATTTTCTTTTTTTCTCTTACCACTGCACATTGATACATCAAACAAATTCTTTGAAAACCTATGCAGGATGTCTGACACCGATTTCTCTTGTGGGCTGATGCTCAGCTTCAGAAAATACTATGTTTGAAAAGGCAAAAAAAAGAGGAGGGAAAAAGAAAGAAGAAATTAGGTTAGTTGATGTGAAACAACTCTCACGGTGATTCACCACAGCTGTACATGCATTTTCACATTGTTCCAGCTGCAGACTCACCCAGCCCGAACTATACAAATACTTGTGGCATGATCAGAAATCTTCCTTTTGCTAGGCATTGAGAAAAGAAATGCCTGATCTAGAAGACAAGGCTGGTAAAAACTAGACTGGTGTGAGAATGCTGCCTGTGTTTCATATGGAACAATATGGCTTTTAATACCATTTTCCCTTCTCCTCCTGACACGGTAAGTGAAAGGATCCTCAGAAATCCTTGTCCTCAAGCCACATCTCTCACAGCAGTGCACAGTAGCAGCCAATACAACTGACTACGCCGAGCTGCAATCATTTGTCTCCCTCCTGTGCAGCCAAAATCACTTTCTCGCTATTATTCTGAACAGCTTACAGCTACCAGTCTGCATAGCTGCAGTCTGGGATACTCCACCAAACAAACCCAAGTGCTACGGACACAACCAGCGACAGATGTGGAGAAGCAGCATCTGCCCTATGTCCAAGTTCAAAAAAATCCAAACACTTTGAGTTATTAAAGAAGCCAGATCACCCGTCTGAGCTGATGCAGTACAAACCCAATGAGTCCAAGTAGGCTGGAACACGCTGCATTAGAGCTTGCATAATGTGCAGCTTTCCTTTTAACTATTGTTTTCAGATAAGCAGTGTCATAACAAACAGACCTAGGGAGAACTGCTCATTTTTCAGCTGCAGAGAAACACTCCAAGTGAGTGTTTTCTGTTTGACAGCCCTTCTCTCCCACTCTCTTCACCCACTTTCTTCTCCCTCCCTCACACCAAACTTCTTTTTAAAATAAACATTCCTTCTTTCCGTTACCATTATACATCCTTTATACATGCAGGTCAAGTATGTAGGAAGGACAGGAAGAGACCTACGGGCGGACACCAATGCTCTGCTATGACACACACCTCTTCATAAATGTATCTTAGAAGGAGTCTGCTTTTTTCTCAGTGGTCTCTGGATTGGTAACCCGGTCCAGGGCCTCCCTGCTCTGACGGGAGCCTCTTTAAATCCAGGCTACACTGTTTTCCTCACTTGTTTTTTGAGCTAGCATTATCTTTCAGTTGTGATACCTTTTCATCCTTGATGAACAGACATTTGAAGCATTTTTAAATGACAGTCGTATCTGCTTTTTGTCTGCCACTTTGCTAGATTAAAAGGATATAGTCTTTTCTTACACGACACATTCTCCATCCCCTTGATTTTCCAGTCTGCCCAGTAGGCCTTTCTTCCTATCAGTCCCATTTTCAATTAAGTTTTTTGAACACGGGTGACCAGGTTTGTACTCACTATTCCAGGCAAGGTCTCGCCAGTGCCTTGTATAATGCCAGCAATACTTCCCTACCTCTGCTGTAAATGCCTCTCCTGACACATCCTAGATCACATTTGTCTTTTTCATGGCTATCTCCCGCTGGTACGCCGAGCCCAGCTAGGACTCACAGCTCCTTCTCCTCCTCCGTCATTTCCAGCTGATGAGCACCTGTGAAACTTGGTAAAGCAGAAGGGTCAGCTAGACAGAGGACTGCTCCTACAGCATCTCTTTATTTAAGGCTGCTCAGAGGAAGAAAGAGGCATAAATGAGTCTGTAACAGCTGTCACAGCAGCTAAATCCTGAGAATGCTTCCCATTCCCATTCGCCGAGCAACCCCCCGAGATCAAGACCAAGCCACAAGCAACAGCATCTCTTGAGTGCTGAACATCAGCTTCAGCAAGGTTCTCAGTGGGGGAGGAAGGAGTGAAAAAACAGCACCAGAGTCACACATAGCCCCCAAAAACCTAAAACTGATATGACGTACAGAAGCTATTCCGACAGTTTCTTAAAAGCCTGAATGATATAAGCTAATCTGCAACAGAGGTGGGAATTTTTTTAATCAGGCAAAGATGTGTGCATAGCTAAATGGGAGGATGACATGAATGTTGCTTTAGAAAAAATTTTGATTGAAATACTAACATCACTGTCCACATTTAGGAGCTTATACTGTAAAATGAGCAGATTTTTTTGTATAATATTGCTTTGTGTGTTGGAGACGAGAAAGCCTGCTAACTATCCTCATTCTTTCAACATCACTATTTTTTGTAAGATGGGTAGCCATGCCATCATTAGTATCACAACAGGATTCATGTTTGTTTATTCTGCAAGGAATGTAAATCGGACTTCATACCTAACACCTTAAAGCTATGCTGAAACACAAGGAATTCTATTATCTTTATACCACGTATTTTTGGATTTTTTTTCTCCCTGCTCCAGCAGAAGACTGACAGTTTATAGCGCAGTGGTGCAACTGCCTCATTTGCACACTTACAGTTCTTGATAAGGGGTTGAAATGCTTGATTCCCCAGAGGTCCTCTGTTCTTTCCTCAACATAAAATGTCTTCCTATATTTCGATACAGCTATGAGAAATTTTTCTAAATAACAGATATCTAGCCATTAGACAATGCCTTTCATGCAGAAGAATGCCACAGAGGGCTCACACAATTCATTTCAGCACACGCCAGGCAGCAGAGAGCAGAGCCTGGAACCAGAAGCGGAGCAGCCTCATCCCACGTGGCCCCTCCTGCTCGTGGCCCTGGGACTTGACTCATCCCTATGCACCATTCCTTGCATCAAATGGATCCTAAATCACAGTAGAAAAAAATCAAAACAGAATAGTTGAAACCCCTCAAAGTTCTGCTAAGCTATAGTGGAAAGACATCCAAATGCGTTCAAATATACTGTTAAAAATCTGAATTGCTTTTGCTCAGGAAATGAGGTAACACCTTTGACCACCACACTGACTTTTTTTGTACATCAATAGCACTGTCTAAAACCTGGCTTTTAACAACAGCCATATAACCCATCCCTGTTTATAGCGTTACTGTGAATTGTGCCATGGCACATTTGTTATAAAGTTCTTCAATAATGACAATAAACCCAAGACAATTACTCCTCCATGCACTAGGGTTGGGGTATTTTCTAAAGAACAGCTTTGATTGAAAGGTAAAGATTAGCTTTAAATTCCTCCACTCCTTCTTTTATTTGAATATGAAAAGAAGATGTAATACAGATGCTTACCTTGATATGACATTAAAAGACGGTTTGGGTCAATATAATTCCTGTAGAACAGCAGAATTTTTTTAAAAATCCTTAAATATTTGTACTCACTGATTTTACCCTTCAGATGCATTTTAGCATTCTAGGGTAATCGGCTAAGTCCAAATCACAGATGCAGAAGTAACTACTAGACCATCTCTCCCTTAATGTGCATACTATGCATACAACATCACAGCTTAATCTCCCCCAAAACAAGGGAAAATGTACTTCTGCAACAACGTTCTAGAACGTAACCGTGTGAGTCAAAATGACCTCCCAGAAGAGCTTCCTTGTACTTGACAGCAGGTTTATGGACATGTTGTAAATGTCAGACTACATCATTTTTAATCATAAAAAAAGACACTATAATACTGTTTCCTTGTAACCAGGACAGAAAATCATTTGGTAGGAGTAAGAACATTTATTGGTTTTGACATAAAAATTTCTTGCTGTGAGGTGGAAACGCTGTACTCCAAATACCGGAAGAAACGTGAAATCTCAAGGGTTATGTTCAGTAACTCTTGGTTCAAAAGAAGACGCAGCAGGTGCATTATTTAAGAGCTTGTCAGAGATGATCTTCCACAGCACACTACTCCAGGATTCATCTCCTGCTATGCCTGGGAAGGGAACTCTAATGTAAACATGTGGCAGAACTGGCTGGCTGCACATCAAGTCCATACTGCCCAACCCTCTCCAGTACCACTGTGGTGACTACAAAATGTCAGCATCAGAAAAGGTCTTCAGTACTGAATGCAACTCCTCCTCCCACATACCCCACGAAAGAGCAGTTCTTTGGATGAGTTGTTCAGAGTGCACTTGCTCTGCAAAACTCAAAGCGATAATTTTCTCAGTAGCCACACGATGTTTTAAAGCGTGTTTCACATTGCTGTATTCCGTGCTAATTCAGTGTCACAAAGATGTAGTATATTCAGTGCAAATGAGAAACAGTTGCAGCCCAAGTTACTGCTTTGAATTTCCTGACTCCTGCACATACAAAACCTTGAGCATATTTTATTTAACAATTTTTTTTTTGGCTTTTTATTCTGTCAGCCCATAAATCCTTGAGTAGAAGCTAGTAACATCAGGATTTCAGCAGGGATGATCACAAATAAACATGGTAGAAGAAATATAGAAGAGGCTCAAACGATCAAACTGTTCAAACCAAACCAAACCAAAAAAACCTAATCCAAATTGGTTGATTGGGTCCTCTATGCCTTAGACCAGTGAGACAGATTTTCAGCTGTGTAAGCCATGGGAGTGGTGTTGCCTTCAGCACAGACGAGCTCATTCGCACAAAGGATCTGACCTGTGTTTCTGCAGAAGACACTCCAGGCATAGGCAGACCTGCATACATACCTTCCTGTTTCTCTCACACACCCATAAACATTTCAGGAAGAAGGAATTTCATTTGTGTTGTGGGTGCCAAAGTAAGAAAAAAAACAACAGAAAATCCAATTTTAACTACTCCAGTACAAAATTAAAAATCCCTCATACAGGAAAATCACAGCCAGTTATACTTTTTTTCTTTTTTTACGTGAGTAGCTTCAAAAGCAACAGAAAAGAAAAATAACTTTCAGCTAAGAACAAGTAGGAGAAATAAAATTTCAAATTGCGTATTTTTAGAAAATATTATTTTGATGGAAATTGCTCCCCTTAAACATGTCTCTACTGGTCAGTCGAAATGGCTTTCCTAATGTATTATTGCACTACATGACATTTGAAAGGGGAAGAATACAGAGAAAGCAATGGTTGTACCTTGGAGTATGCTGGCCACGTGTCTGCGGCACAAAAAGCATCTGTAACAAAACATTTTGCACAAACTTGCGCTCTGCAGTGGCAAGAGAAACTAAAGCGTGAAAAAGGAAGCTGATCCTATGTATGCTCAACTGAAGAACAGAAAGTAGCTCTGTACCATCTCCCACTTGCACTGAACCCTGAAGGGGAAAAAAATTAGGATGATTACACATTTAACTGCAGTAATCCTGGATTAAAGCATTTAATTCCTAGACTGTTTACGAGCCATCAATACAAACATTAATAAGCAGATATATGGCAGGCTGCTTTAAAAGTATATTACTTGTCTGTCAAAACTAGCTCTGGTACAAATTCAGTAGTATGCAGTGTTTCATTCTTTTTAAAGGCAGGCTTTATCTTAGGTGTTTTAAGTAATCTCTTATGCCTGAACTACAGTATAAAAATATAACATCCTCTACAAACATTAAGTAGGCGGTTTCTCTTTTGTTAGTAAATGGAGTACACCCTAGCCTTTTCAATTTTTGAATGGCTTTGAAAATAAAAGGTGTCTCCAACATAATAATTGTAACAGTTAAATTATATCTCTTCAGACAAGAGTAACAATTAACAGAAAGCATCTATACCATGTTTACCTTTATAAAGCATTATTGTACTAAGTAGCACAGAGCCTCAATAAGACTGAAAACACACATTATTCTGGGGGACATCTGGAAAACTCCTCACCATTAACTCTAAGAAAACTGATAGCTCTGAGGGAAACTTGCATCTACCCTCTCCTCCATCAACAAGTTATTACCCAGTCACTCACAGTACAGGTAAATGACCTCATCAGCTTGAGCCTTGTTTTGGCATTTCAAAAACCCCCCAAAATTTCTCAGCCCATATTCACATACCAGCATTTGCCACGAGCTGGCTCATCGCAGGAGGACAGGCTTACACACCTGCGAATTTCCAACACACACTATGTCACTTTTCATAAATGGGTTACAGGAGAAATATTAATTCCAGTTTCCCCTTGGATTTTTTCCTTTTCCATTCCTCCTGTTATGAATAGCACAACTCCTTCCACCCCGCACTCCCAACCCCCAACAGCATATACATTAATTTCCCCTACTTCACTTTAACCTGTTGTCTTAACTCAGTGGAAGCCGGGTTAAATTCTTGATCTAAAACCAACTGCAGTCAAGATCAGCCTTTCTATGGGCATTAATAGGTTTTAGCTCTGGATGGGGAAACCCAGGCGTGACGCTCCAGTCCAACACCAGTCCCCACGTCCTGCTGAGCTCTGCACACTTCATCAGGCGCAGCAGCAGGAATTGTCCCCAATTCACTCTCTCCACAGTATGGGATAGCATAAAGCTTTATATCAGATGGGAAACTACACAACGGGAGGTGGCAAACTCTCAGGTGACACGGCCAAAGTCTTGTGGCCGATGCCTCCAAGAGTGCAGAATCACTGCAGTCAGGTAGCTTGGGAAACTATAAATTCATAGATACTGCTAGCTCAGAGAAATTTGGTGAAACTCCACATTGCCTCTCAAGCGGCAAAACCACAAAGCATCTACAGGGGCATGCTCTGCAGCTGAATGCCTGTTGCCCTTACAGACAGCATTCTGCACACATAAGTCAGATTATCACACACAAAAAGAATAAGGGAAGGGGAAAAAAATTAGAAAAATGCATCCTAGAAGTTACTTATGTTTAATGCTTAAAAGTCCGAATGCACAAACAATAATCTACCATTATAGAAGTACTGGTGGTCAATACAATGCATTAGAACTATGTACAATGACACAGTTTAGTATCAAAATCTTTCTACAATGTAGAGTATTACGAAACTGTTAATGACATCAAACACTAAGCACTTAAGACACCATTTTTTGCTACCACATTTGGAACTTCAATGAACAGTCCATTTTAACTTGCAGCATCAATCCATTTCTAGTATGAAATTAAGTAATCTTCTACTTATACAATAAGATTTATCTACACGGGTCTTTTGATTTTGATCCATAGCAGCAAAGGCACTGTACATCAGCAGATCCACAGACTTAAAGATTTTTTTTAAAGCATTCAAAAAAAAAGTCACAGATCATAGTTTAACAGCAACAACAACAACATAAAAAGATAACACGTTGTCTCTGGCACAATGGCTCAGTCTGCGTCCGTTTTAGGGACATCCAGTCAAGACTTGGATTGAACTGCTGGCGAACAAAGCAAGTCCTTATCCCAATGAGAATCCATTCCTTCTTGTATGTCGGAATGAGTACTCTTGTAAATCCTACCTCGGAGGTCATTGCTTTTGTAGTTTGTATATTGGTAGGCATCCATTCTTATTTCAGTGCAGTTTCCAAAGAACATATCAAATATTTTTCATAATCTCTTGTAATTGAAAAATTGCCCAAAGACACATATCCCCATTTTCAAGGAAACATTGCAAAAGTTTCCAGAAGTAACAAAGGTAATTCTTTGAGGCAACTTATTGTATTCTCTACAATATAACAAAGAGAGGTGTTTTAAAAAACCTAGCTTGACACCAAAATGCTTTATGCTTATCAACAGAAAAGCATTGAGAACAAATCTGTACACAAGATGCTATATTAACATTGCAAATATATAAATTAGCACATTCTTACTTAAAGTGAATTTAATTTAGATGTGAACTGAATTTGCCATTCATCACAGGCATGTAGATTACTGGCTACAGTATTTCCTAAGATTCCAAGACTGTCTAAAATAGTTAAGATACAGCATCTTCCCACGAAATAATTATACTGTAATAACACTTAGAGGTCTCATCCAAGAACAGGACTAAAAAATATAACAAAGTTGTTTTTCTGGTTTTTTTTTTTTTTAATAGAAACTACGAGTCTGCTTAGTGTAACTTTCACTATCTCCTGAACATCCTTCTCCAAGATCCCCAATTTATTCACCTGCAAAAACACAAAGTATACAATGCACCTTCAAACTAAAGCCGGGCCAGACAGCTTTATTTAGTCGGTTCATTGTTAGAAAGCCTTCTTTAAACAAAATAAATACATTACAGCTATAATACATAATTAAAGAGTCAAGTTCACTGTTAAGTATGCTCATTCCATCTTCTTCCAAGTAGATAATCTGACAATTTGGTATCACAAGTTCTTAATGAGCATTCACAAATCAATAGCAAGTTAAGAAGGTAAAAATAAATTTCACAACTGTGATGAGCGTGTAAGTTCTCAGTTTAGAAAGAAAAAAAAAAGGAATATACAGCAAAGTGCTAGGAGAAGGAGTTCTGTCTGCATTCAGATTTGTCTCTAATAAATAACTTCATAGACTGTAGCTTTCTTGTCCCCAGAGCCAGTGACAATGTATTTGTCATCCACAGAGATATCACAGCTAAGCACAGATGAGGATTCTTTGGACTACAAGAAAGAAGAAAAAAAAAGAAAAAAGGAAATTATGTCTTTCCAATCCTTCAATCCAGAAAGGCTTGAAGATTAATTGGAAGAGTTTATAGAGAGGGAATACACTGAAAGCTTATTTAAATATCAGCACTGCAGTGGTAGCTTTTGTTACAAAACTGTTTCTCCAAACTTGTTCCACTTACAGCTCTGTGGCAACAAAAACAGCAGCAGAAAGGGAAGTGAATGTTATGGACCTAGAGATAATCAATCAAACAAAAAGAAGCAGTCCTTTCTATACATTTTACAAGCACTGAACATTTCTTAATATTTTATACATTAGCTTTTGCATAAAAATGAATGAAAACCCATCTTCTTCTTCCCTCCCTTTTCTGTTGTAAATTAGAAATCCTTGTGGAGAAGCACTACAGAGCCTTACCCACCCACAGGTATAAAACAAAGAGACTCCTCAAAAGTAACTGTATCTCCTCTCTCCACTTCCTCAGCGCAGAAGACAAAAGCCTTGCAGAAAAGAATTTACATTATCAGGGAGGATGCAAATACGAAAAGATACTGTGGTGGAACAGGATGCGCAACAGTGCACAGCAAGTGAATGGGAGACAGGACACAGCGGGATGCAGTAGCTCTACCTCTCCCAGTTTTTCTGTCTATTCCAAAGTGATGAGTACATGCTGCCACATTTTACGTGCTGTTTTAGTGCATGTTTTCTTTACGTAATACTCGTCCACATTCTTTTCTGCCTGTCACTGCAAGAACTAAATACTTCCCAACCATGCTAAACTTTTGCCAAGAAACCTCTGCACTGCACAGAAGTTTCTCGCTCTACCCCTCATTAAGAAAGCTCCGTGGGGGTTTTAACATCACTTTTAAGGGAGATGTATTCTTGTTAGGATCATTTGGACTTTCTGTGGGAGGTGGTTCCAAAGCGGAATAGTCTCCATTAAGAAAATACAGACCTCAGCTTTCTCATGTCGAGGCAAACTGTGCTGTCCCCAGAGATGAAGACATGGTAGGTATCAGTACAGGTGAGACCTGACCATTTAAACCAGAACACAGTTAACTTAATTCAAAAGATTCCCAGCCTAGAGGTACCTCTAGCTGAAAGCAGAGAAGGACATGCCAAAAATCCCACTTTTCTTTAATGGCACTGAAATGCCATTAAAATTGGGCACAGAGGGACTAAAGACTATAGAAAGGTTACAGCTTCCAGCTACATTCCACGGGGATCCTCCATAAGGATACAGTCTTCGTCTCAGTGGTCTGCCTGTCCAACCTACCGACTTTATGCATCTTATCCAAGAAACACACGTGTTGAATGTGACTTTCACTGTTTAGCTACATTTTGGACCTCCAGTGAACGCTCACCTCAAAATTACAGCAATACATACAAAAAGGTCAGAAAGGAGGGTATTGAAAACTATTTCATATTACAGGATTGCTTTGTTGTAACAGCTAAATTACTCAAATGTTAGAAAGGACAAAAACGGATCTCTCGTTAATTACAGACAGTCTTAAAGGAACATAGCAATTAGCCAAGAATTTCCATTTAAAAACTCCTTAAGCTAATGACAGACCCCGAGATGTGCAGCTCTACTGCACTGTAATGTATGTGGAAAATAGCTTTTAGGAGATTATTACCTGGAATATACTGGCTCCATACGGTGTTCTCCAGGCATTAAGAAGATTATCTTTTCCAGTGCTTACAAACCATTTGCCTGCAACAGATTGTTTAAATGTTATTGTTGCAATTTTTTTCAAGGAACGCACCCCAAGAAACAGAATTATCATAAAAACAGTGCATTCACACAGTAATGGAAAACATATCCAAACAACAGTCACATTTTCATCCGTTTGTGCTATGATGTTCGATCACAACATACGTGGTTAATACAAAAAAGCAGTCAATACAAAAAGCAGTCATATAGGATTTTTTTAAGAATCTTAATAAATTTAACATCTAATTTTTAACAATATCCCTACTTTCATTTAAAGGTCATCTTGTACGAATTTCTCAGCAGGGAAAACACAGAAAGATTTGCTTACCACAGTGGGCAAATTTGAGTGACAACACACAGCTCTCATGAAGATGCAGCTGATACTTGTCCGGCTTTGTAACATGCAGCACCTCGACGTTACTGTTCTCCATTCCGACTGCCAACCACTCCCCAGTTGGACAATAGCCCAGTGAGAAGATCTGGAATTAGCACCGCACGTGTTTCAGTCAGTAAAGGTATGAGCTCGAGATTTTCAAAACCAACTCTTGCTATGCTGTTAACACTATGCAGAAACACATTTTGGTCTACTACAGTTTTAAAAACATGCTAATCCAATTACTACAGCAATCAAGATAAATTTGTTCATGTAAACAAAGCCCAATTAAAACAGTAATAGTAAAGCACTGAATCAAGCTATAAAAGTTAATGTCCTAACTTATCTGACAGCATTTAAAAATATTTTCGTAAAATATTTTTTAACAAGAATCTACAGAAACAGGAACAGATTGCACAAGGGAACACTTTAATCTGGCAATTATTTCACAAAAAGGATTCTCCACTACTCTCATGGGAGCAGTACTAATCTGTCAAATACTCATAATCTAGAAAGATGTTTAGTTGCCACATCAAAAAAAAAAAAAAAAAGTGTGAGACGAAGTGAAAAATTCTTTGGCGTTCTCTTTGAGTCTGCTTTTTTTGATTTAAAAGAAATGAAAAACCAAAAGTGCTTGTTTTAGAAAACCATAACAGATTTTTCTTAACGCGCCAAAGTTTCTGAGACTGAACCTGTGATGTGAAGTCATGTTGCTGTAGCTGTCTCCCTTCTCTGAGATCCCAGGATCTGACTGTATTGTCCAAGCCTCCCGTCCATAATTTGGTGCCGTCATTAGAAATGTCAATACAGCTTGCTCCATCTGTGTGGCCCTGAAATTGCCTGGAAGTATTGAAAGAAGATATGCATGTTGTCACACTGGAAAGAGTTGGTTCTGAGCATGTGCACAAACTACCTTCTTTTCCTTTCACTCGCAGCTGTTAAAGACAACAGTTAAGTAAATCCCAACAGCAATCTGAGATTAATATAAACTCTGGGACGACCACGTGAGTTCTGTGATGAATTGATGAAGCAATCAGTCCAGACAGCAAGCGCTAATTTGATTTCAAAAAGCACACTTTCAGAGTCAGATACTCTGGGGATCTTTGCTGCTGACTGTGTTATAGCCACTATTCAGCTGAAAGTACCCCACTCTCCACTCTACTAGGAACACAGCACAACCCTCGACCATCAAAATTCACTTAGTTTAAGAAGAATCTGCAGGTCACCCACAAAGTTGGAAAAAAAGAGCAGTCTCAATGGGAACATCAGGGAGTAAAAGTTTGCTTTTACAGGCAATACTGAAATACTACATGTAACAACATACACACAGTACACTGCATAGAGAGGCTGTGTACAACTGGCTCCTAGCTTACGTTAGTGTTGAGCAGCAACCCTACTCCTAAGAAGCTAAGTCTGTAATGCAGTAATTTACACATATCTGTACCCAAGACATATTTGCCGGAGCACTGATTAAAGAGATTGGAGTATGAGTACAGTGTATTTCATGGAAACAAAGAAAACCATCTGTTCAAAGAACCTACAGCAGTGTCAACACCAGCTGATATTAGGATATTATAGTTACGGGGCTGCTCAACAGGCCTGGAATTATGAAACTCTCAAAACCTGTAAACAGTTCCATAGACTTATGTCAAGGTACTAGTATGGCTATCGCCTGGCAATGAAATACTGCAAGCAGCTATGCAGACACCACGGAGAAAATAGCATATATACGCAGAGGAGCACGTAAGGCCTTGCCTAATTAATTCTTCACAACCCGATGATCCAGTTCTGTTGACTTACCTTACTAAAGTCTGGTTATGCAGATCCCACACTGCAATGTTCCCATCACTACAGCAAGAGAAGCAGACCTTGGAGTCGGGGCTGATAGCTAGGGCATAGCAAGCTGGAGCAGAAGATGTCAGCTCTGCCTTGATGCGAGGAGTTGGAGCTGCCAGGTCCCAAATGGATAATGTGCTGGCTTCCCCGCCAACAATCAGGGTGCGGCCGTCGGGGAGCAATCTGCAGGAACGGATGTAGTTATCTCTGTTCTGTGGAGACAGAAGCCATCAAGAGATTACTCATGAGGAAAGGAAAACAGCATTAACATGAGATCAGAAATCCATAAAAGTATTGTATTCCCTCCTGGTTTTAATGAGCCATTTATACTTATGACAATGATAAAGTGTATTAATGCCAGAAAATTACATGACATTAGGGAAGTACTTAAACTTGATCTACAAAATTCAGTAGTGAGAGATATTTAATCTTAATTAGCATCAAAACACAAAGATCTGAACCCAGCCCAAAACAATTCAAGATAGCTGCATTCGACAGCTTGTGTAGAAAGTTATATTTTCATACTCTGTTTATTTCATCACATTAGCCTCTTGGCATGGGGGAGTACCATATTCCCTGCGCGCTCCCCCCACCCCGTTCCAGCGAGACTTGCTGCCACCATCTATGAGATGTCAGAAGAAAATATTTGGGCAATTTTCTTCATTTGTGTAGCAATTTGTGTAGCAATTCATTATACGTCTACAGTTCTCATTTTACTGCCTCTGTAACAAGAAGCAACATCTTACAAGAACTGGTAAGTGACATGAGAAAAGCTGCTAACAATGGTTCATCTTGTTAGCACATTCAAATAATTTGTGAATAACACTCAGGGATATTTTTAATTGTCACATTCAGACAGGGCAATGCATTCACACACATACACAGACACAAAATGCGTGACACAATCTTCAAATATTCTCAGAGAATACAGCTGCAAGACAGCAATTTTTAGCATGATAGGATATCAAGCTTTAAGATTGCAAACAAATGTCAAAGTTTATAAGCTGTATTTGCTGTGCTGTCTTTGATCTTTCCCCCTACCAATACAATTTTGGGATATTGAAGATGTTTTGATTCACTGGGGGGGGAAAAAACCACAAGTACAACAAGGAACATATTTCTAACTCAGTTCTAAAAGAAATAACAATATTACAAATGAAATATCAAGCTTTCACACCAATGACAGCACTCAAGTAGCCACTGGTTTTTGTACCTTAACGGCTTCATTTCAATCTTAACACAATCTGCTATCTTCCTCCACTGCCGTGTGCTGCTGTTCACTTACCAGGCAGTCCAGCTGAGAAACAGGGCTCTTGTTGCCAGGGTGGCTGATATCCCAGACTTTGACACACCCCTTCCCACCCGTGTATACGTGTCTCGTGGGGTTGCTGATGGTAACTGCACACACAACTTCCCCGTGGTTCAGAGTGTTGATCTGACGGGCATGGCGAGGGATTCCTGGACCGATGAGGGCATCAGGAGGGAAGGGAACCGGCTGCATCTGACCATCTGCACTTACATGAAATGAGTATGCTCTGAGGGGAAAAAAAAATACAAGGGGTGGTTTAAGAAGTTTTTCTTCAAGCCTATTTCAGAAAACAGAATTAAAGCTGCATGTTCACTGCAGGATTCAGATGTGCACTCAGCTCCTTTTGCAATCTTTTTAATCACGTGAAGAAGAAATTATTTATTTATCTACAGCATAGCCCTCAAAGCATAACTTAGGCACTCTTCTTTAAACGTGGAAAGTCAAGCACCATCTACGAATCAAATGAGCTTTTACAACTTGTGCAATGATGATTTCTGGCATAAATGAGGATACACGATGCTACTCCAACTTGAGGCATGGGGAGACCACCACACGCAGTGGAGGGAAGGAAGGTCAGGTCAGGGGCCCCTGGTACACAGGAATAGTTGGCTGGCTGATGTAGAGTGTGGCGGGCAGCTGAGTGCCAGGGGACATCTGGTCGCTCCCTTATGGACTCTAATGTGCGAACTTCAGCTGGACTGCTGCCCCACTGCCTTGAACAAACCGCTGGTCCCACGACCCTCGAGCCAGACTGCCCAACTTTGTACCTAAAGGTGCAGTGAAACCTCCACCATCAAGGACTCAAGTCCTCAAGGCACATTTGCTGACATCTGACATGATAGACCACCAGAAATGCACTGGAATTTTTTTCCTTCTTTTGCGTTCTGCCCCCCCCCCCTTTTTTTGTGTGTGGACCTGACACAACAACTGCAAATCCCAATTTCTCTTGCCAGAATAAGGACTCTCACTGAGAAAGAATGTGTTGCATGACTGCCAGTTATGCCACCTGTGAATAACCTATCAACAGCTTCATCTCAAAATATTTTCCAGGGAGAACAGTTAGATTGTGAAATTGTCTTGTTCCTAGATGCTGCCTGACACATCACATTTATTACAAGAGCACAAACTTTGTAAGAGGGTTCACCTACACATACCAAGGTATGCTTAACAGAAGGCTTTAATTTCCTTAGGCCTGAAAAATCACCACAGTACTGATGAAATACCCACTGTCACAATGGTGGGATGAGAAGAGCTCACAAAAAAAATCATTTTATGAGAATACTTGGGAAGATCACTTCCTTAATTGTTGCTTCAAAGTTACTGAAGCAGGAAGTCTTCAGAATTCAACTACTGAATTTGTTATTTAAGACTCATAGTGCATTAACATTAGAACAATAATTTTCAGTGGGACAAAATGCAACCTCATTTTCACCTTTCTAACCCATTTCCAGTGCTTTACACACTGCTCTCCTCCTGCACTCTGTTTCTTGTTCTGGCAGGTCTGAGTGACAGACCACATAATCATTCTCCATTTTTTGACACTAAATACATTCAGGAAAGGGTAGGACAGAATTCTGTGGTTGTTAGCAGCAGCAAACTGCCTATATGAATAGAATTAGCGTTCCATTATTACCGCAGAAATCTGAAATATCCTCCTTGTTATCTCCCTAATTCCCGCTTGCTGCAGTAAGGTATTGAAGAAAGCAGCTGATGGTCACCCGAAATCTCCCAACAAAAAAAAAGGAACTTCAATATCATCTTTTCTGATTTCTGTATGCAGTCACTCTCTGCAGAGCCATGTTCAGCGCTGAGTGTACAATACTTATCAGCCGAAGCGATTTTTAGCATGCCTATGAGTTACAGAGGGAACTTACTTAACAACTACAGAAACAAAGTTTAGATTTGGAGAGATCTGTGACTACATTATTCTCAGTCTATTCATTACTCCATACCAGCACATGTGACTAAACTGTTGCTTTGTTGTTTGGTTTTGTGGTGGTTGAGCACATTTCTTTTTTCCACTGTGAGAATTAACACCACATGTTGCTTATTTGAAGTACTCTAAATATCTTACGAATATCTGACACTATAAACACCTGGCGAGCACTTTTTTTCTTCTTTTCAGATTAGCTACGTTTTCTACCTATATATTGTGCAGTCCCCAGCATTTTGATGTATCTCCAAAGCGAAAAGCGAGTTATCAGGGGCCAGATCCCTGATGAGCCACACACTGCCCTCTCCATTTCAACAGATACTCAACAGGGCAGAGAATTTACACAATTTGCTCTGAGGGAAGAGTAAATGAGAAAGCAACAATCCTGAGTGATAGCTGTGAAAAGTATCTCACTTAAGATGAAGAAAAATCAGTGCAATCATGCTAAAACAACCACAGACTTCAAAGGTTTCAGGCCCTACAGCAGACAAATTAGTTACATTTAAATGTTTGAAACAATCATCAATACATCAACAACTTCAAAAGCCTTAGAGATGCACCAGAATTGAACGAGTCTGAATTCAGTTTGCCTCACATGTTATTCCCCCCAACCTCTAACACCAGTGAGATGTGAGCAGGGAGGTCTCCACACCCCCGGTACTGCTGTTTCTCAGACCACAGCAAGTGAAGCCTGGTAGAGCCGGTCATCCTTCCTTCCAGGTGATCAACTACACCAAGGATGAACTGGAACACAGCAAACATTTCAATATTACATCACGACATTTCTAAGTGCCCACTGCATGTGCAGGATGAATATCTGTGCCCCACGGGCTTTTTACTGCAAGCAGCTGGTCCAGAAGCTGCTGCAAACCAATTTCCAAACTTGCCTTACGCAGCCACCTAACAGGGCAGTGCAACCAGCAGAAAAGTCAACTTGAGGTGGTAATTAGTGTGTGACGTCTGAGAGAGCTGGCCATGGTTTACAATTTGTGTGACACATATGTAGAAGAGGAGATACAGGCAGCAGGACTGATCGCTTGTCACCATGGTACGTTACTAATCCTGCACGTCCACAAGCTCACTGGCAGGTGAGCATATGCATTTACTCACACACACACAAGTATGTAACCAAACCACAATCACTCCTCCAAAAACATGTTCATACATACAAGACTGAGAGAAGGAATGGCACAAACATCGTTTGCCCTTCAAACTCTCCAGTATTAGCTGGCCAGTTTCCCACAAGTGTCACACAAGAAGTGGAACTGGAGGACCCTTACATAAAATCTGGATCAATACAGCCTGCATCGCTGTTTTATTTTTTCCCCTCTCTAACTCAAGAGGGATGTGAGCAGAGAGTTCTTCATATCTGTGTAATTCTTTTTCTGAGGCTCACAACAAGCAAAGCCGGGTAGAGCAGGTCACCTTCTGTGGTCAGTTCCATCAAGGGTGAATTTGAACATTATGATACAATAATTCTTTCCAGTATTTTCAATCAAACAAAACATTTCAGTGTTCTTTTCTCTACACGCTGCTGTTCATAGCAGCTGATAAGTTTGCAAGTAATTGCAAGGCTTTTGTGAGCAAAGAAATAATTTTTTTAAACTGAGAAGCAGAATACAGTAGAGATGGAAAGCTGAGATCCTATTCCAATTGCATTTCCATTTAAGACTATCCAGTCAGATGCAGCATATAACACCTCGAAGTTCAGCTCCTCCTTCCAGTTATTTCTGCCTCCTTTACTCTACATCACCCAGTCCCTGTTGGCTGCTATTAAGTGTTCAATACAAATTTACAAATGCAACTTCAAGATTAAACAGTGTTTCTCCTACCCTGGCCAAATAGCTATATTAATTTGTATTCACATAATAGTTTTCAGTAGCTAAGGGGAATTCCAATCAGCAAGGGAACACAACTTCAACAGATGACTAGCTTTTAAAGTCAAATGCTTGATACTCACGGTTTTCCTCCTGGGATGCCTGTGAGATTGGGAGGAATGCCTGGGACTCGCATGTGATGATGTGGATCAAAACCAACCTATAGTTTTCCCCAGCAAAACAAAAAGGTGTATTAAAGATGGAGTTACGCAAAGGAAGACTGTTTATGTTTAATTCATGTTTTCCATAGACTACTCCCCGAATCACAAAGAGATTGAACTAGATTTAACGCTGCAGGTCTTACACTTAATATAAACTGCTCTCGACACTGAACGCACTAGCGGCAAACACTTACCACCGGAGATCTCCCGTAAGCTGCTGCTGCTGCTGCTGCTGCAGCTGCTGCACTCATTTGAGGGGATATATTGTGTAGACCAGCATAGGCAGCTCCAGGGCTAGTCAGCTCCCCATTCATACCAGCATGTGGCACGATCCCAAATGGAGCAGGATAAGGACACGGCACTGCCATAGGCGTCCTTAAACCTGAAGCTATTGAGGGGACAAAAAGAGAGAAGTCACACAGCCAGCCCAGACACATTAGATGAAGTATGACTTTGGAAAACAGTAAAATACACAAAAATCTATCTATACACACACACACACAGACATACTGTATTAAAGTGCAGAAGAACCAGCTCAGCATCCAGTTTAAGCAGCTGTAATATAATGCCTTGTCACCGTAGATTTAAAGGGAGCCTGGTTAGGGACAAACAGCCACAGTTTCACACCACCAAAATACACAGACACTGACCTAGCGGGTCCACACCTGGGGGTTTGCCAGGCACCGGCCTCAGTCCGGGAGTGGAGTTGCTGCCTGGAGTTGGGGCATCAGTTCGCGGAGTTGGGGTATTTGATTTAGACACAGGAGTGGTAGATTTCTCATTCTGATCACCAAAAAGGAAAAAGAAAGACAGTTCATTGGTTATTTTAACTAGTGGTTGGAAATAGAGCCGAGAACAACCAGACTGTGCATGATCACTGATCTTCAGCTTTTGGGTTTGGGTTTCAGCAATCCCTGGCAATGAAGAGAAGCTGCAGAGGCACTGAGTAAGATGGAATGGCTTTGGAAATTAACTATAGCCTTCACAGCTCTCCTCGTTGGGGGCATCCATATGATTCGGAACGTTAAAAATCATTGCTGTCTGACAACAACACTGGCAGCGTATGTGAAATCTGTTGCTGGTCTCACTCTATTCATGGTGGACCTGCTCCCGTTATGATTATGAGTTTCTGTGAGAGGCCACTGCTGGGTAGACAAGAAGAGCGGAAAAACACCCCACCCACAACTGACCCGACAACTCATGCCCGAATGTGGCGCTAGCAACACAGGATGGAGACAGTGATGGGTATAAAGTCAGGAACTGTGCAGTGCTGCTTTTATGACAAGCTTGTTCATCAGACAAATCACTGACTCCCTGGCCTGAACCTGTCATTCCATCACCTTTCCTGAGCACTACATTCACTTTAAGCTTTCTTTTTATTTATTTTATTTCTTTAAATAATCACGTACCCTGACCTGTGAAGAACTGAGAGGGGAGTTACTGCGCAGCTCAGGAAGGTGATTAACTGTGGTCACAAACAGGAAAGGAAAGAACACCCCCGACTTGCAGGCAGCTGGTTATTTTTTGCATTGTGATTTGTGATGTAAGTCAAGGAAAGCTCTTGTAAATGACAGATTACTTTTTAGATAGAAAATAAAAATTATTGTTGTTGTATATGGCCTGGTAATTCAAACAAAGCTAACAACCAAATCACATCCAAGCAGGGAAATGAATTTGCTATAAACCACAGTACAGGAAAACAGCTCAAGGAACCCCTGTGTACTTTTATTTATTCTCAGAATGACAGTTTTTCATACGGAGGAGGAGAAAAACATCTCTCAGCACAGCACATCTATCATCAACCCACACCATCCGTGAAAATAACCTCTTCCTATTCCCAAGAAAGGCTGTGGACTTTCTCCTTACTATTTTATTGAAGTCCCATGAAGAGACAAATTAAACAATTTTTAAATTGATGCTTCGTAGTGCTTTACTGATGGCTGTGGAAATCCAAATTGTGTCCAGACAGAAATCCAGTAAGCATGTGTTTCAGTGTATGATCATGGGTCAGGAGCATGTTGAAGCACTTACAAGGCTAAGTTCTTTGGATTTCGAGGAAGGAGTACTGCTGGAGGATGCAATAGACGCTGGACTAATTGGTGCATCTTTCTTCAGCAGTCGAGTCTTATCCAAGCCATTCTCCCGTGGAGAGTGTGCTGGGCTCCCCCGAGGAGAGGAAGGATCCTAAACACCAGCAATGTGGGTTAGAATAAAAATTTCACACTAGCCACCAGTGCTTGTCTTGAACAATTCTCACTTTGGAATAAAGATCTGTCACAAAAAGTGCCATCTTCCTTCAGTTCTTAATTGATTTAGCTGATAAAATTGTAAAATTGAGATGGATAATTAAAGACAACTTTTTTTTAAAAGAAGGTCTTAAAATTTGATGTCATTAATCATGAAAAATGTTTAAAACCTATGGATATTGAAATAGGCAAGTAAATCTCATTTGTCAGGTGACAGATTGAAAAGGTTTGAGGCACTTGGCAGATCTGATAAAGCTCACAAACGAAGTCATGGCCAGAGTGAAACAAAACACATATACTGCTACAAGCTGCATCCTATCTGCTGTGCTTGAGCTGGCTTCAAACATCTCAAGCAGCCTTTTGGTTCACAGAAGAAACAAAAAGGTTCTTTGTAGAAGTGTTACAGATCTGATTTGCATTCTAAAGAAAGACAACCTGACTGGATTCCCTCTGGCATTTCTAGCTCCTTTATGAAAGCAAAGGCTGTGATCTTCTTTGCATACCCAATATGCACAGAAACCACTGAAGACACCACCCACCACCACCACTGTAAGGTACAACAACCACTATTGCGTATACCTCATTTGAAACATCAACTACTAAGTTGTCATCACTCTTTTCACCATCACTGTCCTGCAATGACAAATCACAATGCGTTAAAACCATTTATTTAATATCCCAATGTCTCTTCAGTACTAATAAAAAACCCAAAGCAATGAAATGCATGGCTGCTCGCAACCATGCAACATAGTATTTACTTTCATCAAGCTTTATGTGGTAATATAACTATAATATTTAGGTCACCTATAGGGCTTCTGCTCAACAGGCTGCCACAGCTATAGAATTCTTCCCAGTTTTCACAATGGTGGACAAGGACACAGGATGAAAATCCTCATCGAAAGTTGCACTGCACTGAGAAGTGGAGTCAGGCTAGACCCCAGATCTAAATCCCATCCCAACTAATGCTCCGTCCTCTTGTCATACGCCTTCCAGGTACTCTGTATTTACATTGTTAAAAACACTATCAACGCTACACACCGAAACTTTCCACCCAGCACAGATGTTAAAGGCAGGCAGTAAGAACCTATTAAAAATTTGACCTTCAATTTCAAAACTAGTTACGTGGCAGGAATCACACGACACGACAGAGGAACACTTAAGTTCAACAACACACAATGTAGACAATTTACTCACGTAACGAGCTGCTATTTCCTTCTCTTCCGTTTTCTGTTTTTTACTATCTGAAGAATAATCTGTTGAATTTCTGTGCTTTTCTGCTGTTCTGAAACTGGCTGAGGGAGATACAGAAGAGCTCTGCAGTCAGAAAAGAGATGAAGAAAACATCATCAGAAGCTCATTCAAAACAGTGGTTCATTTGTCACTATCTCTCAATACAACTTAATACGATCATATTATTTGGAATTGTTCTCAAAGACAGCACTCTGGGTTTTAATCAGGGAAAGCAACCCAGCAAGCGTCTTATATTAAAAGTGCACAATGCACTGCAAGAGACAGACAAAGGTGACCAACCGACAGATCACAGTTACTATCTGCAGCGTCAACGGGATGAATGTAGAGCTACCTTGGACCATATTATGAATACTATGCATTGGTCTGGTTTTGGCTCGTTTCCTCTACAAATATGCAGGGTTAAATCAATACTCCCAGAAAAGGGCAGTGGGTGTGTATGCACGTGTGTCTGCCTGTATTAAATGAAGAACAATGTGGCTCAAGGTAAGTCACACTTCAGCAAACGTTCGAATGAAGACTTCTAGCAAAGAAAGAACCAAGCTTTTGAACAGTCTCACAGCAGCAGAGAATAGGGCAAAACACCTGACCTCATTTTATTTTGGCACCTTTTACAATTGCAAGGCTGTGGCCACAGTAGATGGAAACACAATGCAGTGGCTCAGGGGGTCTCTTGCCATTCTGCAGCCCTCGCTTAGTAATGATCACTAAAGAGAACACGTACTGGACAGGAGAGAAAGGAAGATAATACGTACTTTACGCACTCTCACGCAACCATTCTACGCTACTCTTTAAACAAGGCAGGCAACATTTATCAACTCCTACCATATTTCCAAAGCTTGGTGGAGCCTGTGTATTGGTACACACAAAAGAAAGTAATGAAAGATGCAAAGTTCCCTCTGGGATTGATTTTAGCAGCAGCAGCAGCTTTTGGCCCTAGTTCAAGAAAGGATTTAAGCATGCACTAAACTATCTCGCGCTGAAGTCAACGGTTGAACGTACGTAAGTAAGGATGTGTTCAGGCATTTTGCAGAATTGGCGCTGACAGGAATGAGGATGAAAGTAATTCTCAGTCGAAACCCTGCTGTTTCTGTCTCTCTGTCCTCCTTATATAAGGGGCAGAGGAACCAAAGAAGTCCTTACTGCCAGATTTTAGATCCTCCCATTCATCCAGAGACACTGGTTTTGGGGTTCTTCCTCCTTGCACTACAGACAGCTGATGCTCCGCACAAAACTGTACAACACAGCAATTTGGTATGGGGGTTTTCAGTGCACACCTCCCTAGGTTTATTTCACAGCTACTACCAGGAATGCAAACCAAGAAATTAGCATTTGCATTGCACAACTTCTGCTCCATCTCAACTTACTACACCACAAACCTCTGGTAAGGATTAAGAACACTTAACCACAGAAGTTCAGCTGCGGTTGTTGCCCATGTCACACGAGAGAACATTTCTTCCTGCTGGGACACTCAGGTCCTCCTCTCCGCTTCTCTAAAATTTCTAATTCTTGTCAACAGCAGTTCAGATTAATGAACAGTGGAATTTGCAAAAATTTTCCATCTTTTTGATCTGTAATTGTTAATTACCCTCTAAGTAAGCCTAGTGGAAATACAGATTTTAGAACAAAGCCAGTGCTGAACACAGCCTGTGCCTGCCTGCCTCTCTCTCTCCCTCTCCCTGACAGTATAAAATAGTTATTCCTATTTTATGGATTTCCCATCCTGAGCAAACACACCTTAAAATACGTTCACTGATTCAGCTTTAAAGCAGATCATTAATCAACTATAATAGTAAATGACACAAACTAATAACGCTATTTTTCGCTCTGCAGAGACAACACATGCTAAGACATTTGGGCGTACTGATAGACAAAAGGCTGGACATGAGCCGGCAATGTGCGCTGGCAGCCCAGAGGGCCAACCGTGTCCTGGGCTGCATCAGGAGAAGCGTGGCCAGCAGGTCGACAGAGGTGATTCTGCCCCTCTACTCTGCTCTGGTGAGACCTCACCTGGAGTACTGCGTTCAGCTCTGGAGCCCTCAGCACAAGAAGGACATGGAACTGGTGGAGCGGGT
>Ga0065711_1003060_pt1 | contig 30029 bp, 15 predicted proteins | sample Hoacrofraction12_FD_59098 | JGI IMG/M metagenome (GOLD analysis project Ga0065711, IMG submission 59098) | Hoatzin crop microbial communities from Cojedes, Venezuela - Epithelial fraction 12 v2 (version 2) | ecosystem: Host-associated > Birds > Digestive system > Esophagus > Crop | place...
AGAGTCAGAATAGCAGGAACAAAGCAACAGTCGGCCTTTGACAGTCTCAGCCACAACGGGCTGCTCTATTCTGAATTATTTAAAAGCAAAAGAAAGTTAGCGTGTGTGTCTGCTTCCTGCTCTTGTCATAGCAGTATCTCAAAATCTCCATTCTTGCTGCATGCCCTACCCTGCTCTCTAAAACTCCTCCACGTACAGATATGCAGTTAATCCCCAGAACGATCTACTTGTCCTACTGCACAATAAACAAAAATGGCAAGTAAGCAGCCTTACTCTCTGCTCCCTATGAACACCTTTTTTTTAAAAGAAGGAAACTTATGTTAAGATACAGTAGGGCCAGATAAACATATCACAAATTTACTCGATCTGTAACAGGCAGGCTGACTGTTAGAGCAGCTTCTGTGACTTACCAGCAGCTCACAATCCCTCTGCAGAACTTGGAAATGAAGGGAATCAAGAACTATATGGTGATGCTGGAAAACTCCGACATGGTTAACGGATAGGAAAAGGGAAAATCTAGTTCTTATTCTACCTGATGTATTTTTCCTATTTCGTTTCCAGAAAGGCATTCCTATAAAATGGTTCCTCTCAAAAAACATACATTTTCAGAAACCTTGTACATACAAAAAGAGCCACAAGCGAGATCGTCTTCTAGCTTCTGACTGATGGGTCTGTTAATGCAAAAGAACTATCTATCCATTTATTTTGGTAGGAGATCTGACTCAAAATAATTTGTAAATTAACTAAGTATCTGCAGCAAATGTGGTCTGTTCAAAAGCTTCTAGTGCTAAAAAAAGTTCACATCCTCCTTGTCCTTTTCCATAGTAAAGCCCTGTAAGTAAATTCAAAACGCACATCCTACTTATCTGTGGTAGGCTTTGAAATCACATTAATTTATAATATTTCAGTTAAAACCTCTGACGTCAGATGTCATTTAACACTACATTTGCTAAGATACTGAATTTGAAAGGAGACGGACATATCCTGATACCTGGCAGTGTGTTAATTAAACAGTTCCCAGACAACGATGTTCCTAGTATCCGCAGAAGACAACACTAAGACTGTAATGTCAAAAATTATTATCACAGGATAAGTGCCTGGTAAGAATTACTGATGATGTACAGCTCTGATTTAGAGAGCCAGATTAAAGACTGCCCAAGTTGCTAGACTTCTCTGCCCCTTTTCCACAACGGAAGTTTGTTCATAACCTTAGATTTAATGTTTGAACTCTAAGTTTGTTCATCTTTATAACCAAGTTAGCTCACTAGATCAACGCATGCCCTTGAGCCTAATTCCAGCTCCCATCTGTTTCTCTTCAAAATTGGTTTTACCATGTGATAAATAGAATACTTGAAGTGGTCACTTTAGAGCTGGGATTCATCCTACATGCACATCTGGCGAACATTTTACATCACCGAGAGGAAACACCTAAGCGTAGACATGGAATATTAAGACACATTACAGACAGTGAGAAGTGGCAGAAGTAAAAATTTTTCAGGTATGTTGGTAAGATTTGTCTCACTATCAGTATAGAAAGAAAATAATTAACATGAAAGCTGGAGAGAATAACACAGAACCAATTCAAGCAGTCAGAGAAAATAAACATTGCAGAGCTCCTCAGCAATGTGTAATGTCTGCACATTCGTTATTTGCATGATTTCTTGAAAAGCCAGTTAAGTTGGAAATAGGCCATGTGCCTTCTAGGACTTGAAATATGACCAGACTGTATTACAGTTTCGTATCCTATATAAAATATGTGGGACTAGATACTCTGAAACTGAGCAAAAAGTGTGCCCATGTGGTGATTCAACACATATTAAAACATCACAATATTTCCCTAAAGAAGAAAAAATACTCACTATTTTAAAGGATGTGTGGGAAGACAAAGAAACTCCATGTTATTAAGCCATGTTATGTGGTTTTATATTTAAATTGGTATGTTACCAGCAGAACAGTCCCTTTCCAGCAGAATTAGACCACCATCTGTTCATTCCAAACCAACATAAAGAATTTGATTTTGCCATTTTTGTATTTTTCATGTAAAAAATATGAAGGCAATTTTGTCAAATCTTATGGAAAAGTGGATGTAAGGGGAGGCAAAATTGCATGAAATAGCAAACAGTTTTGTGGGGAAAAAACTTTAAAGAAATGTTTTCGAGCAGTTTCACACAGCTCTGATGAGTACCGTAATGAAAGAAAATGAAGCCAGTCACTACAGAATTGAGTTATCAAAAATCCACATGAAAGCATATATTGTCTTTTTGTTACTGCTCTCTGAGAAGTACAGCATTCATTTACCAGAGGAGGGGTATTAGAGATCCTGCTTTTGGGAGTCAGAAGTCATTCCGAATTATGCTGAAAAAGCACACACAAAACAAGTAAGATATCAGACTGAGAAACAATAGAAGCACCAGTATAACGATGTATTTCAAAGCGCTTGGTTCAGTAATAGTGAACAACTGTGTATATGGAACAATATGATATCGTCTACCTCAATTTTGCAATTGTCTCTCCTGGATCTCTGCAGAAAGGCTAAAACGTGGGTTATGTGTTTTTTCTAACATCCTTTGGGAAAAACACAGAGATTGCTTTTACTTCTTTGTATCAAAATGTGCTTAGAATACACTTTGCAAGAATATATTTTGAGGGGATTGTTGGATAAAAATTAATAAGCACAGCCTATACAATTACAGTATTGTTAAAAAGTGCTTACTGTTAATGTTTGAAACTGGCTGAAATGTAATGCTACTTCAGTTACTGAACTGCTTCCCTATAGGTAAAGTGTATACTTGATACATTTGAATATACTTTTTCTTTCTTGAAAATATCTGCCTCTGTTCCTCCTTTCTTTGTCTTTGGCATCTCTTTATTCAATTATTTCTGTTAAACATATTTCAGGGAACTCATTCTGCTAAATAGTTAACATGTACCTTGTGAACTACTGTAAAAATATTACACAGGTTTCTGCTCTAATATTATGTACATTTTAATAATTTCCTCACCTCGTTGGTTAGTTACATCACTTCATACATTATTTACAGTATGCATATAATATAGGGTGCAGGAAATTCACCTGGCTGCTCGAATTTTTCAGTTTTATTCTCTGGCCTTTTATTGTGTATTATCTACATCGTAAAACAATGATGCTAACGCATTTTTGGTCCTCTACACTACAAGGCACAGAGCCAGCAATGAACTACCTTTCTATGTTACCTTATGCTTTCTGTGCTATAAGTGTGTACACATGGGCTTCTTTTCTCCTATTTATTAAGCTCGGACATGGAGTACTGGTCTTCATGTTCTCAACAACCAAAGAGGTGAATTTGTATAACTCCTTTTCTGCCAGCTTCTCCTTGGTGATTACAAACATCCCTTCACCATCTCACCTGTACGTTTACCTCATTTTCAATATTCCATATGAAAAACTCCAACCAAAAGAATACTGAAGTTATGGGCCTTAGAAAGTGTCAGAACTGAGATAACAAGTTACTTTCTCATTTAAAAAGCTCTTAGCGCACAAGCTTCCTGTCTGAATTACAGAGCAACACTAGTATTTGTTTCCAAAGATGTTTAACGAAAGCCTCTTGTTTCCATCTACTCTTAGATATGAGTATGCTTGTTAGGCTGTAAGTCTGAATGCTTTGCTACTGTTTCCTAATGGACAATCAGTATACACAGGATATTAAACACTCCTGCAAACGTAACTGAACAGTTTATTGTACGTGAAGTGACCAGTGTATCTCATAAAGAGATGCAGCTTCTCTCTGCATTGAAATATCAGTAAATTTCTCAGCTTGATTTTCTGTCTTCTGTGACAGCAAAGCCTTTCATTACAATAATATCGTATCATTACCTATCTTCAGGAGGAAGAACAATCAGCTTAATCCCGATGACAAGTACAGATGGACAGACAACTAGTTATACAGATAAATCATTGCGATCAAGGGCTCTAAGGAGAAACTGTCTGAACTGCTGCTTGGGTATGCACTGAGCAACAGATCCAGCCTCTGTGTTTACCTTACAGAAACCAGCAACTATCCTTTCTTCACAAGACTGCTAGTATTTACTTAGCTACTCATTTCAGAAACTCACTCTCAAGACCTTAACATCTTTTCTGCTTACATTGCCTTGCTGATAATGAACACTGTAATCAGTGCCTGAGGGCAGAGCACAGTTAATCGAAACTTTATTCACCATAGCTGGGGACCACTATTGGCAAAGACCTTCAGGTGCTGGATCCAGGCTGAATACTCCTGACAAATGAAGGTACCAAGATGCAATTGTCTCACTGCTTATGTCTTAAGATGCTCAAGAAATGCCTCTCAATTTCAAAGCCTAATCTAGTTTTGTTGGTTACAATGATACTGTGAAGACAGTTTGCTTACCTGTAAGACTAGTGTAACAAAAAGAAAATGGTGAAAACATCCTTCTTTCCCTTAGACTGTTTGTATGGGAAGTTATTTCTATCTGTACACACTGTATTTTTGCGAGACACACCTTCACAAAGCAGGATATGGTTTAACGAAACATATCTATATATGCACATATTGCCTTGGTCTGTATTATACAGAGATGTCTGGGGAAGCACGGTGCTAAAGATGAGGCTTCATTACGTATAGTAACTGGCCAGAGCCATCAGCTTAGCCCTTCACTACTGCTCTTACCACCTGGCTATTTCTTCTTTCCTTGTGAAGGACTTGGTTTTGACAGCTGCAGCCCAGCTCTGGCTATGACTGTCTGCAAATTGAAACTTGCATGAGATAAAACCTCCACATGTGGGGAGAGCCCCTTGAGGTTGTACTTCTCTTTCACCTACACACTTATGAACAACAGAGCTGCAAAGTCCTATACCACTTCCAAACATGACACTTCGGCAAATGGTGAGGCAGCAGCCAGAAGGCAGCTTTCCCTCACACTCACGAATAGCTTGTTAAATATTCATCAGCCTCTTCCAGACTTTTTTGCTCCAGACTACTGCTTTTGAGAAGCGAGAATCAATTACAGAAACAAAAGTAAATCATTTTGATCAGCACTGGTCTGCTTTCCAGATTCAAAGCCCTGCAGTGTGGTGGGCCAAATTATGCTCTATTACTCTTAATGCCTTTTCGGTGCAGTGTGAATACAAGGCATATCTGACTTTTCCATGCACAAAATAAGTCTCTAGCTTGCTTTAAGTAGTACCTCAAATACCAGTCAGCTAACCTGTCAGGAACGTGGATCAAGTGGTATTCAGACTAACCTTAGTAATGTCAGGAAGAGTTGTCTTCCAACATCTGCTGCCAGCAAACCATCTTGTGTTGTATACCCTACCATCCTGTAATTCAAGCGTCATTTTACAAGATGTGACAGTTTTCAACCAAGCAAGGGTGACTCAACAAGCGTTAACTTGAGGAAATACTGCAGAGAAGACAATCTTGTACTAAATAACCATACAGAATAAAAATGTTCTCCAGTCAACAGGATCAAACTTACAAACAACTACTCATCACGGGCTGTAACTCAGAATCTCTCCCCCTTTCTCTGTTCCAACACATTCTTACACAAGAGCACGGCACTTTGGATCCACTTTAGCACATAAATATCTTACAGTACATCTCTGCTCACTATCACCTACTGTCAATCCACTGGACTCCGCATGTTCACCCATCATTTAATTTCAATCATCTTTCTAATGGCCTCTATGCAGAGAGGAAATTACACTGTATCAAAAGAAAAACAAAAGCTTACTTGAACATAAATATTTATTTAATGAAGACAGAAAAAAGCATAACCAGCAGTAACAAAAGCAGCTCTAGACAGTCTTCCTTGGTAGATGCAGGAGAAAACAAACTAGATTTTATGAAGACTTATTATGCTTTCACTTAATTTAGCACTGGAGAACCATCCACAATAAATGACAGCAATAAAAAACTGAGAAGGGAGTAAACCATTTTACCACTGAGTAAATAAAGCAAACAACTCCCTGATTTAATTTACTAAAAAACACACGGAACTATAAATTCCATATACGAAACACTGAGTTGAGGCAAGATGTAATCTCTTGCTCCTGGGATTCCTATGAGCAGTACTGAGTTTCAAGCTAAGTCCCTTCTCCATAATGTTTAATGTGGTCACATTCCAATTCCTTGTACAACTCAATGGTGTGGAGAAAAAAGGTTCTTAGCTTTACAAGCCCTTTGCAGTATTAAAAACTGAGTAATAACTTTTCCCCATCAATGTCCAAGAGTTGCATCTTGCATTTTCCAGGTTTAGTAACCGATCTATTCTTTTAGTCAAACACCACCTTCAAACATTTGGATCCATTTTACTACAAATGCCCATTCTCAAACAAACCTCTTTGTATCCCTTTATTAATTATGCTAAAATCTGTCAGGTATTCAAGTTAAAAGATTTATAAATTTTCTATTTTAAAGAAGAATTAAAAACATATATCCAAACATTGATGAGTAAACCATCTTTTTGAATGGAGCATCAAACAGACAGACAGTGGAGTGCAGCAACTGATTCAGAGGCAGCAGCATCTTGCCTCGACACTCTTGAACAGATCCTATTTGAAACCAGAGTGGAAAGATGACACTGTCTCACACAGCAGGACAGAAGGATGTTACAGGACAGATGAGTGAATGAAAGGGGACAAAAAAGGCATGTACTGACAGCTGAGGTCAGATGCCATAATCTCAATAGGGTACTGAGTAAAAACTATGTTAGCAAAACAGTGGAGACTCTGAAGGGATAAAGCAAAATGAATCCAGCTGTGGCGCCACCACCATGCTGCGGTTATTTTCCGAACAACCCAACTATCGATAAAGTGCTTTTCATAGTCTGAGAATAGAGGTAAAAATGGACTCTTTTTTTGTGACAGTAGTGGCAGATAAGCTAGAAAATGAACTGTTTGTAAACACAGCTTCTTTCATATCCACCATAGCTTTGGATAGTATTTTACAATTTTAGACATATTTCCACTTTGTGCATTATTTTCCTATAAATGCAGTAGTCTGTCCTCAATGGGCCTTGGTCCTTGATCTTATTATTGGTTAGTGATGGTACAGGTGTAACCTAAGCAAAGATTAAGCCTGGAGGTAACGATACACACACCAAGCTATGCTGGTTTTCCACACTCACTTTATTCCGGGTATCTTTCACTGACATCCTGAAGTGGATGGTTTTGTTGGGACAGAGTCCTCCTGGCATTGAAGTAAATGGGGGTGACATCAGGCCAAAAAAGAGAGGAAAGAATGGAAGCAAGAGAGGAGCAGTGACAAGCTCATGCTTTACTACTGTGTGGTATGTGTTTAAACCAGTACAACTTACACTCTTGTAGGTGAACGCAACAGACAGACTGACAAACCTTTACAGTAAATATCATCATCAGCTGAGTGAGGGAGGTGGCATCGGAGGCTCTCGGTCGAAAACAAGAGTGGAACAATTTTAGATTAGGACTTTGAAAGCTAAAACTCAGAAGACAAACGTCATACATAAAATACAGTCTGAACAAGACAAATTACACAGACAAAAAGCACATCAAAAGCTACTAGAATAAAAAAACCCCTCAACATTCTTTTTGTATTCCAGGAGTTTTAAAGACATTGAAAACTCCAGTACAGTAAAAATCAAGCCTCCTGCATACAACTGCAGCACAGCATTTACTTCTAAATCTGAGGATGCGAGCTGTATTCAGTGTCACTCTGCAGGTGACAAATTAAGGTTATAAAGATAACAAAAGTAATTTTTCACTTTGGAGTGGCAGCTATATTTAAGGCCAGGGAGACCGAAATGAATACGCTACCTGGAGAGTGGTTTTGCTGTGAATACTGACTGCTGGGGAGACAAACTTGTAAGGCTTAGTACCTATTAAGTTGTAAAATTTATCCTGCAAGGGTATAGAACCTTACCTAAAAATCGCCCTTTTAGTCCCTGACCAAATAAAGTATTTTACATAAGTTTTACCTCACATATGTAAGTAATTCCATAGTTGCCATCTATTAGCAAAGAGAATGCAATTAGTACTAGATTTTCTCTCCTTGAAAATACACTCCTCTAAATCTTTAAATGAAACAAAATCTCCTCCTATCCCTCTACACCAAGTAACCCTGACACAATTTCCAAGCACATATAAATATAATTTCCACCTATTTATCTTGTGATATTGAAAGTCAAACCATTAGCCCCCTTGGTACAACAGGTAATCCTAAGTTTGAACTCTATTCAACGCTAAAACTAGGTCTGAAAGTAAGGCCAGTTTCCAAACTAAACTAAAAGAATCAAATATAGAGAAGTGCATCAGCGATGTATATCAGTGATGCCTTTCCCCTGAAATAAGCCGAAGACTCAAAAGAACAGGAAATGAGTACACTGATTACAGCACTTTGTTAGTGAATGAAGTTGTATTTTCTTATTTACATTCTCTAATTAATGCTAATATATTAACTTGCATACTCTAATGGTATAATTACTATGTAATAATCCTTGAATCTTTGAGCGAAATTGTAAAATGAAGATTCATTAGTCCTACATACAATGAACGTCCCTTTCTATGGGAGCTATCCTACAATTACTTATGAATCTTTCTTCCTCCTAAATGTCTAAGGAAAACATAGACTGAAGTACTCCTAAAAGATATATCCCTATCAAAACTACATATTATAGCCAAGAAGATGAAAACCTAACAGAGTGGTGTTACGTTTATTTTACACTCCAATCCTTCAGTAATTCAGGTACTCACATACTTCCATCAATGTCAAAGGACCAGATAAAACAACTTTAGCCAGTTTAATTGACCTCCCTTCATGCACCTCAATGAAAGAAAAGAAAGCATCCACTGCTTACTAGTACTACTTACTGTGCCAACAGTGAAGAAGCAGAGGCCAATTTCTAGGTGCTTAATGCCAACGACTGTGATGCCTTTGTGCTAAGGAACACACAGCTAATGTTTCCAGGAAGGCACTAATTAATTGTTATTAACTTTTGAAGATAAACTTTTAGTAACTCTATATATGCACAGTATGTGAGAAGGTGAATGCAAACACAGTATGGTACGCCAATCTATAGCGTCCAATTCCCTATCTGATGACTGTTTGCCAGAACGCAAGACCATTCTGCACATATACAGCAGAGTAAACACCACTGCCAACATCTCTGAACTTAAAGTTATGAAGTTTTGTTTTTAACAGGGAGGTTTTATGCAAGAACCCTACCGCTGCTATGTATTTTCAGGGAACAATTACAGATAAGCAATTATCTCTCTTTCAGACCCATACAAATACATACAAATTACACATATTGTCCACATACCTGTTTGTGATCTGGGATGATAAATGAATGACAGCAAACAGTGTTAAGTAAGATGTGCCCAATTCAGGAGAAACAGAAAACGATCATCAGCAAAACTAGTGTTGCATGCAAGTTCAGAAGTTCTGAATACAATCCTACATATAAATACAGTAACTATTTCATTGCATGCTGCTATATCATTTGATAAAACCACTCTGAAAATACTTTTCTTTCTTACTAGATGTTTACATATGCAGAACAGGTCAAAACTGGACTATATTCTTCCATCTCTACTGCCTTCATATTGTTTTTACATATCCTCACTATAACTACTCTTACATGACAATGGATTTTTGCAGACCAATTTACAGACACCCTGAAACTCTTCAATTATTTACATTATCAAATACATGACCTTAAACTGTATTCCCATAGTAAAACATATAGGTATTTTATAAAGTCTATATACGCAGATCCACTAAGTGTCTCTGGTAACAAAAGATAAACAGAAAAGAGAAAGACAGAAAGAATGAAAGGCAGAAAGACAGACAGACAGAAAACCAGTTTATTTTAGTAACATTACACCTTAGACTGAACTCCTCAGTGTAAGGAAATTCATGGAAAAGACTGACACTGTTGCTTCAGATCAAGTCACTGAACAGCTCTGCTTTTTTTTTGAATAATATTTTCTCCCTTTTGGTTTGGACAAGATAAAACTCACATATTAGATTATGTTTTGGTTCTTTAGGTCACAGTTGGAGTTATGAAATCTTTGAGGTATTAATGCACGGCAATTACTATCCACTGCCAAGAGTTACCAAAGATGGGGAGTTCTTGGGTAGCGTGGAATTCATAGACGTGGCCTGAAAAGTGTATCTGAGCAAACTCCCAGCGTTACTGTTGTAATAAATCACTTATCGGAGCAGAGCTTTTTTCACAAAATCCTATTAAAAAAAATCTCCATAACAGCATTCAACACAATGTGCCATGCTGCTAGTAATGCTCTTCCAGCTTATTGCACATACAGGCTACAAACTTCTTGGACCCTTGTCACTGAACTCCCTCTCCACTTTTATAAGCACATATCAGAAAATTAGAAGGATTACTGACTAGTTAGGACTGTGAATTAATTTTATTACTTTTTTCCCTATGGTTATTTCTTTTTAAGGTTCTTCAATAAAGAGCAACCTCAGAGACACCTCACACACTGTGGAGGTTTCTAAAGGAGCCTAATAGATAGGGATTCGGTGTGCAGAGAGTTGGGCAGACTCAGAGCTCCAATTCGAGGAAATCTGGTTATCACCCTCCTATGTATCTTTGAAAGCATCCTGTAAGTGAACTTCACAGCTTTCCTACAGGCAAATAGTAAGGACAGAACAATATATGACATTTCATTGTGCAGACTATCCCAGATCAAACCTTTTTACTGCAGCTCTTGCTTTGTCTGCAAAAATCAGTTTCAAAAGCTAAATATTTAGGCTTTCTGTAGGCAGTAATGATATTGTATGTAATATGAATTTACACTAACTGATTTTTCATCAGGCTTTTAATTCCTATGTATTTGTGGAAAATGGGACGTACAACTGGTACAAGTCAAACAAAAACAAAGGTGGCCAGTTTGCTAACTGCTGAAAATTGACCCCAAAATACCCTATGATTGGAATCTGTACAATTTATTTGTTCTACCTACTACCCTGACAGAAAGGCACAGAATTTATTTATTCTGCTTTCTAGTATGAACTGGCCAGGGCAAGAATGATCAGAAGAGCAATTACAGTAATTCGTTAGAAATAGCAACTCAAGGCAAGAAAACTAAGGCTAGAGGTTTGGTTCGGGCTAAATGAAAATGCTTCCTTCTCTTGCCTGAAGGGAGAGACAAAATTGTCAGGAAAAAGACAAAAATAAAGAGATGACAACATAGAATCACAGAACGGTAGGGGTTGGAAGGGACCTCTGTGGGTCATCTAGTCCAACCCTCCTGCCGAAGCAGGGTCACCTACAGTAGGTTGTACAGGATCTTGTCCAGGCGGGTCTTGAATATCTCCAGAGAAGGAGACTCCACAACCTCCCTGGGCAGCCTGTTGCAGTGCTCCGTCACCCTCTGAGGAAAGAAATTCTTCCTCATGTTCAGAAACATGCCCTTTTGAAAAGCACAATACAGCAAGTTAGAGTTGCACAGGGAGCTGTGTACCAAAACAGAAGGGAAGATGCGTAGTTAAGTGCCATGGCTTTGCCCCCAGGTCAGTAAGAGAACATACTTCATCTCCTGTTTGCCTGCCTGAGACTAATGCCTCTTACAAGCTTCAAAATAAAGATGAATTAGATGTCCCGAGTCTACGAGTCTGTGTTCCAACAACTTCTATTCTTCTGTTCTGCCGTGTTTGTTCCAGTCAAAGCTTGTCAATTCTGTCCCTTCACCAAATCCTGTGGCTTTTCTATGTGTATTTGTGTGTGTTTACACACACCATCCACGGTGCACCGAAAGAAGCCATCTACCACTTAATTTAAACCTAGTCCCAGTATACAACATAAGTCACCAAACACTCACATAAAGCTACATTAGTCAACTCCCCCCAGAAGTAAACCTGATGTGTTTATACAGATCAGTCAGACACTGGACAAGGCTTTTGCTCATTTGCTCTGAAACCTGGGTAGGGAAAGGAATTGTTATCACAACACGTACACTGCCCTATCTCACAGCCTCATGGACCTGTATCGGCAGTTTTTCAGTCTCATGTCTGAAAAGGTGGTGTTTAATAGGCAGGGGTGCAGATGACAGAGGGGAAGAACTTACAGTTGGTGGTTGTTTGCAGGTTTTAAAACTGTTACATTACATTTAAATTGTTGTGAAGATTCAAATCCATAGATCCTGTGAAGTAAAAGCTAACTTAGCAAGAACCTTCACCTTTAATTTACAGGTGTGCAGTAATGTTTCTTTCAAAAGCTTCTTAACTGTTTTGAGCAGTACCATTACAACACATAGTTTTATCTCTAGAAATCAAACTCACAGCGATCACAATTATTGAAAAGATTATTTTGAAAGATCATAAACCCTCTTAAACATATTCATCGAAAACAGTTTGCCAATTATAGGAATCAAGAATATATAATGTTATTTGACTTGTAACTACAGGCACATCAGCACACTGCTTGCTGCAGGCATTAATGAACGACACAGTAACTGCATTTGCAATACATACAAAGCTGTGAAAATTGTACATGTAATATCATTACATGCTAAGTAACTAAAGAATTATATTCTTCACTCCTCTCACGCAAATTCAGACATTCAGATATAAACTGATAGAAAACCACCTCTGTAACAACTTCTGATTGTTTTTCTTCCTCATTTTTACAAAGCATCTTGCAATATTTACTTTTGGTTTGTCAGTGGTTCCTACATTAGAATCTTACCATAACCTTCATGAGTCCTTCCTGAGTAAGGAGGACCATCAGAAACAACCCCTCTGAACACGATACAATAAAATGCTTCATTTGACACAAAGCAAACAAAAAACTATTATAATAGAAAACGAAATGTAGAAAAATAATACAATCAGTCTGCAATACAGAGTATGGAGCTGCATGTTTTGATATGAAGCAGAGAGGATTGTCTCTCCAGGCAGATGTGATTAAGAAGGAAGCAAAAAAGTGAAAGCAAGCAAGCACAGACAGCATGAGGCTCGACTGAAAACTCTTTAAGGTGCAATGTGGGAGGAGGCTGGAATGAAGCTCAAATCGGTATGGAAAAAAATCCACGGTACAATCTGTAGCAAGACCATAAATAAATAAAGAAATGCTAAACCATATTATTATCAGCATCAGAAAGGTCCTCATGGCACGCATCCATATTCCCTCAAAGGCAGAACTTTAGATGACACTTATTCAACCCTGGCTACCAAAGACAAAAGCTCCCAGTATTTTCTCTGTCATTAACTTTTGGGCTATTTTTTCTTTGAATTCAAAGCACAGATGTGTGCTTTGGAAGTAAGCTGTCGAAATGCAGCTCCTTAATCCATTATATACTGCAGAAAGAAAAACCACACTCAACATCTGAAATTTCCATATATTAGAAGGTTCTTCTAGTCTAATCTTGTCAAGCTGGATGAATGGAATTCAAATGGAGAAAATTATGGTCACATTATTTGGGCAGGGGTTCATTTAGATTTTTGTTTTTCCGTAATGACAGTGAAGGATTTTCTGCCTGACATTAACAATGAGAACATCTGCACCTCCACTCCCAAAAACGCAAAACACAACATGGCAGCACTTGAAGACTTAAGAGCTGCTGTAAGTTTCTTTGACCGTAAGATTATTTACAGAAAGGACTGCGACAGAGCCATTCCCAGCTAGAGCTTCCTACTAATCTTTTGACCATTTGGAAATTCTGGCATCAGTGTGAAAAAAAACACCTAACCTTTTATTCCAAAGGAGATTTTCCTTTAGTTGTTAGCATCATGCAACTTAGAAGTACTACTCTGCTGAAAAGCTCTCTGGAGTAAAAAACATACATTTTAGTATGACTGGAGCTTAGTTTAATCCAGGGCCATTTTAGAAAGGACATTTCCTTTATTTAAAAAACAAACAAAAAAAAACAACAAAAAAACCCCCAAAACCCAAAACAAACCCCACAACAAAACAAACAACCCTCCCATGAGTGACATGGAGAAAAACATTGTTACATGAATTACGAGTTTTATATGCATGTAGTAACAAAATTTTAATCTTGCATTGAGGGGGGAAAAAAGGCATCAGCAATAGAGAGAATGGAAAAGTATATTTTACAGCCTGAATAAACCTACTGTAAATCATACCAAATGCAACAGTACTCATTTCTTTAAACTCCTCAACAAAATGAGAGTTTCTCGGTGAAAAAGGAGTTTAACTCTTAGCCACCCTGTATGGATTGAATAAAGACTACAGCCTTTAAAAAAAAAAAAAAAAAAAATCCCCAACCCCTCCTAGCCTTTAGGCATAGTAAAAGCCATATGGACCCACTTCGCAGCAAACAAGGCAGTATGCGAACTTTTTTCTACAAGATGCAGTTTGTAATCTGTATCTATGAGAGAAAATTAGCAATAACAAGAAATGCAGCAACAGGTTTACAAATGACAAGGTAATACTTCTTTTCCTTTAGCATATAGAATATCCACAGGCTATTGTCTGGTGCTAATACTACCAGCACAACACCTTGTAGAGAGAGGAAGACTAGCTATCTTAGACTAGAGCTATGTTAGACTAGAGGGTCTAACACTGCAGACCAGAAGCAGCTATGCTTTAAACAAGTTCTTACCTAAGATCAGGTCTTTTCCACAAAGTAGAGAAATGCATGCATATTTCATCTCCCAACTAGATATAATCTTATTATCAAGCAGTTGTACAGTAGCTTGCTTAGCTGTATGTGCTCTCTTCCTTTCAAATTGTAGAGTCTGCATGAAATATTTCAGGGTTGCTTTTCTCTCCTTCTGTAATTTATGCAGAAAAAATCCTGCAAGATTGGTGCCACAGCTAGAGGTATAAGGCCTAATTTTGTACACAAATTTTCTGTACTTGGGTTTTTGTTTATCAGTAATGAGGAAAATCAAGGAACATATCTGGATTACAAATACACTTTGGTCAAATTTTTCGTATCTGAACAAGGCTAGGATTACTACAGAGTAAAAGCATTTAATGAGCTGCAGGAAAGCTCTGCAGTATGCATAGAGCCCACTTACTATTTGCCACATTTAATTTGTTCTAATAGAAGTCAATTAGCATTTTTCCAGCCGTCAGTGTAGCAAGGGCAGACTTTCAATCATTCGCCTCAAGGAAATCTATTCTATATATTTATACAACATGGCATTAAATCTTAGATGCAACACCACACATACACTTCAAACTTCAGTAGCTGTATGGGCACTAACAGTAGGTTGCTCTGTAAATGCGTAATGTGGGAATTAAATTGTAACTATAACCAAGCATGGTCACTAATGAGCTGAGACAGAAAACAGAACTGCTGGCCGCCTTTCAAGTTTACAGGAATATTCGTATAGAAATGTTATACTTGAGACCACAGAACCAGATTAGTGTAATTATGAAATCATTGTTTATTTGAAAGCTGTTAGAAATTTCAAGAATAATATCCTGAATGCAGGAAATTAGAAGCTGTGTCCATTCTGTGATCCAGTATTTATCACAGCAAGAGACCCAGAAGCTGTCACTGAGGTCACAATTGGACATACAAATGTGAAGAGACAACCATCTCAACACAAAGAACGACCACACATGAAAATCTATTGCAAATGCATCAGAAACACAATGTCATGTTCATCCATGTGTAAGAAAACAACTTTGATGCCCAGAAGTTGTCTTTGCCACCAAGGGGAATTACAAATGGTGTCCTGATGATATTTGTTTCTGTAAAAAGAAAAATCAGAAGGGACCGAGGCACATGCTCTCTACTGGGACCACTTCAGAAGGGGTAAAAAAGCAATTATATAAGCAGAAATGTTTTGACAGATTGGTACCATTTCTCTATGTCCTGAAGCAGTAATCTTGAAACAAAACCTCTGAATAATTTTTGCCAGATCTACCGGCTAGTCGGAGGCTATGGGAACTTGTATGCATGACCTTCAGCTTCAGGCTGACAGAATATTACAGGTAGACAGACACAATGCAGAGTAGGTAGCCATTGCCCAGCCTAACCCTAATAAATCAGCAGAAAAATAATACATATTTGTTCCTCTTCATTTTTTAGTGTGAGCCTGCTCAAAGAAAGTTAAGTGATCAGAGATCTGTACTGAGATCAGAACTTTCTATTCCTTTATGGAATAGCTCGTCAAGTCAGCGTATGCAACTGTGCCTTTTCAAAGGGAAACATATGACACGGGCTTCCAGGAAGTGGGAAAGCGTTCTCAAAGAAAGCAGCAAAGAGGAGCTACTCTGTCCCAATTACCTTCCTCTGGGATGGACAAACATGAATGAACTTTTAATTTCCTCTATGAATCAAAAGACTGAGCCATCTGGTTTGGTCAAGCATCTCACAAAAAACACTTTATATTTAATATGATACTCTTCCACACACAGTACAAATCCTCCCTCTCACCCTTTGCACCATGGGATATACTTGAAGCAAGACCATTACTGATGAAGTCAACCAATATTTAACATAAGTAGCAATGTGGCCATTGCTATCAGTAACATACTGTTTGACAGTACAGATATACTTTTGAAGTTCTATCAGCATTTATAGAACAGAAAAATCAGCCTTTGTCAGTTTTCAATTACAGTGTTATTAAATAAATAACTTGATAAATAGACAACCAACAGGTAAAGCAGGGTTTACTGTAGTAACACAGCTACAGAACATAAAGGAATCTATTCTTTAAACTTGACTTTAATATTCCTGGTTATTAATTTCTTTCAGAAGTTCTCCCTCCCTATAAAGACAGAAGTTGGGGATTCAGAACAGGTTAGTATTTGACCTGTACTCCAAATGATGCTATCATGAATTTAAACTACCTATGTTAACATGATCCTAAAATTGTCACATTACTATTGAAATAACGTTATGTATTTTGTTAGACTAGCAGTTCCAAACATCGCTCACTTTTCAATAGACTTCATGAGTTCACCATTTCATGTAAGTGATACAGGCATCATTGAAAATCCAGCGCTATTGTGTATTTTTTGCTAAGGCTAATTATGTATGTCTACATACCACCAAGGGTAGTGAAGCACTGGAACAGGTTGCCCAGAGAAGCTGTGGATACCCCCTCCCTGGAAGTGTTCAAGGCCAGGTTGGATGGAGCTCTGAGCAACCTGGTCTGGTGGAAGATGTCCCTGCTCATGGCAGGGGGGTTGGAACCAGGTGATCTTTAAGGTCCCTTCCAACCCAAACCATTCTACGATTCTATTGATTCAGAGCCCAAATCTAAACGTAAGCAGTTTAACCGAAAAAATTATGCATTTTTTCTTAAGCAAAGAATTAAAAAATCACTGAACACAAGTGAGGGCCTTTTTATTTTTAAAATAAGTGATCTGATTTACTGTTTCGCTATTAAAAAATAATAGCCATTTCTTTCTGGTCAAGGAATCATACGTAAAAATTCATTCAATATTTACAAATCAACCTAAGTATTATCACTTCACCAAAAATTAAAATAGAATTGTGTAACGAGGAGAGTATTTTGAAACCATTTAGTACTACACTGGCAACATATTCAGATACACCCACACACAGACACACAGAGCACACAGACTGCTCTCAGCATGGGGAAAGTTACTCAGCAGACAGCACTCATCACAGTTTGCATGCTTTAATCACGGAGGTGATCTGTACTTCAGGACCCATCTAAAACTTTGACTGAAAAATGTGTAGGCAGCATGCTGTGGGCGCTTGACTTCCACAGCAGAGGTGTATGGCACTGCACATACAAGCTCCAATTAAAAAGATGATGACTGAAGCTGGGGAACTTGATCTCGCACTAGTGGAAGTGCTGCTGACAATTAACAGAGCCTAGGAAGGGATGAGGAGCACCCAGGCATGAAGACAGAATAAGGAACAGATGCCTGGGGAAAATTCTTAATTTTATAAAGTAAAAGCCAAAAAGCTTTGAATTTAAGTTTCTTCATAAAATTTAAAGTTTATATAGAAGATATGGTATCTGTCATCCAGCTCTAGAAATATCTGAGGTGCATGCCCTCATGCCTGTAGGGTCTTCTAAAACTTGACATTTAAAAGTTGGTACTAAAGTATATAAAATTATTTGCCACTTAACTCAAGATTATATATTCCCATTTGGGCAAAGTTGAATTCTTACAAAGCTGCACAATGCATGTGAGTTGCAATATCTGATCCCAAGAATCAGTTCTTTCTGAAAGTATGAAGTATGTTATTTCAGATGTAGATGTTAGTTGACTTACATTCCCTAAGAAATCCAGGCTAGAGGTAATGAGACAGCTTGAAGTAAGATGAAACCTCAAAAAACACGTGCTTCCCTTGTTATCCTTCTATTTTTCCAAATATGGTATGTTAAGCATCCATATTCAAGCTTCAAGTTTCAAAGCTGATATTACATTTAGTTTTAAATTCTTGAAAACAGGAGTTTACAAAAGAAACTTTGACAGACCTTGAACAATAGCACCTCACAATTCCTTCATAATGTAACCTGACTGCTATTGATTTAAAGCTGCTATGTATTTTACATAACTCTGCCTCTTCATTGGAGTTTCTTGTATTATCCTCGCTAATTAGACTGTTTTTGAAGTAGTGCAATGACAGCTGAGCAGTACCTTTTGAATACCCAACTACTGTGTCCTCTTTATTGGTTTGTTTCCACGACTGCTGATGACGAAGTTTTGCACTAGTGGATGCTGTTGCCTCCCTACAGTCGTGATTTGTATTGCTGCTTTCAGTGTGCCCACATAACGCCTTCGATTGCCACAAGGCAATATACTAAGGTACTCACACGAATTTTGTCCTCAATGGAGTTCACCTTACAAAGGTACTTTTCGTTATTTTGACATTCGAAAGCATTTTAAATGTTCATAATGGGTTCTATTTACCAGCCTTATAATAAGAAGATTGTTTACAATTCCAAGGCACAGTCACAGGAGACACAGATTACTGTCTGCTGTGTTCACTGCCAAGATTAGACAGATCATCTTCCCATAGCAGATGACAGACCATAAACCAAGCAAACGACTGGGTTTGTCGAAGTGCTACTTGCTCTATTTAACTGATTCTGTTTTGTCTGTCTTCATTGTAGAAAGATAGCTCCAACACCTCCCAACTTGTGCAGTTTGAAGGCTTGCCCCTTGCAATAAAAATTTAGAATTAACTGATGTTAACAGTGATTCTGGTGCTTCAACATGGCTTCAACAATTGCTAATAAAGACTAAATTCCAAACCATTTTTCTGATTGATACATCTACGAAGAGAATGCACATTTTCAGTACTCAGAAGTGTAGTACTTCAGTGCAAGCAATGTAGCAGTCCTGTACATGAAATTGTATGCATGAATTCAAGCAGACATTTAGACAGAGGACTCCAACAGCCGCACAGTTCATCAGCAGTTGTGTCATATACAGCAGGTGACAGTCAGCAGTACAGTATTCAAAATAAATTAGTTAGATACTTAATTTGATACCAAAGAAAACATCACCATTAAGTGGAGTACTTGGGCAAATGTTTCTTGTCTTTCCTGATGAGAATATAGCAATTCAGAAAATGAAAAGTATTTTCTAATCCAGACCAGAAAAGAGAACTGAGGAACAATACTGTAGTACAGCTTTGCATTACGTAAGATTCAGTCAAGTACCTTTAAACTAATGTGAAGTAGAAACACTACTGCTACGCTACATTTATGAGGGTATGTCAGCATTTGGATTGCTTATTGTATCTTTCAACTCACAAACCGCAAAACATGCTTCAACGGGAAATGTCAATTAGTGGTGTTCGACTGTCAGTTCAAACGTTATATGACTTTTCAGGCTTACTGTGGAACCAGACATCTGAACTGCAAAAGGTGCATTGCAATCTCCGAGTCCATCCGTCTTAAAAATATAAAGCATTTACTGAATGAGAAGTCTCAAGCAGCATCATTGCCTTTTCATGTATTTTCTAGAGAAATGACAAGCTAGGCACTGCATTTAACTTTCCAGTTTTCTAAATGTGTAGATCTCTTTTCTCCTAAAAAATCTGGAGGTTACCTGAAGTTTCTGCCATTATGAACTCTTCTACCAGTTCTTCCTACTATTGCCATATTCCAGAAATCCACCCAAAATAGCAATGCTACTTTCCAATGCCTTAAATTCTGGAGTCATTCTAGATTTCCAAATAGCAAGTACAGCCAAGTGTATTCTGTGATGATAAAATGTTTTCTTTTAGTAATCCATGCACAAGTTTACATGATGCTAGATGACAGCTTAAGGTGTACACAGAATTTTACCCTAAAATCCCTTGGGATATGAAGTCAACATAGGTTACAGCTACCTATCACCGAACCGTGCTTCTTAACCAAAATATACAACACACTCAGGAGATAAAGCTTTCGCTTAGTCATGGACTCGAAAGAGCATACTTTCATTTGAGTTCTCTTTCAGGATTAACTGTGACTGGCTCAAGTTCAACAACATTTTTAAGTAAGAGGTCAGGTTCAGCTCCAATTCAGAAGGAAAAAAACAACTTCTTGAACCAGTCTTCAAATCAAGGTTGTGCTCCAAAGAGCTGAAGTTATGAGTCTATGCTATAGTTCAGCTGAAGCAAAATAATAGTAAGGAAACTAGTTTTTGGCTGAGTTCAGTTTGTCTCTGTGCCTTAGGTATTACACAATTCGAAGCCGAAGAGGCAAACTGTACCCACCTAAACAGCATTCCCAGTGCAGCTACAGTTATTTAAGCAATTATATTCTGGGCTGTCAGGGAAGAGCTGAGAAACTCCCAATGAGTGGTGCTCATCCCTCAGAGTGGTTTGGGTTTTTTTTTTATTTGTGTGGGGTAAAAAGCAGGGGCAAGCGATGTAACCATAGCTGTAGGGAGACCTTTTGAAATTAGCTACCATAACCACAGATCACTGTAGTTCACCTCCTGAAAGGCGAAGATAAAGAGCCAGAAAGGCTTAAGATCTTCCATCTCACGCTTTCCAGTGGAGATCCCAACTGTAACACATCATCATAAAGAAGTCTCAATGACTGAGACTGATAAAAAGCTGTACTTGGTTATAGACGTTTTTCCTCTGCTACTATACTATTTTACACTTGGAATAAACAAAATGTACTTGCATACTTAAAATTTATGTGTTTCTCCCCAGTCTGGTGATTCTATATCCTCAGTGTTTTGAAAGATTAAGAACTTTAAATAGGCATGACCTTTCCACTGACTTACTCACTAGGAAGCTTTTGCATAAAAATGCTGTACATTTGCACTTAGACACACACTAACACTTTTTGGAGAAATTCAAATGATTGCTGTAACAGAGATCTTTCTACATGGAGGAGAAGGACATTTAGCAAACCAGCTTTATGAAAGAAAGAACTGGTAAAATGAAGATGCCCAAGACAGTAGCACTTTGTGATGCTTGGTACCAAGAAACACAAATAGGTGTGTAACCCGAGACTATTTTTAAGAACTTTTTCTCTGTGGTTCTTCAGAGAAGTTACTTCAAGTTAGTGCACAAAAATGCCTTTATCAACAAGAGTGACACTAGAAACTAACACCTAGACAAAACAGAACAAAAAATAAACTAATTAATTATATCTGGACAAACTTGATGTTTAAGATTAGCATTTTCAAGTTCTTGTTTTGTGGCAACACCTATCGTCACTCTAGATACCTGTTTAAAAAACAAGACTTACTTTTCCCAGTCCTCCTCTCTCTTTTGTGTAAAGCATGAGACTTGGTATGTCATCTATTTTATTACAGCTTACACACACACAAACTGTCTGGCAGCAAAATTTAACAATACAGGAAAACATTTAGCCAAAAGCCTACACTTCTGAAATAAAGAAGATGATATGTTTATGTAAAATACTGAAAAAAAGGAAGCTGAAAGTCCCTGGGATTATTTTAATAATTGACGGACTTCTAGTCGGGGATCTTGAGTAACAGGAGAAACTTACACTGGGAAATAATTTCCTCACCACAAAGAATTTTTTTCCTCTTAACACCAAAACAAAAACTTACTAAAATCACTATACATTTCTAAAATAATGAGGAGTAGGGGAATGTAAAAAAAGTATGGTCAAGGTAATCTGAATCATGCTCAGAAGCCCTAATTCTACCAATACGGCCTGATGGTCTTGTAGAGAATTGCTAAGTTTAACATCAGTTCAACAGTCTGTGAATACACAAAGTTTCTATCTAGCCGCAGGACTGGAAGAGGTCAGAACTGACTATCTCTGCATAACCTGAGAAGGGTCTCATTCCTAAGGTAATTTTATTAAATATCTTAATGATATCTGGAAACTTATGTCACTGAGGGCTTTCTTCTTCATTCATAAACCCAGAGTCTGAGAACCGCTTGCATAACAGCCCTTGTGTCTCAACAGTACGACATTTACTTCTTCATTCAAAACCGCTTGAAAAATCTCCTAACTTGCTGAATTAGTGCTGTGTAACTACATGCTATCTGCCACATCCCAGACCAGAGAATTTTAAAGAAATAATCAGAAATAAACTTTTTTTTCCACAAGATTGCCTTATATCCCCATCGGGATACTTTACATATCACATTAAAGAGACTTTATAGATTGTGTCTTTCTCGATTTAGTAAAAAATTGCTTTGATGAAATAAAGCTACTAAACTACACTCCACTCTGCATACTTTACATGTGTACAAGATTTTACAATGCAAATATGTATTAAATGTCCATAAACAGGGGAAAAGTAAAAACAAGAAAATGACACTTCTCATATATCTGAAGAAGCATTTTTCTTTAAATACAGAAGAAGCGTTCACATGGCTAGAGAAGATGATCCTTAGGAGTTCTGGTATGCTTATGGTAATTTTTATCCAACTGCCCAAATCAGTAGCAGAAACCCACAAATTCCAGAGATAATGTTGGCAAATATAATACTGCTAAGAAATACTTCATGTTTGTGACAATCCTAGTTTTAGAATCATTATAGTACAGTACCATAGAGCTTATACCTAGCAAAACCTCTGAGAGCTGACAAAGACCTGGCAAAAGCAAGGTTTACAAACATCCAGTTTCAACCAAAAAGTAGCTTATCATATAATCCTAGTAGCCACAGCAGCACTGGACTTTCTGAGGCATAGTTTTGTAACCACCTATTTGTGTACTGCTGTATAGGATACTGTATTTTATTTTCTCATAGACTACATTTATATTCAAGGATACAAATCTCCTTGATCTCATTTAAAGGTAATATGCCCATGAACACATCTAAATATCTAAGTATCTATTTGCCATTTTAATTTCTAGTCAGTCTTCAGTCCGAATTAAAAAAAAAAAAAAAGCACAGATGTCATCTCCTTCTTTTCTCTTCCCCTGTCAGATGCCATCACAAACCAGCTTGCTTTTACAGGGAACTTCCCACTGACGTGTTATTCTAAGAAACAGCTTGTATTTGCAAAATGCCCATAATTATCGTGTTCAAAACATCCAGGGAAGAATAAAGGGATGCACTATGAAAATTTCTGTGGAAGCTGCCTCTCACATACAGTACCTGCTCATGAAGACATGTGCCTTTGCCAACCTCAGCGCACTGTCACAATTGAACTCAAGATGGTCCATCTTTTCAAGACAGTAAAACCCACAACAAATAACCTTTATTTGGGCTCAGAATTTAAATTTCAATGTGAACTTAAAACACAAACAAGGTAGGCCTTGCTAACCTCACACAAAGAAGTTGGTTCAAGAGAAGTTTTCTTAACATCTGTGCTTTCATATCTGACAATATTAGCAACAAATTGAATAAAAAACCCAAGTCCTCATCAAATTATATGCTGCTGACTCCCATAGAAAAAAGGTACTAGGAAGGCTGAAGAAGGCACAAGTGACCCTGGCATTTAACTAAGCCTCCCACAACTCATGACTATGAAAAAGAACAGATATCTTCCTTTGAAATCTGAGAAATGCAGTTTATTCCAAAGTTCTGAAGCAACTGAATATAACAATCAGTTGTAGATCTAACTAGCAACATCTGATTAACATCCAAGCCCTAGGAATGTGAATGCTTCTCACAAATGGGATTAGATAAAGGTAGTTTAAGAATATAGATTGTGTTTCATCTCACTTCAGTATGAAATTTTAACACACACCCACACACCTCCCTTTTTTAAAGATTCCTGGAACAAAGCCTCACTTTTATATCTAACTTATATGCTTTCTAAATACGAGGTATATAAACTATGTATGAAATACAAACACGAAATTTATACATATGCACATACAAATACACACATTTCACTTTGAAAGATCAATTTCTAAATCAAAAGGATGAAGAGATAAACTTTCTGAGTAGATTCTTTGAATCAGTATATTTGCATAAGTCATCAGGAACATCTTAATATATTCCTCTTGCCACATATTCCGAGGGTCAATACAATCCTCTGATTTCCATGAAAACTAGAGGATTAAACCACATGTTTTTCAAGAGTGGCTATTCATGCATTGCAAAGTATTATCTCTAAATACGTAGAGCTCATCCATGAAATCTCATTCTACAGTTAAAAAAAAAAAAAGTACTTAAGACTGTAAGTACTCAGGTTAAAATATATAAACACACATATTTAAAAAAAATCACAGACAAGTTGTTGCCATATTTTTCATAAGTAGATGTTACACTTTCCAACAGAGAAAAAGCACCTTTGTACATCCAATACGGTCACAGTATTGAAAATCTCAATTGATTTCTACTGTTAGACTACAAATACTACATACTAGAAGATACATTTTAATATATGTTAAAACAACGTCATAACCTTACAAAAGCCTCCTATACAAAGATCACATTCACAAAAACAATCTGGAATTTTAAATCAAGATTTGACTGATTCCATATCTCTCTCTTGTAGAAAAACCACCGAACCAAGCCTGCAGGAATAGACTGGAGGTATTTTGGATGGGAGTGAGAAGTAACACACTAGCACTGCTTTGGGAGCTTCAGATATCTACCCAGCACTGCAGCGTGTCACACCACCACACGAGCTACATGGTACTAGTTCAGAATTCTGTATCACACTGTATCATATTTGTAGTGACATACCCTGAGAGACTTACTGAACCAATACTGAAATCTCCATCTTCATGGAGAAGAGCATTACTTCTAGGCCAGGAAGAAAAGAGGACAATGCAGTACTCTGTGATATTCAGAAAAAAGAAGGCTATCTTTCGTCCATACCACTCTGCATTCCCGGACAGAATCAGAGCAGGGCGCTGGGAGCACGAAGTCCCTTTGTGGTCAGTGCTCTGCTTATAATGTCTCTGAGTTCAAGAGGTGACAAAGTACTACAGAAGTCTGTGTCACCAGATGTTCATCCTGGTGCCGCAACTTCTTTAGACAGCTCTTTGTCTCAGCTTCTAGAGCAACATGGAATATCACTACTTGAACAGTGCCCACAGTGAATACCTTTGCTCATAGCAAATTCTTCACTCCCAGCACTGAGTCTCGTAAGTAATGAACTACACCAAGCAGCATACATACATCATGCTTGAATTTCACACCTAAAACCTCTCTATGGTATTTTAAAATCTTGCCAAGCAAGATTCAATGGAAACAGTACAACCTCACTGTAACCTCACTGCACAAGGCTTTATATATTTTTATACCTGGTACACTGTACACTTACTACATTTCACTACAGGCTCCAGGAGACTGCCAGTATTGCTTAGCTTAAGGTCACAGTGTCACAAAAGCTCATAATACAATTTATACCCACCTTATTCTAGCATATACTTTTTCCACAGTGCAAAAGGAGGCTGAATCTCCACAGAGAGAAGTGAGGACTTGCAAAAGTTACAAGGTAGTTTCAGAACCTTCATTTCTTGTTTCCATTGCAGCTGACCTTTAAGGACAATTCCCTGTCAAATTTTGTCACACTTCAAAGATGTATAATTTTGAGTCCTATTGATTAGTATGTAAAATGGTTTAAACACCATTTTATTAATAGGAATGGAATTCGTTTCTTTACTGCCATGAAATTGTCTGCTGCAATATGATGGTAACATTTCAAGTTCTGTGGGTTTTCTTTCCCTCAGCAATGTGGAAGAATAATGGAGGGAACAAGAGGGGTAGCAAAAGAGTACTTAAGCAATAAACATTCTTCAGAGTCATTGATCCAATAAAATATAAAAGCTGCTAAAGGATGGAACTCGCACTGTATTTTATCCCTTTTCTTCAATGTAATGAACACTCTGGTTTTAGCGTTTTTACCATATGTAATTCTCCTTACATATAATATTGCTAGTATCCAAATGTTTTTTTTTTTTTTTCCCTGCAAAGCCTTTGAATGAAGTGAATTCATTTAGTTGGATGTTTAAAAGAAATATACATATCCCAACATTCTGTATGAAGAGTCTTCAGGACCACAAAATAGCTGCGTTTATTACATGTAATTTTCACAGAATAGTAGAGGAAAAAAGGCGTTTGTCTTTTCTAGTTACTTACTTGCCCGTTTTCATCTCCCATGAAACTAGCAGGAAATGAGGACAAATCTTAGCTTTTTTTCAAGATTTAGTGTCAATTAGCCTATTTTGTCTGAGAAGTTTACTAGGTGGAAATGTACCCTAAGAGAGAAAAAAATGCCAAAACCAAAACTCCTTAATAAATGTCCTGGCACATTTCAGAAAGTGAAATATTTAATACATTACAGGGATTATTTTTTTAAAAGTCCTATTTTAGTTTCAGGAGCATGCTTTAGAAAGGAAAGTCCCAATGGCCCCCATCTTACTACGCTTTGGTCCACATCACAGAGTGGTTTCAAAACCAGTTTTTTCCAGTTGTTTCCTTTACCAGGAGCAAAACAATTGCAGCAATGAAGACTCGGGACTGCCCTACAAATATTCACAGCAGGTGGTCCAGAACAACTTCTAATTCCAGAAAGCTACATAACAGTAATAGTTCAGGTGACCTACTTTTCACTAGTACACTCTCAAAGGATACAAAACTACACTGTCATTTCAAGAATGATCAACATTTTAAAGCCATTTCCTTTTTTGATTACAATCTACTTTTTCTAATTTATTAATTTAATGAAGCAGGACTGGGGGGAATGAGAAAGAATAAAATCACTGCAAATACTGGTCTACTACTAAAACATGGTGGTTTTTAAAGCCACACTATTTCAAAATAAAAGCTGTTTTTCATCTGAGTGTCAGAGCACTCGCCCTCTAATCCTAAAATGTATAGTCTGATGAGGAAGGTTTAGCTTTCTCTAGGCGGTTCTGTGCTGAAGATCTCACCCTACACAGGACGTCCCAGGGACAGTGTGTGATGGTCCATAATACTCTGAACACACAGTCAATCTGTACCAGAGGAAGTGGTCCCTTCCCTGCCCATCTGCAGCCACCACAGTCCCTCATGGGCTGGGGAGGCGAAGAAAAGATTACTTAAAGCACATAGGTAGCAACACAATTTACCCTACTGCTGTAGTTTAATCCGGCAGCCGGCGACCAGGACCTGACAGTCGCTCGCTCATCCTTCCCCTTCCTAATGCTAATACCACTACTACTGATGATAATGATAAGTATGCAAAACAAACTAGATCCAATATAATTTTTCCTCACCACCCAACAACTGTTTTGCAGCCAGTCCCCAAGCAGCAATTGCAGAACCCCAAACTCATGGATTTTTGCAAATCTCGCAAAACTCCCAGAAAAAACGAACTCCTGGAAAAAACCCAGACAAAAGATTTGAACTCATGGAAACAAGAACAGTAGATTCCTGCCCCACCCAAACCCCATTCACAAACTGTGCATGACATCCATGGTGTGGAATATTTCCACTGGCCAGCTTGGGCTGGCTGCCTGGCTGTGCTCCCTCCCAGCTCCCGCACGCCTGCTCATCAGCTAAACGTGGGAGACTGGAAAAAAGTCCTTGATTTCATAGCAACACCGAAAACCTCATTGTTAACATACTTATCGTACGTCAAAACCACAGCAGCTACTGGGAGGTAAATTAACTCTATCCCAGCTGAAACCAGGACATCTACTTTGCTTTGTTTGGGCCCAAAAGAGCAAATCAAGGATGATGATGTGGCCATAATACTGCAAAAAAAAAAAAACCAAGGCAGATGACAAGATTTAGAATTACAGGAAGGCTTGAAAGGTATGGAGAAGAGACAGTAAGGCAAAATTTACAATGATTTCAGTAAGGTTCTGACTCATGAAAGCATTTAATCATTTCTTCAAGTACATGTAAGTTCTGCTGAAGCAGGGGTTCCATCTCTGCAGTGAGGTAGATATCTTTCAATCACAGTGTAAGGTGAAGATACAAAAGGAATTAATCTCATGTAATCTCATTGTATGTAAAAACTGCTAAAACTAAAACTTGTAATAGTTTTAAACGCCCTTTGATTGCACAGAATTGCTATCTTTCATAGACTTACGAGATGTTCAGCATTTCAGTTATCAACCTGAAGAAAGTTCTTCCCGTATTCAAAAAAATAATACCATGAAAATCAATGTCCTTCTACAATATAGGGAAGAGATTATCCTTACAGAACTTGCTGACAGGCACCTGCTTTGATAAATGTTTTCTGAACCGCTCTAACCAGGTTATTTCATCTTACTGTAGTCCTCCTACCATTCCGTTTGAGGCCACCACATGATGCGAGGAGAGCATGTCAGCATGAAAGTGATACCACTGTAGGAGAGGAAATGGTATCCAGCGTGGACCTGTCTGGACAGTAGCCCTGATCAGAACAGCAAAGGCTTGTAAAGGGAATTCACCACTGCCAGCATCCTGGTGCCTAGTGTCCAAGGAAGAAACCAGCAGCACAGCACAGCACAGCCCCAAGCAGAGGGCACAGCTGGAAGCTCCTGAAGCAGAAAGGGGGAGCCTAATGCAAAGCTGCTTTGTCGGACATGAAAAGGTCGTGCTGAAGGATTTTTCCTCACCTGCACTAAGAAAGGGTCTCCCCTCCTTTCTTACACACGTAGATCCTATGTAGCAGCTCAAACTCCTCAAATGCATGGGCAGATGCAGTTACTGCACCAACAGTTCATAAATCCAAACATCTCCAAAATTGCATTAAAACTCATCAAATCTTTAATTTTATGACCCGCTGGGGTACATATGATATGTGAGGTCTCAAGGTTTGGCTCTGATGGAGGTAGAACTCTGCTGTAGCGTGCAGAAGAAGATTCTTAGGTAGGAAGGCAACACTTTCAGCTGCTGGCAGCTCTCCAGCTCACCCGCTGAGAAGCACGGATTGCGATACAAGGTATTAATGCACAGAAAGGGAGCGTGCCCTGGCCTGGATTAAATAATGAGAGAACAGACTGCCGACTATGCTGTATGTGCGGTTTCCTTAACTCACCCTCACATTAACCAGAACAAGTGGGAAGTAAAATCTGCACTGAAATCCATGAAAATACTTGCTGCCATTTGGTCCTTCATGCTGAACGGAGAGTTGAGCTCCAGATTTGTGTACTAGGTATTTTTATTTTATAAAGCTGATCTTTAATTAGCGTATTAAACTGGCCACAGTGAGGGATGCCAGAATGACTAGTAAAGTGTCCGTACCCAAAATATGCTCGTATCAAAGAAAGAACAGATGGCTTAATAGAAGAAACTATCATGCAGCGCAAGGACTTTCCACAATATTACTATGATTCTCTCTACTACTGGAATTATTAATTTCCTGGGACATTTGTGATCAAATCTAGTTAAAAAGTTGGCTACACTAAGCAGTCATTTCCAAGAAAAATGTTGCATCCTTTTACTCAACTAATTCAAAGCCTATGGCAAGAATAAAGCCTGGTGATATTGTCCCAGAAAACTCTTCCAATTTAGTATCACACCTTTGATACCACAGTAGATAAGTAAGGTAGTTATATTAGCTCGTAACAGATGGAGAACAGAGTCTTCCAGTAAACTGCTTGTGGGTGATCTCTTTCACTGAATTTCTTGAAGACAGAGAAAATCGTTATTTCTAGAGGCTGTGCATTCTAGATTGACGTAGTTTGACATGGAGCATCTCTCCTACGAGGAGAGGCTGAGGGAGCTGGGCTTGTTCAGCCTGAAGAAGAGAAGGCTGAGAGGGGACCTAATATATACTTACAAATATCTGAAGGGTGGGTGTCAGGAGGATG
>Ga0065711_1031309_pt1 | contig 30029 bp, 14 predicted proteins | sample Hoacrofraction12_FD_59098 | JGI IMG/M metagenome (GOLD analysis project Ga0065711, IMG submission 59098) | Hoatzin crop microbial communities from Cojedes, Venezuela - Epithelial fraction 12 v2 (version 2) | ecosystem: Host-associated > Birds > Digestive system > Esophagus > Crop | place...
TTTTTTTTTTTTTTTTTTTTTTTTTTTTTTTTTAATTCTGTCATTGCTTTTGGAATTCTGTATATTGACAGAGTGGAAGTGCTGGCTCTGAAAGGAAAGTGTGAAGTTCTGTAAATCTGCAATTGTATCTAGCAGGGAGAAAAAAAAATTGACACTCCTGCTTTTTATCTCCCAACCTGCTCGACAGGCATTAAAATAAAGGTAACAGTGGGTATGAGTTTTTTAATTTTGTTTTGTTAATACGTTTCCCATTTTTCAAGACAGCTACTTCTGTTATCAGGAGAAACCTTGAATACAAAATCTTATGTTATTATTGACCCAAGACTCTTCTTAAAATTACTTTCAACATACTGAAGATATCTATAATTATTTCTTGATTCCTCTTCTGTACACCCTGTATCACCTACAGTGGTGCAGTGATACACCTACACCTGTAAAAATACTTCGAGAAACATCAAATCTGTTATATTCACTTTTTCTGCAAAACAGAAACTGCGGCAGTTCCTCAGAGTGTTATCATCTTTAGCTGTTGTTACACTAATGGTGAGTGACATAACTGATGTGAAAGATATGATATGGTTGTCTACTACCAATCTATATTTTATCAGATACAAATCTTGAATGAACAGTTCACCCAGACAGATGAATACACCATGTGAAGAGTAACTATAAACGACTTGTTGAGTTAACCCTCATATAAGTTACTACATATGAATATAACATAGACTAAATAATATTTAAATTATGCAAAAACAAATAAAGACTAATCTCAGCAATTCTTTTCTGTGAGCCATACCACCTACAGATTTTCTTAACCGCCCATGACAAACCTTGTCACGAACTCAATTCAAGCAGAATATCTATTCCAACTTGGTTTGTATAACCTGTGTTGCAAACGGAGTAAAATAATTCTCCTATCACTTGTGCTCCACATAAACATATATATAATTTTATATTTCTTGAAATATTAGGGTAGCATTCTCTGTAATTTAGGAAATTAAGTTCGGCTTTAAGGCATGAATTTTACTTAACTCTCTGAATCCTATTAATTTCTTTAAAATTGACAGAAAACAAGTTTAGTGAAGGTAAAAATGTTTTGAGACAGGAAATACAGATACAGATGCATTTGAACTGTATCAGAATTTAAAGCATTTATGCATTTACTGCATTTTGTTTTTTTCCTCACTTTGAGGTCCTCTAGCTGAAGGCATCAGTGCAGGGTTAAAACTGGTTTGAAAGAGATTCCAATAAAACTTAGAAAAGATAGGAGTCTGAATATGTGCATAGAACAGTGGAATAATGAACTTGCTATAAATCAAGCATTTTAACAATGATTTCTTCTACAATTTCTCTCAGAATAGCAGAAATGTGTGAAATAAATCTGTTGCTGTAATCTTGGAAGTTCTTTATTTGAAAATAACGAGTACCATTATTAAAGAAGCGTGGAACACACCTGTACAGGTAAGGGTTTGATCACCATCAGGATCTCCAAATACATACGGTAGAGTCAAAGCAAAACCAGGCCCAATAGTAAAATCCATACTCTGGATAGTAAGTTATGCAGATGCTGTATATTAGCTAAGGCAGTCAGATTCCAGGTCTATTAACAAACAGTGGGGTTAGCCTTGTAATGAAAAAAGTTTTTATTCTCAGCACCTTTTTGCATATGTTCACCTTTATGTCAGATAACATCGACATGGCATTTGCCAGTAACTCTGATTTAGACTTAGGCTTAGAGTTTTGCAATTTATCATCGCTCCTTTGAAATTTTTCCAGACTAGAGGAGGAAAGACAGCAAAACTCAGCTGGACTCTGGGTCAGAAATTGTGACATACAAATGTCTAAGTTATAAAAGATGCTGTATAAAAGACTTCCCATATACTTATTTATAACTCAAGACCATACACCATGGCAATTTCGCTTTCACCAAAAAAGAGTAAAAGACAATTTTACCTGAAATACCCAGAATCTGAGGTATAATACAGTGCCTCTCTCTGTATCCTTCAGTATAATATAGTGTCTCTCTCTCTCCTTCAACTCTCATCTCTAAGAAATCCCAAGAAAAAGGGCTCTTTTGACATGGAGCAATGATCAGATATTGATTACAGAAATAGATATGCCATTGTAAGACATTACCAATGTTGCTGTTCTTTGTTATTGCCAGTCTACTAGGAAGCTGAAAAGCCTACATAATCATCTCACATCATTTTCCCATGCAAAGACAGCTGAGTTAGTCTAAATACTGTTCCCCTTAAAGGATAAACTAACTGGACTGACTTTGAAAAGAAATAGAAGAGCAAATAAAATTGAGCATTTCTGATGTCTTCTTCTTGTATTCAAGTTGTTCTATTATTTAAGGAACTCCATTCATTTTTCAACCTGAATAACAGACACATATAATATAATGAAATTGTAGATAATAATTTCATAATCTGAAATAGTGTGAACAATGTTTTACAAGACCGAAATGTAGCATGGAAGAGCTTAGCACTGTAACTGTCAAACAATTTCTTTGCAATTTTATTGATCTAATTAGTACTCTGTTCTGTTCAGTTTCACCATTAACATCCAGGGATCATCAGAATATTCAATAAATTATCCACATTCATACTTACGGAACTGCAATATATTAAGTGATAGAGATGACAATTCCTTTCTGGATATTGTGGAAAACTGAAGAAAGAAATACTAAAAAGCTCCTAGGACAATATAAAATCAAATCATTAAGAGAAAAAAATCCTCAAAGCATACATTTCTTTTCACATGTACTTTTTATCAATGGAAGAGGGCATTTCAGCCACTCTTAGAAGCTAAATCGAGTCCATTTTATATGACATTTACAACTATATCGTAACTGGGTTATTTGGAACAAGAGCAGTATGCCTCAAATCAAAGATTTACAAATGCAATATCAAAATCATGTACTGTACAGCTCTGTTTTGTTTTCTTTAAAAAACAGAGTATATGCATTTAGTGGGCTCTGTGTTTTTCCAGGAGACATTTAGTTGTGATGTGGAAATATCTTGGTTTTGGTGGGCTGTATTTTGTAAAATTGACTGCCTAAGCGTAGCCTAAAATATCACGGTATAGAATATTTCCTCTATTGTTATCGGTGTCTGATTTATCATCATTTGAAATCTGTGCTTTCTCCATAGTTTTCCCAATGAACCAGAGAAATACAATAACGGTCATTTTAAATTCAACTGCCCTAATCAATACTAGTTTGCAGAAGTGAGCATTTAGTTTAATGAAATTTTGGAATAGAGAAGGCTAGTGATTAATTTCACTTCCAGGAATCTTGATTCAAATTTCTTAAGAAATACACATGGAAGCTGAACAGCTTCCACTGAACAATCGTTTTGCTTTGGCTGTTCATTTTGGGAGAGGGGAGTGGTGTTCGAAGGGCGATTATAAGTAGAGGACTAGATTATTGTGCTTTTTCCACAGGTGCTATTTGCTACAGGACCACTGAAAATGTTCAATATTTCTCCTGAGTATGAGGATCCCAGTAAATACAAAATATAAGCAAGAATCTACATATACACAGTAAGCATGATCTGCAATCTTTCTTTATGGGAACAAATAAAGCCCACAAGGCTGCCCACATGTGCAATCTGCACCCTCAAAAAGATGAAAACGAATTAACTACACACTTTCACCCATTTGTTTAACTTACTATCTGGGCATTTGTTCACTAATTTTAAAGAATAGAGTCTAGTTATTACTAGCTAGACAACTGAATGATTTTTTAGCTACCAAAGTAGTCTCTATCACAACCTCCTTTACCCTGTGGTATTTAACAATGCAAGATATGATTGCATCCGTTTATCATAGATGTGTTTCTAACTTTTAGATATATTGCATTTACATTTTATTTTTAAACTCTATAAAGTGAAAAATCATTCAAGCAGATTTGTTGAATGTTTCTGTGTTCTTAGCAGATAAGAGCAGATAATAGGATGTCACTTTGAAGAGGTTAAGAGTAAAAATGATTATATTTTGTCTTTTTTTTTACAGGCATGCAAATAATTCTTAATGACCCTATTGCAAAGGGATATAATTCTGATACTTTATCAGAATTATATCCCATGTATCAGTAAGTAATGTGACAAGGGAACTTCGTTGTGCCTGATATAAATCAATGATTGCTGCCTTAACTTAAAAGCTGAGTGATGATAAGAGGCTGTGACTCAATAAATTTGAGCTTCTAATATTATGCAAAAGACCATAAAACCTGTTTGTGCGTTATAACGTAGCAATAATGTATCCCTTCCTAATCACAGGCATACCTATCTTTTCTAGCTTGCCTATAGCATGCATAATAAAAAGTTCGCAAAATGTGGAGAAATTCTAATTTTCATATACCTGTGTTATGAATCCCTGCAGCCATTACAAAAAAAGTACTCAAATCCTTAAACTGTGAGATTAACATACAATTTACAGAGTACATTTTCTTATTATTGCCTTTGAAGATAGCATCAGTTGTCTACTCAGACCTATAAAATGTTTTAAGGGTTGAAAGATACACCTTAATGCACTTATCTTTCCTTTCTTAATAAAAGATAAAACAACAACAACAACACTCTGAATGATAAACAAACAAAAGCAAGCAATAACTTACTGCTTGCCTAAATTGACCTCGGGTTTAAGAATCAAGGATTGCTTTTTGTTGGCTCTGTCATTAGCTAAACTAAATCCTAAAGCGTATTCTTAGGTGGTGTGAAGTTGGTCTAATTGTATTCGAGTGAAGTGGCACTGATTTGCACTAGCTGCAGCTCAGGGCCCTTTCAGGGCTAACCACCTGCCCATGTTTCGGAATTAACTGGAGATAAGACTGATTGTTTTGTAAGTGTTTAGTAGCGGATTGGCTACCGATTAGTTCTTCTTAACCTTGCCTCTTTAACCTTACTCAGATATCTCAGCAGGAGAAGAAAAGGGAGTGGAGAAGGTGGAACGGGGTGATAAGGAAGCAGTGATACTTTCACTGCAAGAAATTAATCATTTAATATACATTCAATGTGAACTTTGTGATCTATGGGTGATATATGGAGGTTTCTTGTAGCTTTTCAGAGATACAGTCCCCTCAATCTTATAGATCAGCTGGAAAAAGAAGAGAAGGTACAGATTATTGCAATTTAAGACAAGAGTGAGAGGGAGGTTGGGTATTATTTCCTATATTGGAATCACTTCACAAAGAATATTTTTGAGGGGTTTCTTCAAGATTAATCATGCCATTCTAGTTCAAAGCAACAAATTCAAACAAAGTTGCAAAATATACAAACTAGTAAGTTCAGAATACTAATTTAGATATGGTTGTTTACATTCTCACCCCATTTTACGAAGCGTGAAATGTTGAAAGCGATTGCAGAGACCACAAGCATTTTGGTCCTGGTTTGAAGTAAAAGAAACAGTGCAAAAAGGGTGTGATTGCCTAACTTTAGGAAAGCTTTTGCAATGTTTGCATTTTCTTTTGAACAGAAGTTTCATACACTTTTAAAAAAAATTATTCACTAGTGGAATACATTAATAAGGTCTTATTCTTTTTTTAGCAATAGAAGGGAATAAAGGCCCTCATAAACAAGCTTACAGCTTGTGTTTACAAAATCTGCTAATGATCTCACTAATGGAAGCTAGATTCTGGAATGTATTTTGCATCAGGTTTATGCCCAGAGCAGCTGTTTTACAAGAAGAACCCAATAGATGTTAATTTTTACTTTTAGATCTGCAGTTCTTCAATTAGCAGAACATGTGTTACGCTGGGGAACGAATATTTCAGTGGGTGCATTTACATGTACCGTTCTTGTGGTTTTTTTTCTTTTTTTAAATTCTGTGAATCTTCTTTACACATGCACATTTCAATTATCCAAAAAAATGTTCTGATGATTTCAAGCTGAAGTATATAAAACTCTTAAAAGAATCCACGATCACTAGTTTCCACTGGTGTGTGATCCTAAAAATGTCAAGTGTATTCGCATGATGAGGTACTCTTCTGCCTTTAAACACTGTTTGTGACCTAGAGCACATTGAGTTTTAGGCTGACTGCATAGATAAATAATCCCTTTTTTTTAGTGCGGTAGCAGAGCTGAACAAAATGACTCAGATGAAATGTTCAGATCTGATATTTGTATGATCCCACTAATGGAAAAGAGATTATAGAAACTATTTTACAGCAGGTTTATTTAGGGACTGCACGGCCTAGTGCTGATACTGTTCAAGACAGTGAATAATTTCCAATTAATTACTGTTAACAGAAGATCAGGTACAGAACAACTAACCTCTGTTAGATTTTATTGCTTACTTCTTGGGCTTTTTAAGATACACACTAACCTTCTGTTTTTCCCCTGCCCTCCAGGGTATTTGTCGTATTCACCCTTGATGAATAGTACATGCAGTCAAGGACTATGACCCATGAACCTCCCCCACTGTGGTTCCGCTGTGAAAGGACTGCACCTTTGCACACTGGGTTACAAGTCCGTCGTTCCTCGGACATCAGCAGCGCCAAAGTGGAGAAAGCAAACTCCCAAGCAGAGAGGAAGATACCTTGTGCTCTGATTCCCTCCCATCTCAGTATTTTCCTTCAGTTGAAAGGGAACACACACAAATCTGGAGGACTTTATTCTGATTTCACAGAATCACAGAATCACGGAATGGTAGGGGTTGGAAGGGACCTCTGTGGGTCATCTAGTCCAACTTCCCTGCTGAAGCAGGGTCACCTACAGCAGGCTGCACAGGACCTTGTCCAGGGGGATCTTGAATATCTCCAGAGAAGGAGAATCCACGACCTCTTTGGGCAACTGGTTCCAGTGCTCCGTCACCCTCAAAGCGAAGAAGTTCTTCCTCATGTTCAGGTCGAACTTCCTGTGCTTCAGTTTGTGCCCACTGCCCCTTGTCCTGTTGCTGGGCACCATTGATTCTTTCATATAATCGAAGACTAAACTGCAGCTCAGTTTGAGGACAGACTTTGACATTTCCTGTTGCAGAGACTTACCCTTGTTAGAAAGAGGGAGATGACTAAATATTGATGTCTAATATTAATTATATTAACTATAAACCAAAATTTTGTAATTAAAATATACAAAAATCAATATTATACTGTTAGGTTGGAAGAGTCACAGCCTGAAATCTGACATAGAGATAGAAACAGCAGGTTTAATACTTCTCTCCATTATCTCAAGAATCCTGATCATTTGAATTATGATGTTATTATGCTGCTGCCAAAAATGTGGTATCTTTCATACAAGTAAAGCCATAAAACAACTAAATCCATTAGTTCACTTTTATACCACTGACAAGCTGGCCATCTCTTGGAAGAGTTTTGGGTTTTGAAAATTTAGAGAATATTAAATAAGTAACCTAAGGATTTCATTTTTTTTCACTCAGAATCCCATCCTTTGCCTATCCATTGAGTTTTATCCATGAAAGTAAATAAATAGTGGCCACTAGTTTTTTTTTTTCCTTCCACAGTTACTCATTACACATTCCTCATATACTGTTTACTAATTATAGAGTCAGTATATCTTTTTAGAACCCATTCACCACATTATCATTCTTCAGGTACTGGAATTTTAGAATCATACCATACCCAAAAGCAAATATTTATTTTAGTCTTCTGTTCTTCTTTATGTCTCAGCATATTGTGACAAACCTTGGAGAGTGAGGTGGTTTTTGTAAAGGAAGCATGAATGTAAAAACTATGCATACAGAATGAGATAAGGTTAAACCTGCAGAAGACAAAGGCAATGAAATTAGAAAGAATTCAGTGGGGATGCAAAAATCATTTACATTGATAAGTGGGAAGCAAATAACTCTGGGTGGATTTTCGAGATACAATTCCTATGTTAGCTTTCTGAGAATATTTGCTGATAGAGTGTTATAAATATGGCTAGCAGGGTCCTAGGAAGCAAATATATGTTGTACTGATCTTCACCAATTTGCCTTAGTTTTCTCTCTTCTTATGATCCTGCTCACACGGCAATTCTTTTCTTATATTAATCCAGAATTTCAGCCAGCCTTGGAGACAGTTTGCTTGTCTCCCTCACTGTTGAAAAGCCTACAGCCAGTCTGCGTGGAAAGTTGAAGAAGAAATATTAGAGAAACAGCTAAAAGAAGCAAAGTTTAATGGTTGATTTTACTCACTCTCTAGAGAGGGTCATGGGAGGATTCATGTGAAGTGTGTTTCATATTGAAGCACAGTGAAATGCCACAAAACATAAGTTTTTTAACTGCTGTACACTTGATCCCATCATCCAGATCATTTATGAAGATATTTGGGGGTGTTGGGTCCAGTTTCAATCCCTGGAGGACCCCACTTGTGACAGGTTGCTAGTTTGAGAGGAATGACTTACCACCAGCTTCTGGGGTGGTGTCAGCCAGTTTCCCACCCACCACGCAGACCACTTGTCTAGACCATAACACACCAATTTCTCTAGGAGTCTGTAGGAAACCATGTTGAAAGCCTTGGAGAAATCCAGGTCAACAATGTCCACTGCTCGCCCCACGTCAACCAAGCAGGTTACTTTGTTGTAAAAGGCAATCAGGTTTGTCAAACATGATTTGCCCCTGGTGAATCTGTGCTGGCTTTTCCCAGTCATGTGCTTCATTTGACTTGTGATATCCCCCAGGAGAATTCTTTCCATAACTTTTCCAGGGACTGAAGTAAGACTGATGGGCATATAATTTCCTGGATCCTCCTTTAAGCCCTTTGTGTAGATGGGAATGACATTAGCCTTCTTACAGTCTTCTGGGATGCCCCCCAGTCTCCGCGACTTCTCAAAGATTATGGAGAGCAGCCTCGCAACAATGTCAGCCAGTTCTCTTAACACCTTTGGGTAGATATTGTCAGGGCCCACTGATCTGTAAGGGTCAAGATCCTGTAGCTGTTCACATACCAACTCTTTCTTCACTGATGATAGGTCTGTGTTTGCATCAAGCTGGATTTTTGTTCCCAAGGCCTGGAGCCCAACAGTGCTGGTAAAGACAGAGGTTAAGAAAGACTTGAGAATTTCTGCCTTTTCAGTTGGGTTGGTGAGTAATTCACCCCTCCTGTTTAGCAGTGAACCAATATATTCCTTCTGTTTCTGCTTGCTGTTTATGTACCCGAAGAACCCTTCCTTATATTTTTTTGACATCTTTGGCTAATTTCACTTTGAGCTGAGATACTGCTTTTCTAACTGCATCTCTGCATGCCCTGGCAATGCTCTCGTAGTTCTCAATTCATCCACTTTTACATCTCTAATATGCTTCTCTTTCGGTTTTGAGCAGACTCAGAAGCTTGCAGTTAAGCCAAGGAGATCTCTTGTTCCACCTACTTCCCTTACCTTTAAAGGAGATGAACTGTTTTTGTGATTCCAGGAAAGAGTTCTTGAAGAACTCTCAGTGCTCACTAGCTGCTTTATCCTCCATGGAAGCTTCCCACAGAGTATCTCTGAAATGAGCTCTGAGCGAGCTGAAGTTTCTTATTCTAAAATTTAAAAACTTTGTCTTAGTACTAACCTTCAGCATGCTCAGTAGGATCCCAAACTCCACAATATTGTTGTGGTCATTGCATTCAAGGCTATCACTAACTGAGATATTACAAAGCAGGTTTTCTTGGCTTGTGAGTAGCAAGTCCAGCAGTGCCTTGTTCCTGGTTGGCACATCTAACATTTGTATGAGGAAGCAGTCCTCTACACATTCTGGGAACCTGATGGATGGCATGTGAGCTGCTGCATTGTTCTTCCAACAAATGTCTGGGTGGTTGAAATCATCCATAAGAACCAGGTTCTGTTGACCCGAAGCTTGTTTAAATGACCCAAATATTGCTTTATTGACCTTATCATCTTGGTTTGGAGATCAGTAGCAGATGCCTACTGTAAGATCTCCCTTTGACATGACCCATCTGACCTTGACCCAGAGGCATTTGATAGGACTTCCACAACTGCTGTAGTTGACTTCTATACATTCAAGGTTCTCCTTAATATAGAGCACAGCTCTTCCTCCTCTTCTTCCCTGCCTGTCTTTACGAAACAGCCTATAGCCACCCATTGCAATCCTCCAGAGATATGAGTTGTCCCACCACGTTTCAGTTATTCCTATGGTATCATAACTTTCTGACAGGATGATGAGCTCCATTTCCTCCTGTTTGTTCCCCAGGCTGCACGCGTTGGTATACATGCACTCAAGGCGGTTGCTCTTCTGTTTCTCATCTTGGGAGGCAGCTAAGGAACTGGCTGTTCTGGTTGGCCTGACTTGTTCCCTAGCAGGTGGCAGTGGCATGAGCATTGCCACTTTGGACCTCACCCCCCAAGCCCTTCTGTTTAAAGCTTGCCTCATCAAGTTGGCCAGCCTGCTGCCAAAGATTCCCTTTTCTTTTCTAGAGAGGTGGATCCCATCCCTCCCTAACAGGCTATAGTCATCAAAGTATGTCCCGTTGTCATAAAAGCCAAAACCATCATGATGGCACCAGACAAGAAGCCAAAAGCTGGTTTGTATTATACATTTATTTCTGGCTGCACCCTTTCCTCTGACTGGTAAAATGTAAGAAAAGATATATCAGGCACCAATACTTCTTGCTTTCGTGCCCGGGGCTTTGTAGTCTTCCTTGATTCTGCCCAGGTTCCAGCTTGCAGTGTCATTCGTGCTCACATGAAGGAGTAGAAATGGATAGTAGTCTGTACTCTTGACAAACTGTGGCACCCTCTCAGCAACATCTCAGACCTTAGGTCCCGGAAGGCAGCACACCTCTTGTGACTCCCTGTCAGGCTGGCAGATGGGTGCCTCAGTGCCCCTTAACAGAGCATCACCCGCTATGAGCACTCATCGTTTCTCTTTGCAGTATCTACTGTGTGCTGCTGGTACAATTTCTCCTTGTAGACCTTGCTCGTGGGTATCTACAGGTGATAAATCTTCATATCTGGTTTTGCTTGTAATGTTGGAGTGTGGGGACTGAAGCAGAGTCCTGCTTTTGAGGGTCACCAGGGTCCAAGATGCCACATTCTCTGTGGTATCAACCAGAGGAACATGGTTCTGAAACCACTTATCTATCTCCATCTCAGACCCTCTAAAACTGTGCAGTTTTGCTACAGTTTTCAAGTTGGTGCCTTCACTTTTTATAAGAAACCAAGATTTTTACATCACATCAGATTTTTATATGGAGGTATAAAACATATAAAATGTATATAAAAATGAGAAAACCAATTTCTATTGCCTATTTCTGAGGGTTTTAAGGACAGGGGCAGGTGTTTGGTCTTTTACCACAGTACTGGAGTTTGATGCATACAGGAAAAATTAGAGTATTCTTAAGCTAACAAACATATATGTTCAAAGTCATCTTTTATGTGAGAAATTGTGTAGTGCTGGCAGATAAAGGGATAACTCCATGCATGAAGTCCTCAATAAGAAACAGATGTCTTCAGGAACCTCAGTAAAATCAGCTCTCAGGTAAATATGGTTGGAGCTGTGAAGAAGAGGACAGAATGCACCAGATGGAGAAGCAGCTGGTTTATGTGTAGTAGGAGAAAGGTGTTTTATTTTTCTGCTTGTTTTAAACATTTGATATAATTTCGTGTGTGTGTGTGTGTAACTAAATATTTAGAAATGTGCACTGAATAATAAACGTTTCAGAAGACACACTTCTTAATAAAAGACCCTTTGTTCTGCTGGTAGACAACAGGAACCAATTTCAACAGTCTACATGCCCTGAAGCGCTTCCTGTGGATCTGTGCCCAACACATACCTTTCTTGTTTCTGATACCTCCAAGTGTTCAAACAGCACCAGAAATACAAAATATTCACAAGGACAGGCATATTTGGCAGCCGTTGTTGTGTCACAGGATATAATTAGATGGAACTGTCCATTTTGTCCCTGGTTAGGGATGCTAATATGGTTAGATTATATACTGTGCTCCTTTATCTCATCTTCGGAAAACGAGAAGACATTATCTTTATGATATACTAAGGGTCACAACTCACAATAATCACAGCAATGTAGGTACCCATAGGTCTGAACATATGAACCTATAAAACAGATAGAATCTGCCTACATCAGGAAAATGTAACAGTCTGTGCTAAGTCAACGCAGTATCTGCAGCAGGAAGAAAATGGAGAGAGGATAGTTAGTAATAAAGTGGTAAAGACCGAAGATGTACTTTACTCTTTACATAAACGCAATTGTCATGATCTAATTCTAAGAGGCTGGCAAGACAAACGATTTCAGAATTGCTGCAATAAATGCCCTGAAGCCTGCAGCTTCACATGCCTGACATACATCTTTAGCAAGAGCAGGTACTACTAAGTAACCGTTAAGGAAAAGTGCCAGTAAAAGTAGGCACCTGGGTCTGCTATTGCCAGGGAAAGAAGACTGCCTGCTTAGCTGTAGTATACTTAAGGCTGCAAGACAAAGCTGTTCATGATCTTGCAGATTGGAGGCCATCTGGAAACGGCCTGCGAGTGAACCGATAATTAATCAAGTTGAGAAATATTTCCACTTTATGGAAGCCATTGCCCTTTGCAATGAAATCTAGTTCCATCACAGGTAGGAACAAATATAAATGTACACTGAAAAGTGAAGGTGGGAACGTGGAGCCAAGCACGTTTGCTGGGGAATGGAGAACAGATATCCTGGCAACGGAGCCATCAGCTTCAGCAGACATGGGCTGCACAGGCGGGCATCAGTTGTCATTAAATTATGAACAGCGTTGAGTTTATAAGGTGACTGAGCCCTGTGCTTAGAAGCAAACAGCTGCTTTATTTTAAGAAATTAATGTTTTCTGTCTGTCTACCTGCCCATCAGTGACACATTCCCACTTCCTAAGCAGAGGGAGTAGAAATGACCACTAAGCCAACCCTAAAAACAAGATATGTGGTTTCCTGTGAAGGCAGAGAGCTGGCAGCAACAAAATGGCTGTGATCTACAGCAGTTTCCTGGAAAGCCCATCTAGCTGCTGATGCGGCTCCTGAAACAGGCGATGGTGTGGCAGGGTGCCCTGCTTTGGGCAGTTAGGATATGATGGCAGAAACCATTGCTTCTAGAAGGAATCATCAACATCAGCTGCTGCAGTGAGTAGCCAGGCTCTTCTACTAAGTTTTACTAGTTTCTTCTCTCAGCTGCTTCTCCTCCCTTCTCATCTCCCAACACAGAGGTGACTCCATGGTAGCCAAGCCCTTGTCAATGTGGCAATAAAATCTGGCTTTGTGCTTCCTGTCCAGAAATCTCAGCACCATTTCTGAGTGAGTTAAAAAGTGCCTTGAGATGATTAGCACTTAGGGGTTTTAGTGCAATACCTCCTTCAGGTAGTCCACTTTCAACTAATACTTGAGATGGAGAAATTGGGTGAGCTGTGGTGTAGTAACCCATTTTACTTTGCAAGAAAGCAGCTGAGGGACTGAAATATCTTAATAGGTCACATGGCCTTTGTCAAATATGTTAGATCACATAAGCTGGACCAAAAAAGTCCAGAGAAGTTATATATTTGGCAGCCCTAAGGCACTTGATGTAATAATTGCCCTTTTTTATATACTAAAATATTTATAAACAAAGTTTTGACATTTTTAAACTTATATATTTGGAATTTTCATTGGAGTAATTTTTCTGTTAATTAGATTAATTTTTAGTCTAACCCCATACTTAAATATCAAAACAAGCAATCCTTTGCTTGTGCCATAGAAATTCTTTTGATTTTTAATTTAAAAGGTTGATATTACACGTTTGTTCTGGGCGAGTGTTATTTTTTTAATTTTGGCATGGCTAATACACTAGAAAATCAATTTCCTCCCCTAACAGAGGACACTGTGAGGAACACTGAAGGAGTAAAGAGGGCATCTGTTTGCTTTTTAAAATGTCTTCCAGCTTGAGCTAGAATGCTCTCACAACTGGCACAGAAGTCATGGATGCTGTTGATTTTCATGCTTCTTTCAGCTTTTAATGTGATTGTACACAAGCGAATGCGAGAGCAATAAAACACACAGACTTAATTGCAAGTTTCCTATTTAAGCCTGGTGTTTCAAGGGAATTTTAAAAAGTTGCCAGTAATGGGGAACATTGTGAAGAACCTCATGTCTAGTACATAAAACCTTTAAGGAATTGTCTCTTTTTTAAAAGGTCATGTTTTGGTTAAACATAGAATGCGCTCTGGAATCTGCCCTGTTGCACACTGTATGCACTAGTGGAACACGTGCTCTTCTTATAAGCAGGAAACCCGACAGATCATTTCAGACGCAGAGAAATGCCTGTAATTTTTGACATTTTCTGTACCATGCTTCGATGTTTACAATCTTCTCCTGAGGGAATATTTACCTTAGAAAGCACAGCAGAAAGTCACAGGCCTCAGAAATCAAAGGAAAGGACATGGATATGAAAAAACTAATGGCACAGTGGTATATTAAAAAAGCAACTCAAAGTTAGTGGAGTAAAAAGAGCATTTCAATGCTAATTAAAAAGCTTCCACGTTTAAAGGCCAAGTAATGGAATCTCTACTGATGAGGAAATATGTATGTATGAACAGATGCGAAGAAAGTAATTACATGTCTTGTTGTATTTCATCTAATTAGGAATCATGATGACTTTAAGGTATGCGTTTAGGAAGAAATATGGCTAAAAAAACCCCTGAAGTATGTGCTCTGACCAATGCATTAAATTCAGGACAAACTGAAGCTTTCCTGTGGCTCTTGCGGAAATTAGCTTGCAAATACAGAACAGACCTGAACACTGTTCTTTCTTTGTGCCAGAATAATTTACAAAAAGAAAGCTGCTGAAGTACGGATTAACACAGAACAAACAAGATACAATATGATGTTTCAATAAAGGAGAAACTATGTTGTGAAAGAGATTATCTCCTGTTATAAAAAAATCAGGATGTCATTCACCGAACTATACAGAAAGATTCATGAGTAAATATGAGTGTTGGCATTTTAAATCACTTTCTTTTATAACGATAACATTTTTTACTTCATTGATTAAATCAATATCTGTGGTGCGGTACTAACAGAGAAAGCAAGAGGAAAAGGGTAATGACTGGGTGGCGGATGGCTATTTTACACTCACTGTACATTCTCTGCAGGTAGGGAAGACTCTGGCCAGCTGAGTTTACTCATCTTGCAGAGCCAGGGCAAGATGCATACAGCTTAGGAGATAATCAAGATTAATGATTAACGTTGTGCTAGTGCAGGTTTTTTGTGTTTTGTTTGCTTGCTTGACACTTTTTCTCCCCATTGCATTTTAAATTGATTTACAAATTATTTTATCTGGGATAGCCAAACATTCTCAAAGGGCAAAATTAAAATTCAGTGTGCTTAGAAAGTTCTTCATCACGGATAGGAGAAAGGGACGACCCTTAGGAGATCCTGTCTATTACTCATTTAGGCTTTCATCATCTTCCTAGCAATGCTATTTTATCAGTGACAATACTGCCTCTGATGTCTGCTGCATAAATGCACAGCATTTTCCTAAGAAGCGGCCAGCTAGTTGTGAAGTGTGCTACAGAAAGGTTAGAGCAGAACTAAAGTCCTGGTATTTTGCCATTAGCTTGGTACAGAGCCAAAGTGCTTTGGAAAACTTCTTTCCACTGAAACTGGTTGTGGTCCCTGTAGGAGAGTTCTGAATAGGCCTGATCTTCCCAGCAACTCACCCTTTCCATTACCTCTCCAGAGAGTAGTGGCCATTATGGTAAAGGGCAGATGCGTTTGTGGGAGAGATGCGTCGTGCTCTGGGGGCTCAGGGACCTGGTTTGCGTCCTGGTGCTAACACAAGTGACAAGTCTTGTATCACATCTTAATTCCTTCATGCCTTAACATCCCTCTCCCTGATATTAAGGTGCATAAATGCACACCTTCCTCCCAACCAGCCTTTGGAGTTTACCTTTAGGATTAGTTATAATTGTGGGGTGACCTAGTAATGACAGCACCAAGTTTAGATATGTGCACGTGTGCGTGGAGGTTTGTGTGCACGCATGTGTGTCTGCAAGTGTGTGTGCAAGTACAGGTGTGAGCAACTTTCACAGCCTCAGGAACAAGGCACGCATGCAGTAAGGCACCAGATTCCTCTTTCGTTCATTAAGCATCTTTGGATTCAGTTCATGTGTGTGTTTGCTGCCATGCAACACTAGGCAGATGGTCCTTGTTTCTCTAATAGGGTCAAAGTGATTTTTGAAAAGTAAAATATTAAATAAAAGGTAAATATAAACAGGTGAGATTGCTTTCGCACAACCAAGAAGAAATTACTTGCTAAGGAATATAATATCTTTATAGCGGTAAATGGAAGAATATTTAGGGCCTGCTTAATGAAAAAATTAATTGCCTGATAAACTTTTTGCATAGTTGCAGTGGAAAAGTACAAAATGTACCATTTCTGTATTTATCAAACTGCCTTCTGACCTGCATATAATAAAACTTGACCACAGTTATGAATACAAACATAAATAAAAAAGTATGTGAGTTTTTTTATAGGTAAACCTCAATAGATTTCTTTTAACTTTTTGCTAAATCCGGATTCTTTTCATCTAAGTATGGGCTTTTTAGTTAGTAGTGGAGTTATGTGAGAGCATAGTTATATACCTGTCAGTTATGTGCTGCACTGTGTGATGTGTTTGACGTATGCCATGAAGAAGAAATGCAGGATTCTTTGTAAGAATTCAGTACAATAGTATTATGTTTTGTGCTGGATGTGTGGTGTAGCCATGTTGTATAAGACTGTGTTAAGAGAGCAATAGGAAAAGTGAAGTTCCTATTACAAACAGCCCTTACTGAGTTCTGTCGCCAGCATGCTGGCTAGTAACGCATGCCAGCAAGAGGAATGTATCTAAATAAAATGCATAATATGGCCACCATCTCAGCATGAAGTAAAACACAGCTTTATAAAGCTTTAGGAAATACTAGATATGAATAAAAAACTGCATCTGAACTTGACAACCAGTGAAAGTCCTCTGTGACCTGTCTCAGCTAAATCCATTCCTTTACAATATGTAACTGAGGACAACTTTGCTTATAGGGATTCCCTACGTGCTGATAAAATCAAAGTAGGTAAAAGCATTAGATGCTGGGAATGAATGTTTCTTTTGAATTTTTTAGTATTTTAACATCCAACTCTAAAACGTGAACAAATGCATTTTGTAGGGGCAGTTGCCTCTATGGGAACAGTTAAATTGAAGATAGGGGTGGTTAATAAAACAACAAAGGCATTTTTAGTTGTGCCACAGCTCTGGCTAAGTGCTCGTGAGGTCATGAAGTATTATACCCATGTTCAGCCATGTGGACCTCAAGAGGTTGTCCTGAGCAGGCAGTAACTCTCAGGACATCGGTTCCCCTTCTGCAGCATTTCACCTCTCATGTGATTCCCGAGACTACTGATGATACCTGAGGTCCTCAATAGTTCAAGTGTTTAGGTGTTCTGGATTTACAATGCACTCTTCAAGGCTTCTGTTGGTTGAAAGAAGACATCCATATTTCCTAAGAGACTTTAACCACAACTGCCCTTTTTTTTAAATAGCACAGAAAATAGTTGTAGCCAAAATAATAAATATTACATTCTGTATGGTTTTGTGTGTCAGGAAATTGGTCAGCGTTTAGGAAGTTAGTTGGAGTCTTGTGCCCAGTACACCATTTCTCCCTTAATTCACAGAACCAGAGATTCATCTATGCATTGATTATCCCTTTATTTTTCTTTCCAAAACCCACAGGGTAAAAGACACTTCATTTTATAACGCTTACGTACACCATTTTCTTAAGTTCATCCAGTCAGCCTATTCAGGTAATGGAGTTACTTCCTCACACACTGGCAACAAGCCCACAAAGCAGAATAAGATTGATTTGTCTACGGAACTGCACCGTTATATCTATGCAAATGTCATTGAGCCCAGATAGTTCACCCTTCCAATCTAGACCTGTTAGTGTGCCTCACATTGGTCCATTGACTGCCTTTTCCTCAATCCCAGAGAGTATCTCTGAACAGAAGTTAATTCCTTGAAGTCAGTTAAGCAACCAAGATCACACAGTTACAGTGACACTTAATATTTCATAAAAATACTGAAAAAAAACCCCCCTTATGGTCTCCAACACCTCACATTTGTTGGAATAATTTATGCCTAGGCTTCTAAAGGTGTTCAGTGGGGAGAGGTCTGCCCACCTGAGATTTTAAACATATTTTGTCTAATTCAGACATCTTTAAACATTCCTCAAAGGCCCCAGGTTTGCCTGTGAGCCCATAATTTCTGCAGGATTTGGGAATGCAGAGGTAAGTAATGAGTTATTATAGTACATTCAGCAGTGAGAAGTGCAGTCGTTGGCTTATTCTTTTCATCACGCTTGTACTAGCTGTGTTGTAAAGAAGTGTGAACTAATTTACATTTCCAGCTCCTTCTGGGGTTGTGTTTGCTATGAAGTTCCACTCGGCTTTTAAGTCTTCGTGTTCCTTCTCCCCCCCCGCCCCCAACCCTTTCCCCAGTGCTCGCTTTGTCTCTTGGCAAGACAATCGGGCAGCAAGCTTGCTGTGGCAGGAGCGTTAGTAAATGTTAAGGGCCTCTCTCAAGATGACATACAGGCTCTGAGAAAAGTAGCTGGGTGGCTGTAGTTTTATAATGAACTGGATGACCATATGAACCCTCTGCCTGCATCAACCTCTCTGCAGCAGGGTGCGAGAAGCGTAGAAAAGGTAAACTGTCTGACACAATCTGGGTGACTTAAAATCATTAATACTAAGGACATCAGACATATGTTCCCATTACAGAAATAGCCCCGTAATGAGGAGTTTTGCTTCAGAGATGATTCAAAGTGCTGAGTAAGACCTATTGAGTGAAGAGATCTGTTGCTGCAGCACCTGAATGTTATGAGGTTGCCTGTTTGAACATGCCCATATCCCAATTTTGTTCAGTTTGAAATTTTGGGAAGCAGTAGCAATGTGTGGTTCTGGAGTGTATTTTGGGAATCATGAAAATGAAAACACATATCCAATGTTTTAATCTTTGGAAGAAATCCCGGCTTCATTCAAATTAATAGTAACATTTCTGTTGGTGTCAATGATGCCAGATTTCACTTCCTCTTGCCTTTCACTTTTTAGCAGAAGAAGATGTGGTCTTTAAACGTATTTAGGGTCTTGTTGCATATTATCCTGCCTGCATAGAAAAAGTTCCATTTTTAATTTTAAAAACACTCTGCCTGTAAGGACATCAAAAGTACACATGGATCAAAGTGAGGGGTATTTATCTGGACATTTTTCTTCTCTGTTGACTTTGAGCATGCTGTGAAAAGTGGAAGGGATAAATAAAAAGAGGGCTTGACTTAAGCTACATCTGACTTTGATTTTGTAATATCTAAATGTGAGACACCAAATGTTCAGAGTCAAAACCAGCCTTGTTCCATACTGGGAGGAAAATTACACTAAACAGTGTTAAATAATTCTGGGTATTCGTGTGCAGAAAGTTAAAAAATGCTGAATAGCAGGAGAAATGCTTTATTATTTTCAAGGTTTTATTTAATGAGGGCCTTATAATAGAGAAGAAATTCGGAACATCTGCTGTCGGGCTACTGAACAAAAGGAGAAGATCAGTTGTAAAGTTTAACTCTACTTTTTCTGATGCAATTATGTCTGAAAATCCAAATCTTTATGTTTTTCTCTCACCCACTTTCTTCCTCTCACAGTGGTCAGGAAGTTTTCTCTCATCTTCAGTAGATCTTGGAGAGAATCCAGGGCCACCCACAGGTTATTCCGAATTCAAGAGACGAACGATTTATTTTCCTCCCAAAGAAACAACATTTTCTAAAACTGAAATTTATTGCTTCATTATTTAGGAATCAAGAACACTAAATGGTAAATTTTGAAAAGATAAAGCACAGACAGGACGAAATAGTGTGTTGCCACTAATTAATTTGGGTTAAAAAAAGGAAAATAGAACCAGACAATGTTTAGGAGAATTGTCTAGGACTCCCAGCCCTAGCAGAAATCCTCGTCCTGGGTTTATAGCCGGGACAAATGTAACTAATTCTACATGAATTTTAAAGAAGAGGAGGAAGAAATTCATATTTTAACTCCTCTAGTCAAGACTCCATCAGAGTAAAATCTCTTGAAACTTGTGAGAAAAATAGAGGCACCATATAGACATGATTCACTAGCTTGGAGAATATTCTCCATGAATCATGACGTGGCAGTTTTTGTCCTTGTCTATTAAATAAAGAAAAACACAAGGGAGATTCCAGTAAAAGGAGAGTGTGCTGTTGAAGAGAAAATAAGTAGAAGTAAAGATAAGAACCAAAAAAACCCCATACAATTTTCTGATGTATCAAGAAACAGACCTGGTGTATTGTCACGTAGTAACTTTACATGGAATATAAACATGAATATTCTAAAAATATACAAGTTTTTCTGCTTGTTACTAATTCTTGCTTCCTTTAGTTCAAGACTGGAACTTAGAAGCATGAAAACTCCACATCTCAATGTGAGTAGCAGTTTCCTGCAAAGCAGTATCCTTATGCAGTATTCTGATGTTGCTCTAGCTCTGTGTCTTGCTTAGTTGGTTCACAAAGCAGCAAATCAGCTAATATGAACCAAAAGGACATGGCAGCTAGTATAATTTACAGAGAATACTGCTCTTTTGAGAAAAGTAGAGGCAGAGGGGATATGCAGTGCATGTTACCTAGCTACTGTCAAAAATTTGTTGTGAACAGACATAAATTCGAATACACTAGTTGTGTAATCACCTACACATAATGTAATCATCTGCCTACTCCTCTCTCAAGACTTGCTATTTAGTCTGGAATAGTGAGGGAAATACATTGGAACAAAAGACAATCTCACCCTGAAGCCCTAGCAGTGTGCAACACCATTGCCCAACTATGGAGTGCTTGCTGCTGTGGGCAGGCCTCCTTGGGGGAGCGTTTAGATGCTGATCCTTAAATCTTCAAGCTTCACCTCTGTCTTGGTTAACTCGAGCTGGCAACTAACCTCCACACAGGTGCTCGCTTGCTCCCTAGGAGGAGGCTGAGGGGAGACCTTATTGCTCTCTAAGACTACCTGAAAGGAGGTAGTAATGAGGCAGGTGTTGGTCTCTTCCCCCACGTCACTAGTGATAGGATGAGAGGAAATGGCCTCAAGTTGCACCAGGGGACATTTAGACTGGATATTAGGAAAAATTTCTTTACTGAAAGAGTGGTCAGGCATTGGAACAGGCTGCCCAGGGAAGTGGTTGAGTCCCCAGCCATGGAGGTGTTCAAAAAACGTGTAGATGTGGCACTTCGGCACATGGTTTAGCAGGCATGGTGGTGTTGGGTTGATGGCTGGACTTGATGAACTTAGAGGTCTTTTCCAACCCTAATGATCCCTGGTGGGATGAGGGAGAGAATAGGAAGGGTAAAAGTGAGAAAACTTGTGGGCTGAGACAAACACAGTTTAATAGGTAAAGCAAAAACCACGCATACAAGCAAATCAAAAGAAGGAATTATTTCACTGCTTCCCATTGGCAGGCAGGTGTTCAACCATCTCCAGGAAAGCAGGGCTCTGTCACATGTAACAGGAAGACGAATGCCATCACTCAGGACGTCCACCCTTCCGTCTTCTTTCCACAGCTTTATATTGCTGAGTATGATGTCATATGGTGTGGAACATCTCTGTGGTCAGCTGGCTGTATCTCCAGCTGTCCCAGCTGTATCCCCTCCCAACTTCTTGTGCACCCCAAGCCCGCTAGCTGGTGGGGCTGAGTTAGAAGCAGAAAAGGCCTTTACTCTGTGTGAGCACTGCTCAGCAATGACGAAAACATCCCTATGTTATCAGCACTGTTTTCAGCACAAATGCAAAACATAGCCTCATACTAGCTACTATAAGGTAAATTAACTCTATCCCAGTGAAAATCAGCACAACCTCTCACTTTTTCTTGCATTTGAGACAGTTTCTAAGATTGTTGGTGCACTGGGTACAGAATCAGGGGCTTTCATGGGTGAACGTCCCAGTAGCTCAGAGAAACAGATGAATCTACTCACATTCATGCTATGATTTGAGCAACAAACTCAAATCTGTTATAAACGCTGTCAGGTTATACTCCCACCCTTGACAGGGGAGGTTTGTCGCTAACATCTGAGTATGAGGCTAACTATTTGGCAGCAAGGTGAATGTGGCTGATCCTTCTCTCGTGCCGGGCTTATGTCTAAGGCAAGGCTAAGAGTTGATCCTGGCCCCCCCTGAGCTGATTGTGGGGACACAATGCCACATGAGACAGACCGGGCACAGCACATAGGACACAAACATTGAGAACCAACTTTCCTGTTTACTGAGGACCAGGCCATGAGCTGATGCAAGCCAATGTTGCTCCATTAACTTAAAACAAGATCTGCAAATTCATGAGTTGGGAGTTCGGTTTTAAATCCAGCTGTATGCTAAAGAGTAAAACAAGGGATGGAAAGGGTGAAATAGGTGGGTGTTGGACCTCAGACTACAATTCCATGGGTAGATGAAACGTAGTCAAAGGAATCTTACAGTAGCAAGCCCAGAAAAACAGAATCCTCTTGCTCAGAGACAGACAGAAGACAGCTGACTTAGAGAAAACTGTACCTGATGTGAGTCAAAAACTTTGTGTTTAATTCAAATCTTTCAACCCAAAGCTGAGCCAGGCTAACAGAAAGGTGTGAGGTACAAGCTGGAAGTTATGATGTTAGATTCATTTTAATCCACATAATATATCTGCTAGATGCATAATGCCTCAGATATTTTAATAAAATTTGATTAATTGAGCTGCCTAATGACATTCTACTATTTCTTATAAGTCTAATTTTGTTTCAGAGGTAATAGGAGAAGAGCAGAGAACTGAGAAACCATCTCTCTTCTTGGCTATGTTACAAGTCAGTTACAAATGCAACATGCAACTCAAATCCACACAGCTGATTTACAATTATGCAAGCAAGCACTTCAGCTAATTGTATAATGATACCTAAATTACTGAGGTATGGTGACATTCACTTGTTATGCTCAAGGACAAAACTAGCAAAAAAAAAAGTCGAAATGTATAATTTTAGTGTACAACTGGACACAGAGCTGAAAGCGAGGTAAGAAGTCCTTAATTAGTATCAAACTGAGCTGAGTTATCTCTTCTGGCCATTACAAAATCAACATTTGTAAACACTTATCAGTCATTTCTTTCCGGATACTTCATAGCTGGTAGCCTACAGAGTTACTGGAACTCAAACACGTACTGGTCTTATTTTATTCTTTTTTTAACCAAAAATAGTGCTTCATCTTGCCTCCTGCATGTGTGCACATTTCTGTTTATGCTTTCAAACAATGAATTCTCAAGTAGCAGCGTTCTTTTCTCTGTGCTATTGGTCTCTACCCATGACAAGAGCAACAGTCCCTGTACAAACAACATACAACTTTAAGAAAATGATGATAATGCCCCAGACACTGTGCATCTGTTGGGCACGTACAGTTTTTCTTAAGTAAAATGATAGCACCTTTTATTCCTACGATTTTGTTGTAAGGAAAAAATAACAGTTTCTCACTGAGAAATCTTGGGGATCCAAAGCCCATGAATCTGTATGCAAATTGGTCCATGATTATAGAAGAAGATCAGAAAAAAAAAGAAGAAAGAAGTATATTAACATTACAACCAACCCTGTATTTTGGAAAACAAATGCTGGGAATGGAAAGTGCTAACAATACCAGAAAAATAATATAAAACTAAAATATTTTTACTACTGTCAAACCTCTTGTGGCAGAAAATCTGAGCTTTGTCTTTTAAGTTTTTCACATTAACATTTTCATTCTGATCTGTGAACGAAACCTTAATTTTTCAATATTCTCTTGCAGATCACCCCACTAGGAAAGGTCCGGTGTCCTGACTGGGAGGAAGTAATTGTTAACTGCACAGAACAAAACAACTCTTCCACTGAAACAGTTCTAATTGGAAGTGATCAGGTAATGAATTAGATGCAGAAGCAAACAAGCTGTGGAGAATTCAAATGAGCTGTTTTCTCAATTGGATTCAAAGTCATCAGCAGCTGAATGAAAATGTGTTATCCCAAACCAGGTGCATAGGCATGGAGCCCTCAGCATATAAAAAATATATGAGGGGTAGTTGTTTAGTGTTTCAAGGCATCTGTGTCCCCTCCGGAGCCAGAAGTCCTCCGGTCACCGGCACAGGTGGATGGTGCTGGCTTAGTGGTTGTGAGTCGATGGAGGGAGAGAACAGAAGAAACAAATGGGTGTATTGATTAAGAATATCTTCTCTTTGTCCATTTCTGTCAGGTGTCCTACATATCCCTGGCAGATGGTGAAGCTTGCCTTGCCAGCATATAACTTAAGAGCACCTAGCAAAGTAAACAAGATTTATCTTACCATAGAGGTAAACTGTGTCCTACCTTCCTTCAGGATTCAATAACACTTAACTGGTGCCAAGTGATACTGTTTGTACCTAACGGGGCGTTTCATGGCTAAGGGTGAGGAACAGATAAAGAGAATATAATGGGTCATTTTCCTATGGCGTGTCACTGCCACATGCGTGATTGTTCTTTAGTAAAAACAAAGTGTTTGTATCAGTAGGATCACTCAAAGAGTAGGTTACTTCAAGAAAAGGATCAGCATCTGGTTCTGTTCTAACTAACATAACCCACAAAGAAATGGCTGTCATGAAATGAACAGATGTGCTTAGAAAACCGAAGCCAAATTCTGGTCAGACCTATGCGACTCTGTTAGCTTTAGCAGAGCTACAGGGGAAGAAGTGAGTGAAAATTAACTTTGGCTCTTTGCTGCAAACAGTTCAGAGACTTGGGTGGAATTCGGGATAAGTTTAGCTCTGGATTAAACAGTATACAATTCTGCTATGTAAAGCAGAACAGAGTTCAGCCATTTGCTGGGAAATGACTGCATATGAACACCCGTCTGTTACTACCGAACTCTAAACACAACTGTGTTTTGTTGATGTTTTAATTCATGTGTATTGCTGTAATGTGCAACAGTAATCTCCTCCAATTTGTTACTATAATTAATGAGAAAACTGCTATGGTTTTAGGCTTGAATCAGGAAGCTGCTATTTGAATCATAGTACCAACTGATTTGGAGACAATAATATCATCTGATGCTGTGCATGAGGAACATGCCCAGCTGGAGAAGCTTTGAAGCAGACTGAGTAGGGGATTGAAGTTCTGTAGTGTAATTAGTCTGGAAAATAAAGACAGTCTGATTCAAAGATGCTATCACACTTAATAATTTCTGTCGTATTTTTATCAAGTATCATTGAAATCTAGGGGAAAAGCAAAGACAAGTATTCCCTGAGGGACAGATGCTGCAGTCATTTGTGACACAAAGCCTCTATAGACTTTTGTAGGCATTTCTTACTAAAAGAGATGATGAGATAGGGAATTGCTATGTCTGTGATCTGTGTGTGGTGATGGGCAATGGAAGAGTTAACACCAGAAACCTCTTACAGTGGAGATAATGTTGTCTGAGCCACATCACTTCTGGTTTATCAATAAACAAGTTAACGGTGTTGAACTCACACATGATGTTTTGCTCTTGCCTCTACCACAAAGCAGTAGGGACCACCCAACTCAGCATTTCAGTTGTGTTGAATATATGCATATTTGAAAGAAGTCATGAAACAATTTAATACGAAATGCATTTCAGAACACAGGCTTCTATGATAATGACACTGGGGAACTGTGTAATGGGAAGAGCAGTAGGTGGTATGAGTGAGTGGGAAGCTGTATTCAGCAATATACACTGTTAAGAAGAGGTAAGTCTGAAATGTTGGCCTATGAAATACAGAAAATAACCAAAACTATTTGGGCCGTATACTGAAACAGGCTGGGGTTAATAGAAGCTGGTGAAGATGACAGGGCATGAGAAGATCACAGCAATGGAAGACAAAGTGAAAAGTACAGCTTCATTGCAAAAAGAATCTTCACTGTACTGAAACCAATGATAACTATTAAGAACTGGACAGTCAAAACAAAGACTTAAATTGCACTTTCCATTTACCATACAATTGATATGTACTTTTTAAAAGTCTTTTCCTAAGAAAAGCCAATATCCTTCAGTGTTAGAAACTATAAGAAAAAAAAAATGAAATGGAATATGAAATTGCAGAATGAGCACTGTATGAGAGACAGTAACTAATCGAAGCACTACTAGACAATTCAAAAGTGGTAAAAGCATTGGGCATTTAGGGCTTCTTTTGGACTGCAACATGAAAGTGAGAATAGGATTACCAAAAAAATGTGTAACAGTTCTGATAGTAAATTCATCAGCAAAATATTTATAACCCTTGAAAATCTTATAGAAAAGGTAGGGAGACATTTTCCTTAAGGTGACTAAAAACTATGGTAGGAAGCTGTCCTTGTCATTTAGAGAGGCTACTGAGATCGCAGCAACGAGCTACCGTTGGCATTTGCCTCGGACAGTATTAAGCACCACACATCATTCCGTGGTAAAGAATTGAATGAGATGCTCAGATGAAAGGAGGATCTTATTTATATCAGCAAAGCTGTAACAGTATAATTCTAGCTGCTACAGACTGAGGCTATAAGTCAACCTACCAGCTTCTCTCGCCCTGCTACAGCTACATCAGGTTTGTCTAAGCAATTTGTTACTTTTCCTGACAAACTTTGATTGCTCTAGATCAGCAGTGATCTCCTCATATTTGCAAACACTAGCTGTATTTAATCATGCAAGAAAGACTAATTCCCTGCTACTATGGGATAGTTATACACATCTCAACTTTCGCGATGAATTATGTGCTTACTGTAACATTTTTTCATATCCTCTTTCTGAATCAGTTTGCACTTTAATGGCCACACAGACTGCTCTTTATGTACATCTTCCTTCTCAAGGAGTCTGTGGGGAGGCTTTGTAGTTCCACATCTGTTTTTACACATTCTTCTCTTTCTGTTTCTCTTTCATACCAAAAGAACATATGCATTAAAAAAAAAAGGGGAAAAAAGAAAAGAAATTCCTTTATGTCTCCTTTTCCCTCTCTCTTCTAACCCCCCCTCCCCTGTTTTCTTAAGATTCGGAATTGTTACCATCCAGATGATCCAACTGTGTCAATGGCTGCACTCCGGCAGTTTTATATACATACTTCTTACGGATTCACTCCCTGGTCTTGCTCAGATTTTGTAAATAGACCTAATGTTCTTGTCTGTAGGAAATGGTAATGCTGTGAAGTGAAGATTCATTTATCTGTGCCATATAGGATAGGATTTATCTGAGAGGTGGTGGACTTCTTGCCCTAAGAACCCACCTCTGACTATGAGCACTAGTTCAGGAAAACAAGCATTCAGGCAATGCGACAGCGTGTTGTTATGCCAAAATTGAGATTTCCCTGGAGACATTATAGATGCATCCAGCCCTACCTCTATTGTGTAAAATAACTTCTAGCTGAAATGTCAGTGACATTTTGGCTTGCATTACAGAGGTTTCTGGTTGGTTCTGTAACCTCAAAATAAATACTTTTTTTTTGTACTTAAAAGTTATTTTTTTCTAATAAGAAAATTTAAATTATATCTATTTGTAGGTGTCAGCATGCACCGGTAGTTCATGAGACTGACTTCAAATCCATTAAAACCAATGGCAACTGTAGGGCATTTTTAGTGCACAGGCTCCAGATTCGCCAGTGGTATTGCATGTGAGAGTGATGTGCCTTGCCAGATCTAACTGTATCCATGACAGGGGAAATGTTTTCACCCAAACTTATTTTTCAGCACTTTCTACAAGCAATTACAGGTGGCTCCTCAGATCAACATACTCGTGCCTGTGGATCTCTTTCTTTGGGAGATCATCCAGAAATAATGAAAACTCTGTTCATGGACACACACATAATTCTCCATTAAGCAAAATATGTCCAAAAACCAAGCATTGCCATGCTTGGTTGCCTAGGATTTAGCTAGAAATGACTTAATATCATGATCCCATGAAGGCAACGTCGGAAAAAACCCAAGCAGAAGACCTGACAGCCTTTTTTAATAATTTCTGTGCTTTTACAAGGTGCTTTCCATAACCATAGTCTTTCAGTTTTATGCTAAGCATTTATTAACAAGAGCATTTTTCCTGCTTCTTGCTTCTTCACAGGGCATTTAATCATGTATTTATGCCTGTTTATCCATATAGTTGCTACAAGTGTTCCTTGATGAAAAGTACTTGAATTGGTAAAGCAAAGACAAAACTCATGAATCTTAGCTGGAGAGCATTTGTGTGAAACGTGCTAATATAGGTAATTTTACTCTTGGATAATGGAGAGAAAAGTGTTTAGAAGCTATGGAAACAAGGATCTTTTTTCCATATTGCTATGAAAAGGTAAATGAATAGGTGAATATAAACTGTATATTACCCCCTCATCTTTACTTGACATGATCATTTAGTCAAAACGGAGTTTTGTCTATGTAGTTTCAGTAGCAGAATCTGAAAGAATGAAAGTGAAGTGATTAAATGATAGTTGAAAGAAACTGTGTGTATCTTTCTCCACTGTACACTTACCTTAAGACTTCCACTGACTTAAACAACTTTCCTGAGTAATTGTGTGCCCAGTAGAGAAAAAGAAGAACCAGAATTATGATTTCTTAAAGACAGCTTTTCCTGTTCTTGTTCATAGGAATTATGTTAAAATAATTTTGTCACTTTCATTAAAGAGCAAGAAGTGATAACAATTTTTTATTAATTTTAGACTGTGCAGCTGTTGAAATCATGATCTCCATTTTACATGGCCCCTTCAAGAGAACAACATAAATTGCCTTTTTGCAGTCAAGCTCACCTACGTTCCATTCCCAAGTCTGGTATACTATTTCCTTTTAAAATCTAGATTTTAAAAGCATGTCGAAAAATCAGTGAAGAGGTGCGAATATTTTGCTCCATAGTTACCTTTCTAAAAGTAAGATTTGAGGCCAACTTACTTTTTTTCTAAGTGATATTGGTACAACTTAATTTTTTTATTGAAGCATCACTATCTAGGATTTCTGTCAGCAAACTCTTACGGTTCTGAGCCAACTACCATATATAAAGTCATACAAATATTTAAGTGGCTAGTTTGAAAATGAAAGGGCCATTTGGGTCTTCCAAAAAACACTTAAAGGAGGAAGGTTTCTGAATGGAGCATCTGCTACTTGCAGGACACCCGGGTATGGCAGTATATCTGTGGCTCACATCATTGTAATGTAAGCACAGCTTGTCGGTTGCTGCAGATTTGAATAGCCTCTGCGCACAGCCCCCAGACTTCACCTAACTTCTTCTAGGGAAACCCAAGACCTACACAGGCAGAAGCAGGACCAGGTAAGAAGTCATCCACTTCCAAAGGAGACAAGCATTTTGTGTCAATTTGTTAGTTATATTTAAAAATATTTCTTCTTCTTCTACAGAATCCCATTGTCCCTACACTGCCTGTAGAAGTGGTTCCTGCTCATTAGAAGCAGAGTTAATCCAATGGTCAACAGAGCTTTCTCCACTGATCTCTGACAGTTTTGATTCAGTCCCTAGATTTTGTCTGGCCACAGTTTGTATGGGTTTCTTAAAGCTAGCCACCATTTCAAAATAGAGAAAATGTTATTAGGGTATGAGTACAAGAGTTTGTGTCTGTGGGGAGAAAGTATAGAAAGAATTTTTGATTCTGGAGAGTAATTTTTAATTTACTGATTTTATAGCCCAGGACATGCAAAAGATTTATCTAGGGGTTCATGCACTCAAACTGTTTATAAATATTGGTACCTTTTCTATTGAAAAACATCTTTAATCAAAAAATTAGTGATTTTATTAAAAAAAAAAAGCACATTAAGACCAATAACTGAAAGTGCAGTGTAGGAACTAGAAAATGGTGATGATGTCCTGAAATTCATATGAAAAGAATGAAGAGAAAAATAAAGTCTAGGGGGGGAAAAAAAGGATTTAACACAAAGGAAAACTTCTCTCTGTCATCACTGGGAGTGAATGCTACACAGGATGAAGGCAGTAGTAGGACACAGACAGTCCACAGCATCCACAGCCAGTTTAGATGACATACAAGCAGCAGAGCTGCAGGGCTGGTGGCTCTGTCTGAGATAAGGCTGATCTGGATAGGTACAAGATCCGAGGTATGAGATAGCATGGCCTACAAGATCCG
>Ga0065711_1003061_pt1 | contig 30028 bp, 17 predicted proteins | sample Hoacrofraction12_FD_59098 | JGI IMG/M metagenome (GOLD analysis project Ga0065711, IMG submission 59098) | Hoatzin crop microbial communities from Cojedes, Venezuela - Epithelial fraction 12 v2 (version 2) | ecosystem: Host-associated > Birds > Digestive system > Esophagus > Crop | place...
CCCCCCCAGCCCCCTCAAGCGCCCTGGCTCGGCGCGGCCATGGCTCTGCGGCTGCTGCGCGGCGCGCCCAGGGCAGCGAGTAAGAGGCGGGCGGAGGGAGGGACCTGGCTTGTGCCGCGGAGGGGCTGCCCAGGCTCCCCTCACTTTCCTCAACGCAGGGGAGTTAGGAGAGGAGAGAAGGGAGGGAGGGGCGGTTAGCGGCCGCGGCTGTCAGCGCTGGGGTTGCTGAAGGGCCCCTAAGATGGCGGCGGGTGACAGGGGCCGTGCGCCGTCAGCCGTGTGATTCCCGCGTTGTCAGTCCACAGCAGCGGTTAGGGGCGGCGAGGTGCCACAGCTTTTGTGTCCCCCGCCACCTTTCTCTATAGGTTTCCTGCCTTTTTTTTTTTTCCTCCTCTATATATTAATGTTCTCTCCTGTATTGCAGACCTACTGCTGTCAGGCCTCACTATTGGTTGCAGAGGTTTGCTTTCCCTATCATTGCTGCGAATTTTTAAACGGTAGTAAAATATTAAGCAGCGGTTTAATATTTGTAGAATAGCTGGAGGGACCTTACTGTGGGCTTGAAGTGTACTAGTCTGTGTCCTTTATATGAGGAAATTCGGGTGTTTAGTGCATGGAGGAGCCTAGGTGGGAGGACAGATAAAGTAGCCTGCGGAGCAGTGTCTGTCCCTCAGGCAGCTCAGCTTAGTCTGTTCTGGAGGACTGCAGGTCAGGCCACTTCCTTCTCTGTCAAAAGCTGAGATTTTTGTGAGCCTGTTGATACAGTATTCCTGAAACAGACCAGTACAGTACATGTTAATAGAAGAGGTGGAAAACAAATTATGTTAGGTGTTTGCAGCCCCCTCCTAGGCTCTGTTTCGCCATTGGGTTTGTGGCAAGATTTGACTGATGCTCCTGAGCATCCTGATGAGTGTCCACCTCCCACTGCACAAATGGCTTTGTTACAATAAGTCACAGTCTGTGGGGCACATCAAAAGACTGCTGGGTAGTGTGGATGTTGGTTGTGGAGCAACTTTAAAGACTTGGGGTTTTCAACTTCTGTTCAAATCCAGCTATATAATTACTGAATTGGGTAGCTCTGTGACTGCCCATAACGGATGAAGGAGTCAAAGATCAGTTTGTAGAATGTGGTTTACTGATAAAGTTGATTGTTCATCTCCTCTTTTTCAGAGGTGCTTAATGTTAAGCTTCTGTCGCCTCTGTGTCAAGAAGAATGTATTTTGGTCAACAATATCAAGTATTGCAAATAGGAAAATGGATTTTGCTTCTTTTCCACTGACTTAGATAATCAGTTTCATATCAGTACCTTAATCTGATTTTATTTTAACTTGGACTAGAATATCAACTTTAATTTAGTTTCCTAGCTAGCTTCTCTTTCAGCTTGCTGAGGAATGACAAGATGCTTGGCAGGAGTAGAAAGACCCAGTGTATGCTGAAGGGTTAGATTCTTATCTCTTGATAGTCCACGATGTCATGCTGAAAGAAAAAAACCAATTACTCCTTTGGGGCATTGGCAACAGTTGGCAGGTGTAATACAGTTTATGTGACTGCAGGGTTTAATCTTCTTAAGGTTGCGGTATTTTAGAATGAATGAATATGCTGATCTGGGAATACAGGTGGATTGTTGTTTGGTGTATATATAGGTGAGTCAAATCCACGCTGCTTGAGAAGGTTTTCTGATGCTCTCTCTTTAGCAAGGTAGGATAATAGTTTTTTCAAGTGCTTTGCATCTAGGCTAGGACAGGGAGGATTTCTGTTTGAATCTTCTTTCTTAAGAAAAGTCAGAGCTGCTTTAGGCACATGTCCACAGCTAAAATATTTTTAGAGGGTAGTTCATGCTCACAGTGGACATTTGGCTCTTTCACCTAATACAGAAATATCAGTCATTTTGAGAAAGCTTCGTAAGTAATTTTTGACTTATGACTCTTGAATGATTTATGACTTACAATATCTGTGCACCTCCATTTTTTCACTACTTGAAAAGACTCTAGGTAGGGATATTAATAGGCTTTCTCCTATTTACAACTTTTAATTTACATTAAAAAAATTGTTAGTAGAACTTTAAAGGAAAATAGTTTATGCTTTTAATTAAAGCATTTGCATGCACTTATATAATTGAACTTAAATGTGCTCAAAGTTTGTCTTGCTTTTGACTACCAGCTGAATCATTTTACCATCATAAGGGAAGCCCAACTATTCTCTACCAACATTCTGGAAAACCCGTTACTAAGGGAACAACGTTTTATTTTTTTAAAACTTTCTTTTGGGAAAGCAGAAGCTTTTTCTGACTCAGAAGCTGTTGGAAGTGAGCCAAGACCTGGAAATGGGCAGGCTTCTTAGGGGAGGTTAGGACTTCTCTGGGAAAACAGAACATACTGGTCTATGCTAGCATAATTACTATTTAGAGTCTAAATACAAGAAGGTAACAGTGAAGATAAGTTAAAGTAGTTTAAAATACACTGTTTGTGTGAACTGAGTTATACAACTAACACAGTTTTGCCTCCATATGTTTCTAGGGCCAAAAATAAATTATCTGTGCTGATTTCTTAGGTGTTCGTGAGTTGAATGTTTAACCAATATTTAGAGTTTGTTTTCCTGCCCTCAGCTCCCTAGTTTCTGAAGTGAGGGTTTTTCAGAGGTGCTTTGAACAGTCACAGAGCTACTCAGTATTCAACTCTCACATTTCTGCTGCACATGTCCATTTGTTTGATAGAGTCGTCACTGCTTTGCAGCTCTCTGAGGAGTACCAGCTCTAAGACAGGAGGAAGATCTGAACCTGCTAAGCAGTCGCTTAAGAAACCGAAGTTACCAGTAGGTCGATTTGATGAACCAGAGGAATCCAGTATAGAGAGGGAACCCCTGGAAAGTAAGTCATGTTTTACAAAATTGAAAGCCGCTTTTTAAAGGCAAGACCCTGAGATGCTGTGCTGGTACTGGTGTAAGAGGAGGGGTAGGTATTCAGTGCTCATCAGAATCACTTTCTAAGCATAATGGTTCTGAAATAAACAGAGACAGGAGGGCAGTGTGCACAGGTGGCTGCAAACAGTGTATGAGGGAAGAAGTCTTCAGAACAAGGGTGGTCAAACATTGTAACAAGTCACGCAGAGAATCTGTGATCCCTCTCTTGGTGGAGATACTCAGATTTGCCTGGATGTCCTGACCTGATACCAGCCTTGCTTTGAGCAGTGTTGGGACCAGATGTCTGCCAAAGGTGCCATCCACCGTGAACCATTGCGTGATTCTGAGAAATGTAGCTGGTATTGGTCTATTACAGTACAGCTGTCAATGGTGGTAGTAAGCTCATGAGGGCGCCTGCTACTTTTTATTATCCAAGAAGCCTGTTCTATTTCTTAGACCAGAAAAGATTTCCAATTCATGCTGCATCTTGTGGTCAGTCTTCCTCATAGTCTTGCAGGTAGTGTTTTGCAAAGCAGCAGCAGATACTGAGGTTACTGGGCCACTCGGTGGCGTCCAGGGAGACCTAACGGACTGCTGTTCGTGTTGCGTTCCAGTGACCGTAGTGGGGCTGCATTTAGAGAACCCAACAAGATTGAGGCACAGATATGTTGCTGCTGAAGACACTAGAAATGTACGCTTCTTTATCACACAGGAGAAAGACAGAACCTCTTTCTCCCTTTTTTTTAATTCGCCATCTTCCTTTAAATAAAAGTGCTAGTCATGCTTTATCTTCTTCACCGTAATGTGATGTTCTGCTACTGTTTACCAGTAGTGATAATCCATGTTTATCTATTTCGAGGTCTCTAGGACAAGCCTTTTAATATATCAGTAGATTACTATGAATATCCAGATGACAAAATGACTGAAAAATTATAGTATCATATCTGAAATGGCTGCAAGCAATTTCAAATTGTGACTCACTTGAGAACTGACTCAGACTTGGAGCTACTGTGTATGCAGATATTTAATTATTGTGCTTGTATTCCCAAGAAAATAAATGCAATCACTGCTTCATTAAAAACAAATGTATAATTATTATCATTTGTTTTTTGCTGAGGTGTTCTAGGTTTAGAGTAAGACTCAAGGTTTCACATGTGGTTGTACCTGTATATTTTTACATGTAACACCATCAATAGTTTGTTAGAATGCTGACTGCCCATTGTGTTATTGGGAAAAAAACGTAAGAGTTTAAGCTGGTTATTTGAATTCACACTGCTGTGTAGCTACCGTGGAGAAATCTTTTGAACTTCTGCATCCATGGTCGGCACATGAGTAATGCTTGGTTATTGGGATGATGACATCTACAAAATAATACTAGATGCATTTGCGCTCCTTTTACTGCCAAAGGTGCTCAAATACTGGCATTTCCTATCCTGGTCTGCATGAATTTTTAAACAGGCATCTCAGTATGTCATTCTGTATAGCCTGTAGCAATATGAGTCTCCCTCCATCACCGTCCTTTTTCTCCGCTCTCCAGGATTTCAGTTGTTGTCTTTTCTCATTTTGAACCCTGCTTCTTATTCCTTGTGTTGCCCACCAGAGCTGAGTTAGGGATACGACTGAGGGAGCCCCAAGTTATGCGTGTACATGGGAGGCTCTGGAGAATTAGCGTGGCGAGGGAGTGTGCAGGTTACAGCGAGCTGCAGGGAGCCCTGCAGTCTAGCTCAGGATGAGAAGATGCTCAGCCTGGGATGGTACTGTGCCAAAAAGTACTTCATGGCTCCGCGATGCCTAGTGGGATGGCCATCGTGCAGCCTGAGCTACTACTCTTAAGAGGCCTTACTACTCTTAAAGGCCCTGAGTAAGGGAACACGGAGTAGCATAAGGTTGTTGACTGTGAAGTGCAGAAAGCCCCGTGGTGTTCGAGTAGGTGGCATAAGCTAGTAGAGTGCTGGGAGTAGAGGCAGCACTCTCATGTGAGAACCTAGCACGTCGCTTACCAGAGAGATCTGAAAGTCCTGTTCATAGCCCACTGACGAAGAGTCTCCCTCTCCTGAAAGGGCGTCACAGTGACTTAGTGAGCTTAGGTTAAGTTTTAGAAGGTAGAAAGTAGAGTTTTGTAGTATCTCCTGTGACTGTGATATCTAGTGTGGTGTTGATGAATGTCAGCGTGCTGTTTCTTGAAAACCGTAACAGCATCCATGAAAACATGGTGTTTTAAATACAAGAATAGTAGAATCTTGACTACAATTCAAGCTAAAATTAAAACCTGAGTGCTTAAAATAAGAGACTTAAACAAACACAGAAAGTGACCTGGTGCTTTAGATGTGGTGAATATATGTGCAGTGTACCTGAATGACGCGGGTTCTCACCAGGAATTCGTGAGAAACTGGTGCTGTAGTGCCTTTGGACACCGAGCTGCTTTTTTATTTGCATAACTGAATATGATCATACATATTGCTGACTGTAGTCACAAAACTCTCCGAAATTACTTTTGTATGACCCTGGGAAATGTTTAATTAGAGGTTGCCTTTAAAAACAGAAGAGCATTACTTTGTATTTGAAAGTGAAACTAAGAGGCAAACATGTTAGATGGTGACATTGTTATATTTGTCAACATTATAGACATTTTCATGAGCTTTTCTTGTCATTTTAGAATTCCCTGATGGAATCAATCCTGCTACAAAAGAGAGGGGTGGACCTAGAGGCCCTGAACCTACACGTTTCGGAGACTGGGAGAGAAAAGGACGTTGTATAGATTTTTAATGTATAAATGTGTCTGTATTGCTGATAAAATATTTCTAGTTGTTGAAAAATATAATGTACAGAAAAACCTTGCCTGGATTTGTTGTGATTTGTTGTGAAGCTTCTTGTTTCTGTCATGCTTGTGATTAATTTTTTGAGAGATATGTAAATAAACATGATACAGCAACTCAAATTTTGGAGCTGTTACTTGCTCAGCGTGCTCCTGGTCTTTAATGCTGTTTACACTGTGCAAGTATAAATGCAAGTATAGTGATGTGAAATTGGTAGTCAGGGTCTCAATGAGACTTGGGGGCTTGGATTTCTTCATGTATCTAAACGTTTATGTAGTGTCTTATAAGTGCAGAAAGAGCTTTGCAGTTCACGCACCTAGATACTGTCCATCTGGTGGTGTTGCAGCCACCTCCGAGGAGATCAGAACTGATCTGATCTGAGCAGTTAGCACGGTGGTTCGTTGGCGAAAGCCCCGTTAACCAAGGACCATCCCTCTCTCTTAGAGTGGGTCAGGGTTTCTCTCCTGTTTGTGGAGAGGGGATGGAAACTCCGCTTTTTCTCATTGCAGACTGACAGCTGTAAGTGGTGTGACAGAAATGGAGGCTTAATTCCGAGAGGGTCAGCTCCTGGTTGCAAGTAGTGTAGGCGTGCTCTATATGCAGTTTTGGAATACTTTCTTTATAACCTAGCTTAGTGCATGCTATTTGCATTATATTTTCCTTGATAAACAGAGATGCCTGTTTGAAAGCTGGTTGGATGCTGCTTGGGGAAAAATAACGTTACTTTCTGATACCTTGCAGTCAAAGGAGACTAATTACATTAGATGATCTAATACTGCAGGTCTTAAAACTAAGTTATCTGGCATTGAGCTAAATGTCTTTCAGTCAGACTGAGCTCAATTCATTCAAGAATTCTCCTAGTTGTAAATACTGTAGTAGAGTGCAAATTCACCACTTGTGTGGGTACTTATTAATAAGAATAAGCTGTCATTATTAAAATGTGTGAACATATGCTCTATTTATTTCTGTGCAAGTTCTTTTTGATAGCATAAACAAATGGATATTTTCTAGTCTTCAGCTGTAAATGTTTTCTTCATCCCTTTGTGTTTCCTTCCTGGTGTTTTGCTGGTTTTTCAGCCTCTTCTCTTTTACCCTGCAGGCTCCAGCCTAATTCCTATTAGCTGCTTTTGCCACAGCACCACAGTGGGCATTAAGACTCAATAAAAGTTTCTTGGAGGGCCCAGGATAGTCTCCCATTTCATGGCCTACATTTCTTGTTCCTCTATGGATATTTTTGCCTTTTGCTATGCCAAAGCGAGTTATACCTGAATGAAAATCAGCTTTACTTCGTAATTTCTCTTGTTTTGCATTACTCTGGCTCTGTAAGAATGCATGGCTTTGCCCAGCTTTGCCTTTCGTGTGATGTTATTAGAGCATTAAAGTGTGTTAGTCCTATCTGAAGTCTGTGCAACCGCCCTGAAACCCACCCAGCTTGTAGCCAGTGGGGAAGCTCGCCATGGAAATCTGCCAGTTTGTATACCCGGTGTGTATTTTATTGACATGGTATCATTTTAGTTGTGAGTTCAGGTGTTTGACTCGCTGCCACAATACCCTACAAAAATGCTAAGTCTGTTCACTTAGGTTTAGCAACCAAATACCTTGCTGAAGAACAAAATTGATTTCCAAGGGCCTGCTTTACATAAAAGATGTTAACTAGTGGTAATTACATTTTGAACCTTAGACTTCTCTAAATTTAAATTCTGTACGGTTTGGATATTGGAAAATTGTATTTACACCTGATTCAGTCTAGTTGCCCTTCTGTAGTGTGACAGTTAATGTTTTCCCCAAATCCACTGAAATTTCAGTTACCTGAAGATACGCTGGGTCAGCTGTCTTTAATACATGCTGTTTATTAAAATACTTATTTCTAGTAATGTTTTGCCTCCAGTTGCTAGTGGGTTGGAAGATACTTCATCACAGAATACACCACCTTTTCAAATAGGAAGCAGAAATTTTGATTGGAAACTTCTGCCTTTCCTGCATTGTTATTAATAGGCTTAACATCTTAATTAGAGAATTTATTTTTTAATTCTAAATCTTATTTGCCTTATCCGTGGATTGTTGCATGAGTTGAATATCTTCTCTTGCCAGGTTTTACCCTTCCCAGCACACACTCCATGAATGTTTACCTCGTTCCACATCTTGGCATTCCCGATTTTCAATTCTAATTGCCACCTTCAGCATAGACTGCAGCTGCAGTCCGCCCTGACTGCAGAACTGTGCCTTTTTGGTTTAGCATGTATAGAACTGGTCTCGCTTTTCCATGGTTTTCCGTATGTTTCAGTTAGTTATCTTAAATCTGCCCCTGCTGTGTGATTAAGGCTGGCCCGAGTGCTGTGCGGGCCCCTGCGCGTCTGCTTCCGTGCAGGTGATGGCTGCTGCAGTCAGAGCCACGGGCGGCCTTTCTGCCGGAGCTCAGGTGGCTCCTCGGCACTCCCTGCCGCATCCGTGGAGCACCTGGATTTGGAATCACAGAATCACAGAATGGTAGGGGTTGGAAGGGACCTCTGTGGGTCCTCTAGTCCAACCGCCCTGATGAAGCAGGGTCACCTACAGCAGGCTGCACAGGACCGCGTCCAGGTGGGTCTTGAATATCTCCAGAGAAGATGGAAGGCGCTTCTGAGAGCGCCGTCCATCCCAACAAGGCAGAGTGCCTCACAAAGGCAGGGCTCTTGCTTTCGTTCAAAATGTAATTGCTAACCAGTGTTGTAAATAGGTGTCAAGGAGCTGGCACTCAGGAAACAGAGGATACCACTTCAGTCTTGAGAAGCGTCGGGCCCTTTTTACCACTTCCCAGGCCAGTGCCAGTAACCACCCAGTGTTTGCTTAATTTGATGAGGGTATGTGTCAATGACAGATAAGAAACTAAACATTTGGGCAAAATAACACATAACAGCCATAGAGCGAATGCCAGGAGGTCTTTCTGTGTGGTCTGGCAATCTGGCATTTACCAAAAAGGGGAGTCCTGGGCTCCCGTACCGACAAGTCCAAAATAACGTCCTGTGGTGCTGCAAAGTCACATGTGGTATCAGTCAAAACCAATCATGGTCTGAATGCAGCAACCGATACAAGGATAGCGTAGGGCATAAACAATCATTTCTGCTTTGTTTTCTTGCAGCGTCTGCAGTTCGGGAAGAAGCACTTCAGCGCTATTTCAGTGCTGTCTTCCTGCTCTTCCCAGATGATTAATATTAGAAATTCACTCGGGTATAGCATTAGGGTAAAGTGATGACTTGTGGCATTAGCCATTAGATTAGCCACAGGTATGTTTTTACCATAAATACTGATTGAATCTGTTTCTGAAGCTCTCTTGTTAGTATAACACTAAAGCAGCAGGGTTTGTTTCCATTTTCTGTTAAATTTCTGGGAGACAAAGGAAAATTGTTCTGCCTGTGTAAGCAAATTCTTGTAGTACTGGAGGATGCTTACTGCTCCATTTTGTTTTCTTAAAAGCTGTACGTTTTGTTTTTGCAGTAGGTTTTCTCTTTTAAACTGCTTCTACTGGTTTGCACAGATACATTTGGTACGTTATTAAAATTGTGAAGTCTTTATTGTTTGAAGGGATTGCTCTGTAATTACTTTATTGCAAAAAATATAAAGTTGCACTCTACAGTTTAAGAAAATGTTTGCTATATATTGCCTTCTTTGGAATGTATGTATTTCAGAGCTAATTTTACTAAGTTAAACTGCAAGGTTTACTATATAGTTGAATCAGAGTAAAATTACCCTTTGTGGTAGCAGATGTTCGTGAAGGACCGTAGAATGTTGTTATAAAACTTTACTACTTTTTCAGTTGGCTGCAATAAATGATCATGAATTCCAGTGGTGTGTAGTGACGCATCTGTTTATGACACTTCTTTTGGTATTGTTATGTAAAAGGACCACAACACTTTGTTCTGAAGTGTCAGGAAAATAGCAGAACTCTCTATTCATTTGTAAGAGAAGAGGATTTGGAAGTTCTGTGGGGTTTGTGATTGTTTATCAGTCACATCAAGCATATCAAAGCCTAAGGAAATGATCTAAGATGTGTTTCTGTGTGCTGGTGGTGATCAAAAACCATGAAAACTTGTGGATGCTTTCATGCAATATGAAAATACCCTTGCTGAGTGGGCAGCTGGGGCTCCGTGTCAGAGCAGCCGAGATGTGCAGTCTGCATTCTGACGTTGGTGTGCCCGTGCTCCCTCTTACGTCTGGGTAACTGGTGGCAGGGGGTAGACATGCGTCGTCTTCCCAAGGACTTATGTTGCAGAATGGGTGGCACAGTAGAAATTGAATCGTAATTACAGAATGAGGTTTTGGCAAACCCTGAGAAAAGAGCTCTGTTTGAAACAAGTGCTGTGAAGAGTGGAACTAATGAAATCCTGTTTCCTGCGAGTGTCTTATATCTCCTGTAGATCCAGTGCCTTTCCCCATGTTCCCTGTTGATTGACGTTATCTCCACCAGGCAAGAGACAGGGCATCTTTGTGCCCATCCTTCCCCCCCGGCAGCATTATTTGGACCTCTTTCCCAGCCACTGATTTTCACAGAGCTTGCAAGAACTTCATTACCTTGGAAACTCTTCTCTCTGTGACACCTTTTCAGAATAGCCTGAAGTTACTCACTGGCTTCTGAAGTCATGGGGCAGCACAGATACTGGCCTCCCATCCTTTGGAAACCAGGCTGATGAATAGCTTTGACCATATATATTTTCTTCAGAAATATTCAGCATCTCTGCATTTTTCTACTGTAAGAAGCCCTCTAGGTCCTTACTTAATTTATAATCAAGCCAACATATCTGACCATCAAAACATGGCTGTAATTTTCAAATGTTAGTCTCTGACAAAATCAGGTGAGGTAAGAAGTGAACTGGTGGTCAGGTTGGTTGCAGAAGCCAGATACTGAACTGTTATTTACACTGGGACGCTCTCCTAATCAGCCGCTTTAAAGTTAAGTGACTTCTCTAGCCATCTGTACTTGCTTCGTAATCAGTTGCAGTGGAGGGAGATGCCTCTAAAAAGTAGTCTGTCGTAGGATGGGGAGATGATTTCTGCATTACAGATGGTGAATGGGAGGAAGTTTTAAGTGTGTCCTCTCCGTTAACTTTAAAGGCTGCCTAAATAGCTGTCCGAAGCGAGATAGCGTGAGATGCATGATGAAGATGGATGGGGTGGCAGCAGAGAAGCCAGGGTGTCCGTGGGCATGAGGTGTGAGCTGCTCGCTCCCTTCTCCGAGGGAGGGTTGCAGCGGGCGGCAGGACCTGCAGAGCTTTTGCTGCCCGTGCCCTTCCCAAGCGCTGCTGGCAGGGAGGGGGACGGGCAGGGCCATCTCCTGGGCACCTCGTAAGTGGAGTTTGCTTCCCTTAAAATGAGAGGAAGAAGGCTGAAGCTAAGACTTTAAATTCCTGCTGCCTATCCACCTCCCAAACAAATGCCTAAAGTATGACATAGCCAAGAGGGTAACGCTGGGTGTATTTATGCCGGGGTGACAGCAAGGATCTCAAACCGAGGAATTCGTGGGGGTTTTTCCCTAGTAAGGAAAGAGTGAAGTGCGTCAAACCAAGCTGTCTTGATCCGATGTGCTGCTGAAAGAGAGGGAGCCAATATCAAGATAAAACTGGAAGTCTTGAAAAAAAATAATATATTTGCTCTGCTGCAAACCCTTAGTCTGTGTGGCTGACTTCCTCGTGAGAGGTTAAAGAACAAAGGGTGGTGTGTTTCCAGTCTCCATTGGAAAGCTGGGGGAAATTTCACCATCTCCTAGAAGGTATGCAAACAAATCCTGCTTAGCTCAGGGAACATCCTGCTTTTAGCCTGTTTTTTTCTCCCAGGGCTTTCACTTGCAAGTTCTACAGTACGTGTGTGTGATCTTTAGACGGATGTTTTTCCAGATGTTTTTCTTGAGGTAGGACAGCAGTATAATGACAGGTAACTCTCTGGTCTGGCAGGCTTATTACTTCATCCTCCCTGTATATGGTGATGTCATTTTTTCTGCCTGGTAATGACAGCTATAGCTCCTTTATTATTAAATCGCATGTTATTTCATCCTGCTTTTAATTTTTGCCATCCTTGAAGCCATTTTTTGATAGGTACTCTTAGTTCCTTTAGAGTAGTAACAGGGTACTTCACAAAATTAGTCACAAATTGCAGATGTTTCTCCCTCTCCCTCCTTTCTCTGAAGGAAATCTTTTGATAATTTGTATTTTGTACGTGAAGGTCTTTTTAACAGTCAAACAAAAAAGATAATCCCCATGGACTGGAACTCCTCCATCCCCGAGTTCCATCTGGCTCTCACATTTAGGTTTATTATTCTAGTAAAATGTAGCTCTTGTGGGAAGTCAGGGATGCAAAGAGGGAAAGAGGTGCCTCCAACAAGTGGCACCCGTCTCCCTGGGAGCTGTACACACAAACCCAAATCCATTTTAAAGCTGCCTTTAATTGGGCATCGTTGGAGGTGCCTAGCTGTTACAGTTATTAAACATTTTTCAGAGCACGTGGCTGTGGCCCAGTGCGGACACGTGGCTACGCCGAGGAGCTGCTTACAGGTTGGCGGCTTAGTTTGCGCAGAGGAACCCAGCACTGAGGTGGTGCGGCTCTGCTCTGACGGGCGGGTACGCCGCTCACCCGTGCGTGACTGCGGGTGGAAACATCCCTGAAATGGCAGAGAGATTTGGGGAAATGGGCTTCCCAGAACACGGTGCCATCATCAGCGATGCGTGTGCCTGCTACGCGTGAGGCCAGCTCAGATGCTGGGCCTGGCCCTTCCGTTTGAGCCCCGATGCAGCTGCTTGGAACAGCGAGAGGCTGATCTCTGAGCCAGGCCGTTACTCTCTGGTCCCATACGTCGCCTCCAGGTTGAAGACAAGCTGGGGTTTGTTGCTCCTTGAGAACGGAGATCTCAAAGAGGTGCCTGCGCCCGCCGCCGCTGCGGGAGGTGCTCTGCGTCCTCCCGTCCCCTCACTGGCTTGGGAGGGAGGGAAGGAGGGAGGGGGGACCTCTGACGGGAGAGCCCCTGGCAGGGAGAAGCCAAATCAGGCGCGGAACAGGTGCAGGAGGGCAGGCGGACCCGCGTTTGGGTGGCGGGCGACCAGATGGCCCTTCCGGCAAAGCCTTTTGTAGGGGCGTGTGGGGAAGGCCGGCCATGTCGCAGAGGCCTGCTGTGCGCCGCAAACCCTGCGCCAGGAGGAGAAATGGAATGCTTAAAGCAGGATTTGCGCAGCAGTTGTGGTGCTTTGCAGGAAGCCAGAAAGCACAGCCATACAGGGATGCAAGGGAGGGAAAAGTATTTCATTTCCTCATATGGTTGAAAATAAGGGGGAAAAATGAGATGTCCGGAGCGTTACGGTAGCGTGCCGTGTCACTGTACCGCTCTGAGGTAACCCTCTGTGTGTGCATTACTAACCAGTTGTTAGATATTGTGTATATTGCAGTATTTGTGTCATAAAATGCCCCGTTTTGCCTGTTTTCTGGCCCACAGCCCCATATACTTCAGGGCTGAATCAAAAAAGAAATTTTTGATGGTTGCCACCAGTGGCAGCGTAATTGTGCGGGGGCAGGCAGGCGGCTGGCCGGGGGGGTGGGTGCCCAAGGGGGGTCACAGCCATTCGCCCCAGGAGCGTTGTGGGAGCACCTCTGCTCCCTGCCCTGCCTGCAGACGCCGGCATGGAGGGAGGGCAGCCAGGAGCAGGCTGCCCCCTCCGAGCTGGCACCAGGCCCGGGCTAAACTGCTGCAGGGGCTGGACCCCGAATGCCAGCAAACTGGTCTCAGTTTCCGGAGTCCTTCCTTCCATTCCTGGACGGCAAGGCCAATGTAACGTCTCACCAATCTGCTCCCCGAGCCTTTTTCTGGTTGCAGCAAGTCCTGTAGGCCTGGTCTGGCAGGGACTCCCGTGGTTCAGAAAAACCCCGGCTGACCAGGGAGGTCCCGCAGCACATCCATCAGCAGATCCCTCTGCACGCACCTCCTTCAGCCTGCGATGTTCTGAGCCCCTGAAGTGGCAGCACGTGGAGGTGAGCACCTGTCCCTTGCTAAGGAGAATGGTCCCGACCCACAGGGCTGCATACCTTTCCAGTCTGGTCACCAGAAGAAAATGGAAAACATACTCATTTATTTTACACCATAATAAAAGTTTCAATTCTTATATTTTTTTTGTGCTCGTTCATCTCTGCTTTGACGTGATCCCAGGATTTTCCCTGTCACAGCAGCGCATGTGTTTTTTTCTTTCAGTTGATGTCCTTTCAGCTTGTGATGAAACAGGGGACTGATGGCAGAGCAGCATTAATAGTGATGCTGGCATTGTTTTAGACCGCAGCAGCACTGGAAAACATGACGTTGGTTTGTTATCCCTGAGCAGAGGAAAGAAGAATTGCTCCTGATGCATGGAGCTTGCTTCATCATCTGCTGATTGCTGGGAAAGGAATGGTCAGGTATGGAATGAGGTGATGAGTGGGAATAGGGAGATTCGGCCAGAAACCCCGCTAACGTTTTGGGCTGCCTGGTCTGTGGGAAACTCTCATGCAACCTCATTTGGGAATAGCAGCCCACATTTCACGTTGCAGTCCACAGAGCCCTTTCCATCTGCTGTGCCTCGACAGCCAGACACATAGCGACAGAACTGCAGAAGGGGTCTGGATGGTGCACTGTTCCTGGATACCCATCAGAGTTTTGCTAAGCCTGTGTTGCTGGCCTTTTTCTTCTTTTTTTAAAGTTAGGCTGTCTCCAAGGAAGTTCATAGAATCATAGAATCGTTAAGGTTGGAGAAGACCTCTAAGATCATCAAGTCCAACCACCAACCATGTCCTGAAGTGCCACATCTACACGTTTTTTGAACACCTCCAGGGATGGTGACTCCACCACCTCCCTGGGCAGCCTGTGCCAATGCCTGACCACTCTTTCAGTGAAGAAATTTTTCCTAATATCCAATCTAAACCTCCCCTGACGCAACTTGAGGCCATTGCCTCTCATCCTGTTGCTAGTTAGTTGGCAGAAGAGACCAACACCTGCCTCACTACCACCTCCTTTCAGGTCATTGTAGAGAGCAATAAGGTCCCCCTCAGCCTCCTCTTCTTCAGACTAAACAGCCCCAGTCCCTTCAGCCACTCCTCATACGACTTTTTCTCCAGACCCCTCACCAGCCTCCTTGCCCTTCTCTGGACACGCTCCAGCAACTCAATGTCCTTCTTGTAGTGAGGGGCCCAAAACTGAACACAGTACTCGACGTGCAGCCACACCAGTGCCAAGCACAGGGGCACGATCACCTCCCTACTCCTGCTGCCCACACTGTTCCTGATACAAGCCAGGATGCTGTTGGCCTTCTTGGCCACCTGGGCACACTGCTGGCTCATGGTCAGCCGGCTGTCAACTAACACCCCAAGCTCCTTTTCCGACGGGCAGCTTGCCAGCCACTCCTCCCCAAGCCTGTAGCTTTGCCTGGGGTTATTGTGACCCAAGGGCAGGACCCAGCACTCAGCCTTGTTGAACCTCAGGTTGCCTTACCAGAGCCAGTTGTAGCCTGAATACACTGCTTTGCTAGACTGAAGGACAAGAGGGCTGGATTTACCGTGGATTCTGGGAGGGGTTCAGTGTTCTGGGGACTGGCCATTGATGCCCTGGTAATTTGTTGACATTGATTGGCCCACAGGGGTTATTTTCACTTGGTGCATGAGCAGTAGAACACCCTACAGTGCATCACGGGTGGCACACATAAAGAACAAGTTCTGCGGGACGGCAGTCGGCTTAGTTCCCGGTGAACGGTAAGAAATGTGCAGTATGACCTAGCACACCGCTTGGTGTCACAGCCCCCTCTTACGTATCCTGTGCTGCATCCAAGCCCAAACTCCTCATCCTTTCTCAGGGCTTTCAGCCCACTTCCCCCATTCCTTGGCTGCGCGCTGGGCAAACCCAAGCAGCTGCTGAACGTAGGAGTCGCTGTGCTCTCCTGCCATCCCACGGGGATGCAGGGGAAGCTGCAGTCTTGCTTAGCAGCCTCCCGGCGTTGTCGCCCCCGGGGGCAGCTGGGCTCTGCAGGCCGCCCAGCCCAGGCTGTCTTCAGAACCACCAAGTGCTCTCCACCACCGTGCAGGCAGCAGTCCGGACTCCTGGTGTCTCCCGGCGAGTGCGAGGCATGTGGCTCTCCTCCCTGGTCTTCTATGGAAAGACAAAATGTGTGTGTCGTTCCTCTCCACAGAAGGAAACTATTTCAATAACAGCCTCCCACGCGGAGCTGAAGCTGAAAATTGTAACCGTTTCTGGAACATGAATATCTACATACATTTGCATATCCTTATTCAGATAGATATACACCTAATACAGAAATGTTTGCAGATTCCATCCCTGTGGGGGAGGTTGGCACTTCATGAAACCATTTCACAACGCATCAAAACTTGATAGCTAACAGTTATAATAAAATATTTTATGTATTAAAATTACAGCTAATGCTGTTTCTTCTACAGTTTGGTTAGTTTATACTTTATATGATTTTGAAACTGAAAAATTTACAGGCAGATCAAGACTGTCATAACAAGCAAATACTAATGTCTTATCTCCACCACTGAGGAGTTGTTTAGCAAATGCACATTTTTTGTGGTCGTGAAAGAGGAATCCTGATGGGACACACCAAAGCGTAGAGGAACTGACAGTATCTGCTGGGACCACGCCCACAATCCAGCTAGGCCAGTGTCCTTCACCTGGCAGCGGTGTCGCCCAGTGCTTTGGTAGAAGTCCCCTCGCAGGAGGCACTGTGGAACAACCGTGGGGCAGTTTCGTGTTTCAGCCTTCCATTATCTCTCACCAGGGTCTTACAGTTTAGCTTTTTAGCACGTGTAGTTGTTCAGAACCATTCTCTTTCAGGCCCCGTGTTTCTTGAGCAGTCCTGTGTCTTGTACACAAAATAAACTGGCAAGAGACAGAACTAATATACAGAGGTATAAATTAGCTTTGGCAACAATTTAACGAGCGTTTGATCAGTTTCTCCTTTGAAATTGTTTCTTACAGTTGATTTTTTAATGCTCTGATTAGCCAAGAGATCTTGTGGTGTTTCCTAAGGGGAAAAAGATAGTCAATAAAAAGATAAACATCATTAAAGAGAGTAATATAGAGAATAAATCTGAGATACTACAGACCCGATCAACTGTAACATTTCTACTGACTTTCACATATGTGAGACTGAATCCAATGTGAATAAAGATTTTTTTTTTTCCTCGTTGCAAATATTCAACTGAAGCCACGAGAAGGCATGGCGGGTATTTCTCATTTGTAGTAACATCATCATTATGCTTTTAGAGTAATGGGAGAAGAAAATTTGAAATGCTGTCAGATGGAGTTGGATTTCTCAGTGGAGAAACTTCTCTTTTGCTTAGTTCTGTTCTCAGGATTTACACTCACAGGTGAATCCTTGCTTTTGCCTATTCGTATGGCATTCAATCCTATTCACGTGTTATTTTTATGACTTTTATTTCCACCTGAAATTCTAACATGAACGGCATCTGATTCCCAGGGTCTGCCTCCCGCCCTCTAATTGCATGTGCCAGAACAAGAGGGTGGAGGACTGCGTCATACTCGGCTTCTCCCCAGGTATGCACAGTTTGCTGTATCCCTGACAGTAAAAACAATTCCTGGCCAAAGACAGCCCAGGTTTCTTACTCTGCTCACCCAGCTGAGGCTTGTGCAGTTTCTGTGCCTCGTGGTGTTTGCCCTTCTGCTTGTAGGCTGCATTGCTGTTCTGCAGCGGTCACAGAACTGGCACAACGCGCTTCCTTTGCATCATCAGTAAACAATGGGAAGAATTTGGAAGCAGAGCCTAATAATTGGTAATCAATGTTCTCTCAGTTCATGGTCAACAGTGCCCAGAGGGCTGTGTCATATCCACTAAACCATGTCAGTTGTGGCTGAAGTGCGTTTAAGAACAAGAAAAACAAGGAAGAATGCAAGAACAAAGAAGATTGTGTGTGTGAATGAATTTATTATAGTTGACTGATGGTGGGGAATGCCACTTACTGCATGGAGTGAGGACTTAGGGTCTGCAGTGGACAACAGTAATTAAAAATTTCGTAGGAAATATACTTGTACACATGCCCCTTACATACTTCTTGAGTAAGAATCAAATCAAATGCGATACATTCACATAGCCTACCTCTCTAAAGAAGTGTACAGGTATTAATACTCTTGGACGCCAATCTGAGATATTTTTAAAGGCAAAGAAACATGGATACTGTGTGCAGCCTGAGAAACCATCACGGCAAAGGTGAAGTGCTGAGGTCCCATCCTGCTCTCCAGGCTGCTGACACTGTTGCTGTGGGTTCACTGTTACATTCACATGCGTCTGTCTTCTCCCTCAAAGAAGAAATGGGCATCAGCAAAATTTTTGAGAAATTATTGATCTAAACCCTTACAGTAAGAAGGAGCATTATTTTCATTGCACATACAAGACAGCGCAAGCTGAAATACACGAAGAGAATCAACGACGAACGCAAGCATCCTGGCCAGGACGACACAGAACATCAAGAACAGTCTCCGCAACTGGAGGTACGTGAACAAGATCTGAGATAACACCGTTCAGCCAGGTGAAGGCCAGCCTGTTTGTGCAGGAGAGAGCCTGTTTCTCAGCCTCCTGGGCAGTCAACATCCGCAGACTATTTCATACAGCACAGGGGCACATGTTAGAAAACGTTGCGTAACTGGGCTCCGCTAAAGGCCACTCAGGAGGAGAGAGAAACGGGAGAAGGCTGATAAGCTGCCTCTATCAGTTAGACCGAGGTGGAAACAAGCACACACTGCCCTCAGGCAAGTGACCTCTTGGAAGCATCAGCCAGACCCCTGGTTTTAACACGCTAAACCCCGTGTGCCACGTTCAGACTGTCTGTAGCGCGTGGACGCTTTGTCAGGTCTTACGCGGCCTGCTCAGAACAAGTATGTCTGTGTGTGACTGGAGTAAACCTTCTTGGAAGGAGCAATCCCGCCGGGGCTTGGGCAACACCTTAGGCTCTGTTAACCACTTTAAAGCGGTTCTCTTCTGTAACACTTAATACTTTTTCTCAGTTTTTACCCTTCCTGAAGAGTTTTTTTGTCAGGGTTTCATTAACATTAAAATCGGGTTAGTTGAAAGAGGAGAAATCCCATTTCTTCTTAATTTCAATTTACTATCAAGTTCTTCACTTTTCTAGTAACAGCCAATATTTTTTTCATAGTGTTTATGCTAAAAGTGCAATTTAAACAAATTGTGTCTATGGAAGTTTTTTATCTTCTAAAATTTAAAGGAAAAGAGTAGGACCCCTCACAGCAATCATTCACTAATAACAAAGCTTCAAATTCTACCAACCACGTAGATTTCATCTGATGTATTTTTAAATGTTTTCCTTCATCCACATTTGTATTAATAAAAGTTAAAATACTTCAAAAATATTTGCTCTCTAGTTTACTAAAAAGGGGCTTTTCCATAGCAGAAAATATGACCTTTTGGGTCTGACCACAGATGAAAGAAAGCTTGAGGACCAAAACAGAACGCTGTGCCTCCACATGTATGTAAGCCCCACAGCTAAACCAAGGCACGCAGAGCACCCAGTGCATGCATTTTCGAGCCCACCAACTGGGCACCTCCCAGCTGGAGACCAGCTCTGCAGGCTCTGCACTCTTCACCCTGGTTTTCTGAGGGGCAAGAACTTCTCAGACTTCACGAAATATTGCCCACTGCAAACTGGCTGTGGCTGTAGCTCAGGGTCCTGCAGCCTCCTCCCAAGTATTTATTTACCTCAGCGGGTTGGGGACTCACGAAGCCTCTTGCTGCAGATCCCCCACCTGAGCTGACAAACTGTCCACGCATCATCAGGCAGTAGGAGCATTTTTGTGTCATCTGCTATTTCTCATACTGATGGCTCTTGTAGTATTTCTCACAGGCAAAGTAGCCTGCAAACATGCATTAGGCTCTTTTCTAATGCCCCCAAAGTAGTTTGTGACTTAGGTACAGTAAGAGCACTGGTCTTCAACTTAGGAGATACGGAATCGAAGACACATGGGGTATTTTTAGTCTCAGCCAGAAAGGGGATCAGAAGTGGGAAAACCTGCTTACCTTCCAGTTCTGCTCCCCTGATGCATATTCTTGGGAGCTTCGATTCCAGGATGAGTCATGCCAGAAACTCTCCTGTATCTGAGGCAGCTTGATGCTGTAAATGGTCAACAAAGGGAGACAGCTGCTCTCAAGTGCAGGAAGCAAGTGTTTCCTTGAACCCCAAAATCCATGCCGTCTTCTAAAAATAAATACAAAGCAGACAGGTATTTCAGAAAGAACAAATGAGCACAAGGGAAACGCCTTCACCTTGATCTAAGCTCCAGGGATGCAGGCCTTGATAATAAAATGTTCTTTAGCAGCATTTTACCTCTATAAATCTGGTAACACTCTAAAAGGAGGCCAGTACATACATCTTACAGATGGGGAAACTAAGCCCTTAGAGGTGGAATGACTTGGCCAACACAAGACCTGGGGTCTGCCTGTATTGGATTAGACGCATTTCATCCAGACAAAAGCGCTATCTCTGACTACAACCACCAGACACATCACAGGAAAGTACAAGAAAACCCACATTACATGTGTTGACAAATCTGCCTAATATTGTGCAGTGCAGAAGGGAGGTTGATGCACTTGGTAAGTTTAATCTTCAGTCCAATAAAAGCCATAGGAAATTATTTTTTCTTTTGTTTTGTATGATACAAGTAGGGTATGAAAATGTGTGCTCCCAAAAAGATGAAAAAGCTCAGAACTGCAGTTTTAAATTACACCATCAATGTCATGCAAACCACCCTGAAATTGAAGAGCCACTTAAAGAGCTTAGTTAAACTGTCATGTCTCTGAAGGCTGCAACTCGAGGGACATGAAACCTTGTCTTTAACTATTGAAATGCAAAGAGAGAAAGTCACAGAGAAGGAACTTGTATAACACTGGCATGGATAAATTTCAATACTAGCGTGACACCCAGGGAAATTTGCTCCTTGGTTATCTGAGGCACAGGCAGTGAGATTCAGCTGAAACCAGAGGAAGCTGTGAATTGCTTGCAGTGTTCTGACTTACAGGGGACTTCAGAATCATCGGGGAGACAGAAAAAAACACTGCTGGTCTTCAGAGAGTTCATGGAAAACAGCCCCAAACTAGAAATGAAACTAAATATTTATTAACATCCAAGTCTAACTAAAAGAACACCCTCTCCCGTGGAAATAGCAGAGTAGAGACACCTGTCCAAGACCACCTTTCCATCAGATGCAATTTTAATCCATTTTTATTTTGCATTTTTCCATTGATCAAAAGTCATACTATCATCGTAAGTCTCCCCTGAGTGAGCTGAAGGGGTTCAGCAGTACATCTTAGCACTCCGATGAGGATTTCTACTGAATAGTGTGTCAGAAGGATGACATTTTTACATAGCTGCATGATTATTAGAATTTAAGAACTGTTGTGGTTAGGTAAGATCTAAGATTCATTAGAACTATAAATTTAAATTAACTGACATCACTTAAAAGTGCATGACCATTTTATTTTAATCTTAACTATTGTTAATTCACTTATTAAGAGCCTTCTGCTAAGGCTGACCACTTGCACTTCATAATAAAGAGAACACCAAAAGTCTTACCTGGCGTTAAAGAGCTGTCACAGACATAAATGCTCTACGCGAGGATATCAAAGACAATTCCTATCAGACCACATGATAGTAAGAATACACAGAGATAGTGGCTGACCTTGGGTGTGTCATTTAAACTGAAGGTTCAGAGATGGTCTCACATCATCAGAGTTGTGAGGACAACATTGCTCATTACAAATTATCCTTTAGAGAGCAAGTAATTACGTACTGCCGAGCACTAGACTATTATTAAATGTGCTGTATTTAAATGGAGCTCCGAGTCTAAATTATCCTGACACACAAAGTATTCCACTGTTACACTGGACACCTTATTTCAATAATCTGCATGCTCCAGGTCATTCCTGCACCGGGTCCACTTAAGAAGGTCCCTTCTGCACAGCATCACAAAACATAAGCAGGGTCTAGCAATGTACTAGCATGAAGCAGCAGTTGTCACAGCACGACTTACACTTTTTCTTCCCTTTCCTGCGATAGGAAAGGTACGTGTCACTCCATACGATAGGCTCTGACCCACACTTTCTGAGGAACAGAGATGGTCAGTCCTGCTGCTCCATGCACTTACTCCTGTCTTCACAGAGTCAGAGACTGAGATTAAAAAAAAAAGCAGTGCTTGTTAAATAACGATCCTCTTTAGTAGACGCCACATCACATATAAGACACATTTACATCCACTTCTCATTTTTTCAGCCTAGAATGTTTCTGCTTTCTTTTTTATTCATTATTTTATAGTAGTCAGTAACATGTTTCATATTTTTCAGGAGACAAATCCCTCCTCCAAAGACTTGAAGTGCATACTGGAACTCTGCATGGGAGTAAAGCCTGAAAATAGACCATCTTTCTGCACTTCAAAGGCTCTAGAATAATCTGGCAGACAAGTTACATTAAAGAACACAAAATGCAGATTCAGAAATAAAAAATGAGTAAGAGAAAGTAAATCTTCAACTTGCAGCCAAACAAATGGACATTCTGTAGATCATTTTTAGAAATAAGACACAGGACTTGTCTTCGAGTCTCTAACAGTTAGTCTTTTTTATTACTACAAACTGTCTTTAAATCTGTCTCGTCATTTTTATATGATCAATCTTTTCCTTTTTCTTTCTGTAACTTCTGCACCCATTGCCTAGCTGGACTTTTTGTTCTATAACCTTCTCCTTTCACTTCCCAAATAAAAAGATCATTTCATATTCAGTAAATTAAACCCATGGCTTTCCGTGTATGTCTTGGAACAGTACACTTTTCTGCAAGAAAAAGAAACATGGTTTCCAGATAAAACATCAGAATGACATAAACACAGAAACAATGTGCCTTCGGGGAGTAAGAAAACACTCCAGGGCTGATTATATTTGCCAGAACGTTGAACATGGACTCATCAGATTGATTAAGTCTGTCATAACAGCAAATCATTAAGCCATAAAAGAGAAAATTCAATATACTTTCTAGAGACAGAAGTCTATTTTTAAACAATCCAAATAATATTGCTTTTAGAAAATCCCTGTTGCTTTACCGCACTACTATTTTGAGCAGGGCTTTGATGTCAAAGATGCTGTAGTAATAAAACCACAGACATTGCAATGTTAATTTTTCTTTTTTATTACACGACATACCCATCTGGGCCCATGTCAGGAAGGAGAAACTTGCCAGGCAAGGAGCAACCAGTGCCATACAGCACAGCAGGGGAAGGAAAGAGCTGAGGGGAAAAGGACCGACACAGATTCTGCGTGGAGGGAAAAACTCTTGTTGAAGAGCAATGCAGTTACAAGGGAGTTTCCACAAAAACTTCCTTATTCTGTGAAAACCTGATCTGATCTGGAGGGAATTCCAGCGTCAGCCTAAAGCAAGGCAGTAACAAGCTGAAGCAAGCTAGCGAATGGAGGGAATCCCAGACAGTCAGATGCCTGTCCAGAGAGATCCCGGTCTCTGGCACACAACGCGTAGGGCCATGCGGTGCTTCAAGAGCTGCAAATTCTTGGGAGTCAGAGTTCACGTTCTCCTGACATCACGCTTCCTGTGCGGTATAACTGCAAGTTTTGTACACAAAACAAGGAAAACATCACAGCAACCATCGCTGGCTTCATGCTTCACGAGGCAGCCGCCCAGATTTTTTTAGCTGCCAGATGTAGCCGCTGCCCTGTCAACCCATCAAAGTATGTTTGTCCTCAAGTGATCGATCGCAGAAGGGCTGAAGGAAGAAACTTTTTTTTTCTTTTTTTAACAGCAAATCACTTTTCTCATTGCTTGAGTATTCAGTGGCTGAGGAGAAACACGTTTTCCTGCAGATACGAGCTCAGCTTGTGAGCGCTATGGACATTCTTTTATAGATAAAAGACTCACTGCTCACTAAAAATATCCAGCTTTTGAAGTAGAAATGATCCTTCTGCAGCATCTCTGGACTTCAGAGCAACTCAGAAGCCAGCATGATTTGCTATGACCCCACTCCCTCAGCGTTCCCCAGCATGAAATTATCTTGAAGGAGAAAAAGTAAAATGAAAGTATTTGAAATGTTTCTCCTCAACATCTCCACTTCTCTGAGGAAGATTCTACTAAGACAAAAATAGGTAGCATTGGCAAGACCACTACAGACTTTCAAACAGGTAAGATCTAGCATGAAATTATTAATTGCTCCTCATCATAAGGGCCATTGAAAAGATATACAGTGATTTATTTACACAAGTATTTAAACTGTACCACAGAAAAGAGAAGGAAAAACATACTGTTACAGGGGAAAAACCATCTTCAAAAGCTATGTATCTATAGATTCTCTGCTGTCTGCAACAGCCTGAAGCTTGCAGTTCATCAGCTAGTCTTTAACCTGCACTCTCTGCAAATTCATGATTTCACTGGGGTGAAAAAAAGGGGCTATATGTGAGTCACAGTTCCTACAGCTGAAGAGCTAAAACTAAGATTTGTTCCATGTGAAGCCAAGATCAAAAACTGTCCTAGCTTTAGTGTCCATCCTGTCGTTTACCCGGTCAACAAAATGTTTTTAAGTTTCAAAGACTACCTTTTGCACAGTAGCACATGAACAGTAATAACAGCGGAGCTCAGCCGTCCCTCTTTGTATTTTCTTTTCAGATTTCTCCCTAATCTTTCAAATTTATGATTTTGCATCTGATTTTACATCTGATTATTGCTCCTCTTCTTGGCTAGATATCAAGGACTGCTGATACCTAAGGCTGGTATTCTTATCCTTAGAGCCTGAGTGAGCCAAATGTATGACTCACAAAGTCCCATCTAACAGTCTCTCTTTCTGAGTTTCTGTTCAAAAAGCCCAAGCTTACAATGAGATAAATTGAAATGAAAAGACTCAGGCTGAAACACACACATAGCCTTAAATAGCTGAAAATCCACCGTGAGCTTGCAAAGTGCAAAGCATTTCATTTTTAAGATCTCTTCCATGCTTCTGTCAGAACCGTATGGAGCTTCCATTTCCTTATATTCTACACCTACGCTACCCTAGGCTATAATCCACACTAGAATATAGTGGCCAAATACATGCAGGAGTTTAAAACATAATTGTATATATGCACATTAGCTGTACAGGATGGTATTTTTTCCCTGAGCTGACACAATTATGACTGACAGCAAAGACCATTGAAATGTATTTAGTCATTTTCAACCAAGCTATTTGATTTATAGTTACCTCCCAGGTACTCATTTGCATTTACAATTACAATTACAATGCAAGAAAACAAGATTGTTGGTGATGTAGCATCATGTGCTGGGATGTCACTAGATGCCACTTCATAGAAGATGGAGATCCCTTTCTAGTTTTTAGAATTTCTGTCTTAATTTTCAGCAGTGCAAACACCTTAGATTTCAGTGTATTTCAAATGCTCAGAACCTACATAAATTAGACTGCATTATCCGGGATGTCGTAATGTCGATAATTCATCTAATACCAGGTGCTCAGCCTCTGCGTAGAAATAAAGGAAGAATCCAGAAACTGGAAGAAAAATTTACGACCCCTAATATCTCATCTCTCAGTTAAGTTGCTGTACAGAAACTGGAAGCCATTGGAAATGCAGCCTCACCTATAAATCTTGCTCCTTTTCTACTTTTTAACCACCTCGGGAGTGACGCTGTAACCGTTTGCTTCACCGGCCAGGCAGCGAGGGCTCAGACCGAAGCCCACAGCGGTTATCGACCAGACTGCCCATCGCAGTGACCCCACAAGGCTGTCAAACATTTGACGGCCATTTTGGGGATGATGAGATAGAATCTTGTTACTCCTATGTACATAGTATTTTCAGCCATGATTTAGACAGTCTTGTCCCTAACAATTTGTGCATTGCATAAGGATTCTTTTTGTAGTATCTATACATTCTGTCATGTACAGTGTAAGTTTTGTAAAGCATAAATTAATGTATTATGTTCAAATACACATATAGTTTGTATACTAACATTAAAAAGGTTTATCAAAGCAGAATTAAAATTGAGCTCTGAAAACTAACTCTAAACTTTCTGATTTTCAAAGGCTGAAGCCTGTTGGGGTTTTTTTTTAATAAAAACATTGCATTTTTTGACACTGTTGAATTTCTTTGTGAGGCTGTATTTTTCTTTGTAAGCAAAGAAGAAAAATATGAGGAAACCCTTAGTATAGTTGCAGATTCCCTGGTACAAATATTATTTCATGTAACACAAAATTAGTATGGCTCCCTCTCTTCTTTTAACTGAAAATACCAGCACTCGAGCTGGGCAGGAATTTTCCCACACAAAGGACATTGCTGAAGAATTCTCATTGATTAAAAACAATGCTGAGAATTAATTTCTTAAGTGTCTAACTTTTATACATTCAGGTACAAGATGGTAACCCTCTCTGCCCTTTACAGTCAATGAGGAGACACAAACGATCCAGAAAGTGACTCCCCTCTGCCTAAGGCAGGCCCTTCCAGGTGGCAAATCAGCTCGCCCCGGCCAGACACCTGCCTGAGAACACGACAAACCACCTTCAGGGATGTCTGCTGCTCTCCACCATCAAGGGCAGGCAGGGTGACTGGCTCATCGCTCAAGATTCTCCTAAATCTGTGACAGAAATTCCACCTAAAGTGTTTACTGAAAACACAAGGGTTAAGGTTAATTTTTCAGGTTCTGCCATTCTCTGCCAGCCAAGGACTGCAGGCACCACGCTATCTGACCCCGTGGGCTGCCCACACTCTGCAGTCTGGAGAGGAACTTTGAAGAGCTGAGTTTCAGAAACATTACTGAAATGTCCGTTTTTCCAGGGAGTTTTTTAGATTTTTTTTTTCCCTTTAAGAGCATGAAAACACCTGGAGCACCAAGGTTTCTTATGAATCAGAAGTGTTCAGACGCAACAACTTTAACTGGAACCCTGCTTATTTCTTGACTGTGATATTTGCGGATCTGGCATTAGAAAAACACAGCTATTTTTTAACACCTGGTTCAATCTAGTTTATAACTTTGCACCTGATACATTCTCCCCCATTAAGTCAAATTTATGCTAATACCGTCGTGATTAGCAAATACTATTTAAAGCTGGTTTATGGTATGATTTCTGAATAAGGCAGGCATCTAGATTCAGTGGATTTCAGCCAGGAATATTATATCTGGTGAATTTCAGCTATTATATTATAGGACAACATGAACTTCACAAGTTATCTATAGGTATCCCTGCAAAACAGTGGAATAGTCTATAGGATGACAAGCAGTGACAACTAGGGAGAAGTCTTTTCCATGCTGGGTAAGCCTGTGCTTTTGCTGAACGGAATGCAATCTCTAGCATTGGAAACGGCAGAAATTCAGTATTTAAGTGACTTTGTGAAAAATGCAGTTATCCACGTGAAACTCACTCGATTCTGAAGACGTAGGTCTTGAAACGCAGGAGTACGTACTTAAACAATTCCCAAACTGGATTGTATAGGCTGTGCTCTGCAGGGCTTAATGAAAGGTGAAGCAAAGGGCACCAAGCTGGCAGGCTCAGCTCAACAGCTGTGTATCTTCTCCTTCTGAAGAAGCCTTAGCTGGTGACATCTCTGGCCTCTCTGCACTGTATTTCACGGCGTGGTGTGGGCAGACCTTAACTCATCCTATAAATCATACCATATCCTGAAAGACAGATTTTCTTCCTTTTTTTTCCCCCTCTGAAAAATGCTTCAGGCTATAACTTCACAGCTAAAACACTCTGCTTTTCCTTAGGATCTAGAAAAAGCAGCAAAGGCACAGAAGGGATACATTTTTGTCTTCCTTAGATTCATTTGAGCTCTTGGGGAAATACCTAATAATGCGTTTACAGCATGCTGTTTTCAAAGCACTATCTATTAAAATATTAATATCCTATTCATCTCAGCCCCATAGTGAAGCAGGTGATTTCATATTTCTGCTGCTTTACAGAGGCATGGATAAGTACTTGGAAGGATACTTTTCAGAGCCGAACACAAGAAGCACGTCTTCACGCTCCACAGTTAGAAGACGATATCCTCCCTGGCAGTGTTCAAGGCCAGGTTGGATGGAGCTCTGAGCAACCTGGTCTCATGGAAGATGTCCCTGCGCATGGCAAGGGGGTTGGAACCAGATGATCTTTAAGGTCCCTTCCAACACAAACCATTCTATGATTCTATGATATCCCACATCAATCCACCCAAGTACGCATACGCAGCAGGAGTCAGACCCAGGAAACACGCAATCAGGACGCCCAGTTTTAAGGCACCAAGGGCCAAAGCACACACCAAACAGTACACTTACTCTGCACTTGTGTAGTTTTTTTTTAAGCATAGGAACTGGATCAATAGCCACTTTTCATGGCAAGTATCACTGGATTCATTTTAGAATCAGAGAAACTGATGCACATTAAATTAAACCCATTGCTCAAAGGTATTTGATACCTGCTGGCAGTATGGTAGAGAGTTTCAGACTACATGCAATTTACAGGTCAAGTCTGTCGCAGTATATAAAAGCAACTACTATTTTCTTCTAAAATGGCAGTGCTGTTGCTTACCTGGTGCATGAGATGCAAGTGCATCTCCTTTTCTCTCTCAGGGAATTCCTACGCACAGCTCTTGCCTTTCTGAAAACCATTCTGCTCCTCAGAGCCCTGCAATGACGGCAAGGAACAGAGCTATTCACCGCCCTTCTAGCTGAAGCTGGTTTTCTCTACAAAAGATCCAACAATTAAACCCACTTTGGGCTAGAAAAGGAAAACAATTGTATGCTTGTAGGTAAAATATTCAGCTAGAAGAAGTCAGTCCTGTTTAATGTCATGTTTAAGCAGCCAGGACTATTGCGCCCAAATAACTGAGTCCCTAGCCAAGTATGGGTAATATCAGGCTACGTTAACGTTTGTTTTACCCTCCTCCTGGTGCAGTAAGTCTTTGGATTTAGGGACTGCGGAAAGGCAGCTGGAGCTCATCTTTATTGTGCCGTTCTGTATCTTTAGTTCCAACCCTTATGCCTGCCTCCAAGTAGGATGCTAAACCATCCCTTGGAATTATGCATCAGTATCACATCCTCATTTTGCAGCCTCATACCCAGTAAGTCACTGGCCAGGACACTCTCCCAGCCTATGGGCAGACCTTAACTCCCTACTTTATTTGAGGGAGATCTAAACCCATTTTCCCATGTTAGGCGCTAGCTTAACTACTAATTAACTTGATGTGCAGCATTCTCAGTTCTTTCTGTTGTAACTCTTCCGAACTTAGGGGATAATTAGTTAGCCATTGGATCTGAGAAAAAGAAAGATACAGAGCATGATTCAGTAATGTAATGACTGAGAGAGAAAAGACCTGAATTTCCATCTGCCTCGCTTAAGAATTTTACAGGCTATATATAGGCTTCAGCTCTTTCCAGAAGGGTTGGATTAGAGGGAAAAAAATAAAGCAAGCTAGAATTGAGCTGACAAAAAGGATGTTACTGGTGAACAGACTCAACAGAGTACTCGGCAGACGCAAAGGGACCTGATACAAAGTGGAGAAAGGGGAGACTAGAGACGTGGTACTTCTAGAGGGAGAAAGTGTAGAGGTGCGCAGCTTTACTCGTGGAAATCCTGCCAGGGCCATGCCTTCTGCAGACACGTTGGGCCCAACTCACCCAGCAGCCCTGGGATCCAACACTGCCGCCCTCAGAGCCTCACGCCAGCGGGAGCGAGGAAGCACTGGTCTCCTCACTGTCAGGTCCCCGCTGCCCCGCAACGCTTTCTGACAGACAGAAACACGTACTCCTGGAGAAAGTTCAGAGGGCGACTTAATGCTAACGGCAGTGCCCGTTCAATCCAGAGGCTGTAGTGGCTTTTTACTCCCCCTGCTCTGGCCTGGAGGAGGACGCAGGACTGTCTGACGGCACCGATGAGGGCAGACCACTCGGCTGCGCGTTTTGGGGTATTCACCACCCGTGGGCTGCCAGCTGGAGAGGCAGAGGCTCCCGGATACCCCACAGTGCAGGGGTAAAATGATGGCTCTGAGCAGCGGAAGGCGCGCAGCCAGCTCCCCGCGGTCGGAGCGCCCAGCCCAGTCCCACCACGCCGAGGGCAGGTGCGCTACCGCCGCCATGTTCTGGGGAGCCCGACCCGGGCAGCGCTTCCCGCCTGGGCATCCCCGGCGGGCCGAGGCGAAGGCGGGCGGCTCTGAGGCGGCAGGGCCCGCGGGCAGCGGCACCGGCCCTCACGGCCACCCCCGGGGCTGCGAGAAAGGGCCTCGACGCCCGAACCGCCGCGCCACGGCGCAGGGCCGGGAACAACGCAGCCGCCCGGGGAACAGCGTCCCGCA
>Ga0065711_1031308_pt1 | contig 30028 bp, 15 predicted proteins | sample Hoacrofraction12_FD_59098 | JGI IMG/M metagenome (GOLD analysis project Ga0065711, IMG submission 59098) | Hoatzin crop microbial communities from Cojedes, Venezuela - Epithelial fraction 12 v2 (version 2) | ecosystem: Host-associated > Birds > Digestive system > Esophagus > Crop | place...
TTGAAATATTACTTGGGGAAGAACAAAGCTGTGAAATTTAAACAGGACCTCTAGCAATAAATTGAGCCTCAGTAATCAATGGGAAAAAAAAAAAAACAACAAACAGAGCCCACAGAAAGGATAAAACACCTGACAGTTTAAAGTTTGAAGAAAATATAAGGTAAGATAAATAGCGAAAATAGCAGCAATCAAGAGCTACACCAGGAAAAAAAAAAGTGTCCACTAAATTTACGAGGGAGCAAATTGATTTGAAGACAGGACATTGAAGCATTGTTACTGCCTTAAAGCAGTCAATGACTGGTCATCTTGCTCTTTTTCTAACATTACTTCTACTTCCCTCTTCATCTTGCTCAGTTTTCAGGAATTCTGATAGTGACCACAGAGAAGAGACAATCTGATTTGCAAATACAAAATAAGGTAAACTGGAAAACACTTACGGTGAACACTACTTTAAGGTTGTTGAGCATATCAATTTCCTTTGGAAAGCCTCTACTCCCCCATCTCACCAAGTAGTTCTCACTGTTTTGAAGATAAATATCTTACTGTCATGTGATTTAAAAACTCTTCCTTTCACAATACATTAAAAACCACAGTACGTAACAAAGGTTGCATAACAGAACATAGTCTGTGGTGATTGTTTAAATCCAATACCAGACTAAAAAGATAAGGAGAATGCTGTACAAAATACCATCAGTAAGTTTTGAAGAATAACTTGAACGTAAGACAGAATGCACCTTTTTTTGAGGAAACATTAATATCATCATAGTCTGTCTGACAAGAATACTCAACAGAATCTTCTATTATTGACTTTGTAAGTTACTCCCATTTGGTCCCCTTCCCCTCACTTCAGCATTTTACTCCAGACACCACAACATTCCTCATCAAGAATAATCCCTTAATGTTGAAGTGTTCTCAGGCTTCTCCAAAGTTCTGACATGTTCAGTCCAGGAATTATGTATCAAAATATTTGGGATGCCTTGCCCTAGAATTCTTTAGTAGCTGCCAACAACTAGATCTGTCTACATTTCCCTTTCCTTTTGGTTTTATTCGTTTTATTTATATATTCTCTGCCTTACTAGCATGTTGGCAACTATTTTACTTCATTTTGGCTAGCTCCTTTGCCATTCTTTTGCAGTAAAAAAAGAAAGCTTACCTTATAATTGTTGATTTCTGTGGATCGTATAGTGACATAAAGAGTTCTGCATCCTCTCCAATTCGGCAAACAAAATTCCGCACAAAAACATATAGGCTGTGGGTGGGGGATGAAGACATTCGGGAGTACGATGCATAATCTGGTTGATCCTTTGACTGCTCAGAAGGAGGAAAATCATTAGTTAGATCCATGAAATAAAATGCTGGGGTACTACAAGCAGTTTCAATTTATCATATATAAGAGTTAATCTTGAAAAATCACAGAAAATTTCTATAAAAATACATGTTTCCAGCAAATAAGCATTGCCCCATATATTCCTCTGAAACACATTGCTTAATAACGCAGACATGACTGGCAAATAAGTTTCTGACCCTCTGCAATGCTTCACCAGTGTATCAACATCCTTTTCTACTATGAAGCTAAATACATAGCAGGTTAGTCAGAAGGCGCAGAAGAGACATAGGTATGGAAGATCCCACCTTCCTCCCCAGAGCCTTCACTGTATGCAAGTGGATAAAAAGCTCAGACTGGGTTCTTCAAAACACCACACCCAGACTAGGGAGTTACCTCCATGTGCAAATAATGAAAAAGTTGGTGACAGAGATGTCTTAAATCAATCTTCTGCAGTACTTAAGGGACTTTCTCAGTATTATGAGTAAGAACTTCCTTTCAATGGGATTGTAAGCACATTATCCTTTCCATGGAGGTGTCTGCTTTTAGAAATGGAACAGGGATTAGTTTATGAATATTTCAGAGGAATGCAATAGTTAAGCTGTTTCTTTTCCCTTCTCCCTTTCACCTCCAGAAATCGTCCTTTCTTGAAAATCTTCTATTTACTTTCATTCAGGAGAAAAAAGCCAGGTTAAGTTTCCCTCCTGGGTATTAATGTATTCAAACCCTTACCTCCCAAGAAAACCAGGTTGCTTTCAATGGGTCTATTCTGAAGTCCTTGACCAAAATTTTGGTAAAAGACTGTGCCTAAAAGATTTGACAATGTTTTTGCTGTGCTGTAAGAACTTAAACCCCTTTAGGAGAAAAGAGCAGGGAGTTGGACTGGATGATCCTTAGGGGTCCATTCCAACTTGAAATAGTCCAGGTAGGCTGGTTCTTCAGCCACTGGCAATTATATAAAGGGTGAAACTTTATCACCAATTTCTCTTAAAGAGAAGAGAAAGTATCAATCTGTCACTACAGAGGCAAGCCTACAGGTGTGAAAGGGATGATTTTTGAACACAGCAGGATATAGCAGGTGGCCTACTATCCACATCATAGTGGAGTTTCAGTATGCTAGGAACACCAGCAAAACAAAATACACCTCTTTGAAGAGGAGGCAAACAACATATGCTGAGATCAGGACACCGACTGCTGAGCAGGTTCACCGACTCAAAAATAGGGTCCTAAATTCTACCGACATCCCATTTTAACCACGTAGAAACAGCTACTTTAAATTTTGTGTCCTAAAACTCTTCTTATCCTTTGTTTGGCTGTATTTTTGAAACAAGTCAACACAGTCTGTTGCAGACTACCAAGTTTAATTTTCCTTATATTATCAGTTAATTACATTTTGATGTATGGGAAGCAAGATAATTTAGTGACACTGATGAGAACATTTCATAAAGTGTTTTCCAGTGATTTATCATGGGCAATATTGAAGTGTCAGGACAGCCCAACTGTTTTTTGTCAAATGTTTTACTTGTTTTATCACTGTTTACTTTCTCACGAATGAAGAAGAAAATACAAGTATCTTACAAGTCACTTAACAGATTTAATACAGAAAAAGGAAAAGGAAGTGTAGTCTCCTGCTTTGCTTTTAAAAAGATGACATTTATGCACTCATCAGCTTTGCTTACACATGCTAACTTCTGGTGTCCACAGGATTATGCTGAGTTCACCTGAGTTCATCTTTAGTAAGCTTAAATTCTTCAGCTCCATCAGACTAACTAACAAGAACCAGCAACGTATAGCAAACAACTAGCGCTGTCACAAGACCACCTAAAAAAAGAGCTTTGGTTAGTCATAGCTTGCAGCCTGAACTCCAAGTTTGTAACTATTCGCTACATAAATCAGCCGATTGAGTAGCCCACAGATGGCATGAGGAGATGTATTTCCATTTAGGAAACCAAGAATGGATTTAGAACAAGCTTTAGACGTAGGCTTTCAGCCTAGCCCACAGCCTGAATCCAGTGCACAAACGCAACTAACTCAGTTTGATGCTAAGCCGTATTTATAACACATGAATGTGAATCTACTCTTAGTTAAGGCAAAGGCAAAAGTTTCCACCAACTTTTATTGTAGGTTACATCCTTCAATGCTTGTACTGGTTTTTCATTTTGATTTCAGCAAAGGAAGCATTAAGTTTGGCCACTCATTCCTACCATTTCCTCCTTAATTCGCTCAGTGATTTTTTTAGTCGCTTCTTCATGTGCATGAAATAGGCTGATGACACTGGTTTTATCTGGATCCAAGATATTTCCATCTTCATCTCTAACTATTAGATCTAGCTCAAGTATCCTGTAAAAATACAAAGAGCATAGCAGCAAGATTATTTCCTTCTACAAAAATAGATTTTAGAAGTGTAATGCACAAGGAGCTACTTCAACTTTTAAAGCAATAAAGTGAGTTTAAATAAATGCAACAGTATTACACTGAAGAAAAAGTTAACTAAACCCCACGATTTTCTTTTCAAGCTGTTGTACAGTATTTATCCATTTTAGGAATTTATAGTAATGTTACCAAAGTGTTTAAATATCTATCACATAAATTAGATTCACCATGTTCAATGACTTCAAGCACTCTTTGTCTTTTTTACTTTTTAGCGAATAACCTTTATAGTCAAGATGCGTAGGTTTTTCCTGTTACCTTCTGCTTTTATGTTGCTCTCTTACTCTCCCAGTCCTGTTACTTAACTACCACGCTCTCTTCTTTTCTTTCATACAAATCATGCCTTTTATCTTTCTGCTCTTTTTTTTTCCCCTCAACGTTCAGAACTTAGGTGTTACCTCCATTCATCCCACATACTCTTGCCCACAGTGTCATTGTGTCACCTCAGCCAAGAGATATCCTTTCTTGCTTATCCAGGATCTCACTCCTCCATCCCTTAATTGGTCTACTTCATGCCGGTCGGTACCCTTCAAAATTTCCAAAATGTACTGGCTGCCCTTATGTCACTGCTAATGTTGTTTGAAGCAGTCTGTATTAGACTGCAAGCCACCCTCATCACCTTACATGATTATGGACAACCTCTCGTAACTTGGTGTTCAATCTCTTCTCCCACAACGACCCACTCAGCCTCCATTGTCATTGCGCTTTATTCCTTCTCCACAGTTTGGCAAGTTTGCTTCACATACCAGAAATCAACCCCACACTTTTAGGCACTTACAAATACTATCCAGCTTGCACTTTTCCTCTGTACAATACAGAAATGTTCTAAGCATCCCCTCCACCCCTGCTCTTCTAAAGAAAGAAGCATACTATCTCATAATTTGGAAAGAGTGTGAAAACAAAAGCTAAAAGAAAATAAATGTTAGTGTTGTCTTTATCAGAGCTAGGCTTCTTTGATTGGAATGTTTCTAAGTAAAACTGTCTTGGAGTGACCATTCAGCTCCATGTAGTGTAGCAGGATACGTGTATTCCCATAGCATGTTCTGTAAAAATCTAATTTATCAGAAATCTGTGCATCCAGATCACAGTGAACATGAGTTTCATAACGTCTCATCATCATTTTTATGTCTAGCCACAGATAACTGAATACTTTCAGCTGCATATAGGCCTTCAGCCCACAATAACCACAGTCACTTGCAATAGCTAAATACAGTTTACGAGCAGATTCCAATGCCTATAATACCTATACCAGGAAGATTTGTTTACCAAGCTCTCTCTCCCTTTATCAGATGTTGGAACACCACTTGACCCCACGTAACCCCATTTTTGCCAAAAATCTTTTGTGTTGCAGTGGCTTTCCATTAGCGAGAAGCAGACAAGGCATTTTGTCAAATAACTATTCTGTCCCTGGTAGTTTCACTTCTATTACCAGAATCAGAGTTCTGTCTGGAAATTCCCTAGTAAATCAGGGGGAAGGGTGCGTGTGAATGTGTGTGCATGTAGGATGGACAAGTTTTGGATCCCAAGTACACTGATGTTGTATGTATATGAAGGTCAGTTATCCAACCTCAAATCTTTACAATTGACAAGCTCATATATCTATTATTCACCAATAAATTAATGATTTGAAAAAGCAATTTCCTATAAGAAGACTCAATATGGTACCTAGTATTATCATAGGAATAATAGGGAGAACTTTGAAAAGGAAGATTCAATATGTCTACATCTCACATTAAGATTTACAAAACTGCAAACAGCAAAACTTCATCATCACCTCTGTTCTAGCTGGGTGCTTTAAAATAAATTATGACTTCCAGAAGCAACGGAGGCCACTTACTTGTTGCCATAGTCAATTTTGGAAGTGACTTTCTGTTTGAGTTCTTTGAGCTCATCTTTTGGCAAAGTCCCGGACAGAAGCTGTGACCGCCACTCCATTAAGTCGCACATCATAGACTGCACCTGCTGGAACCGCTCTTTCTTATTTGTCTAAGGTATAAAAGAGCACAATAGGTTTCAAGCTTCAAACTGAAGTGAAATGTTGGCCTTGAGAATTAAAGAGTGTGTCATATTTAATGCTAAATGATTGCAGGAGCAAGAATTAGGCAAAATACTGAGTCTGGCTTCCTTCCCCCTCTCATCCCACAAATTAAGGACAGAATCTCCCATATGACTGTAAAGAAATGACGTGAAATTCAAGCAGTTTGTATGGGGATAGGGAATAACATTATTTTTGTTTTATTTATTTGTGCTGTTGTAAATTTCATTAACTAAGTCGCATCACGGAAAAACTTTATAGAAGCAGTTTACTTCTGTATAAGATGCCAATAAGAGCATGCTGGGAACAGCAACATTTGATTGTGGCATTAATACATTTAAGAGAAAAGTCAGAGAATGCATAGAAGTCACTTGAGCAGTTCCAGTGTCACTCACTGAAACAATAAAAGTTTAAATTGTTGACTTGAACAAGAGGAAGACTAAGAAGTGACATGTTTCAGAAAAAATATTAATGAAGAAAAACTACATATTATTTAAGATTTCTTTGCTCCAACAGAGAAGCAGCAAAATCCAATGGCTGGGATCCTGGATCAGCTAGTGCAAGTTTAAAAATGGGTTATCTGTTAGAAGAAACTACTCGTGCACTAGAAAGTTCACCATCTTATCATATTTTTCCAGTCAACACTTTAACCTATGTCTGACAACAAATAAATCCATGAACAACTCACTAGAACCAGTAGGGATTAATGTAGGGTTAGAACATGCAAAATATCTGTGATTATGCAAATGTAAAAATTAGCCTTCTATACTTCAAATTCAAATTTTATCTCTCAGGGTCTTGTCATCCAAGGACAGGTATAATATTATAAGAAAGGTTTTGTCTCTGTATAAAGGATCATTGAGGCCTGCAAAAATATTTCAGGTTTAATTAAAATAAAAAGATAATTTAAAAAAATTGTGAATCACTTCTACAGTTCTATACTACACTGTGGACATTACAAGCATATGCAAAAGACCACCGTGACTGCAGGCTGCTTACTCAGAGGGAACAGAGATGCTGATGCAGTGGCCATTTTTACCAATACCTCCAAATTCATTGCACTTTCATTTATTGCTAAAAGTGCTCTCAGAAAAAAAATGTTTTTCTTCAAGATGGAAAAAAAAGGTTTTTCTTTGAGAAATGTGAAATTAATATATTGTAAGTAAAAAGACTGACTTCTTGAAATTGCCAGTTGTTAATAGCTACATGCTCCCACTAACTCTTGAACAACTTTTGTTCTAGCAACCCAAGAACATGGCAAATCTTTTTCAAATGGATCTTAGTTACATTTGATACTCCTATCTTGAAACTTGTCAAATCTACAAAGAACAATTATGAAAAATTTATCATGTACAGAATACTCAAGGTCAAAACTAAAGGAATGAAGTTACACTACTCATCAGCAGTAAGTCAGCCATTTAATTTAAAGCCATTGAAGAAAATGGTAATCATCTAAGTAGTAAGGAAGAAGTAATTTCTTAAATCCTCCCAGTTCCTGCACTGCATCTAAGAAGAGACACTAATTTGAACAAGGCCTCAATATGTATAAAGAGGACTAATTAACAGGCTACACACAGCATGCAAAGAAGTCATACCACATAGAGCTGTTTCCAGATGCCTCCCCATTCCCAGAGAATAGTGGTAACTTCTTGAACTAAAGGAATTTCAGCAGGTATTGTATTTTCCGTATGTCTATGAAAGAGAAGAAAATTTAACAGCATGAAAATGAAAAAGAGTATCTAAGTGTCATGGGTTTATATTGCAGTTACTGTGTTTAAGACATGTAAATGCCTTAAAAAGTCATTCTTTAGCAAACAAGATCCATAATGTAATAAAACAGTGAAATTCAATACCTTTTCTTTTCAACAGTAACTTCCTTAACATAGATGAAAGATTTAGGAAATATTCCCTATTGAAGGAGAAAAAAAAAAAAAATCCACTCTTATTCTCCAAGAGTAACAAATTTAAATAACAAGCGAGAGTTTTCCAAAACCCACTTCTAAATTTTCTTCATAAAACTATGACTATGAACATAAACTGTCATCTCCAAACTAAATGCTGCCTATCTAGTTTTCTGTCCAGCTAGATGCATTTCTGTTTGACAGAAAAATAATGGAAGTTTTGTCATATCCTTTTCTGCAGACATAGAATGCGTATAATTACATTTCTTCATAAGAAACACCATCTTCCACTCCCCTGTCCCCCCATCTACTCCCTCACAAAACAGCACATACAGTGTAAATACAGTAAAGAAGCATTTTCTCTGTGCATCAGCCCACACATTTTTTGTTCTAGGAAAAAAATGCAGCCTAATTTAGAGATTGGATTGATTATCAAACGAAAGGAGAGATACTGATATAGAATCATTGCATCTAGTGAAAGAAATATTGATAGACAGAGGAAATCACTTGGGATCAATAGCAAAATAGCCACTGACATAAAGGACAGTAAACTCAAAGTTTGCTTTGAAGCATGAGCCAAGAATACTGTGCATAAGACCAAAATTGCTTGAATAATAAAGAACAATATTTCATTTGCAGTGCATAAAGAAGGGAGACACTTAGTAAAGCCATAAACTCTCAGCCCTCCTAGGTACATGTGGCACCACTGGAATTGAAATCATGATCATTTTGTACTCCCCAGGAAAATGCCCAGTAAGATGTAGCAAAGGAGGCACCAGGTTTCATGACATTCTCAACATTTATCTTTAATTGACCTGTGCAGAAAAATAATGGTCACCAGACAAAGTGATCTAATGTGATAGTCCTTGCTCTACAACAGCTGAAATGTTTCAAGTCATCCTAAAGGGATGTTTGACCATCAATCTGTCCATGGCAATCCTCACATTAACTAGCAAATCTAGTCTTGTTAATTAAAGCTAGGTTCTCCCTGGATTCTTCTCTATTGAATAACTGACATCCATATAAGGTACTTTGCAAAGTCTCTCTCTCAATTAGATTTTGGCTTTTATAGTTGTTTTCTTTTAGCACCGGATCTTAATCTGAAGACAGTCATGCCTCATCACTTCCACAGTTTTTCATTAAGATTTAAGTTCAAAAGCATCCATAACAAAGCAAAGTAAAAAAGAAGGTCCCATTAATAGTAAACTTAGTGACATCTTGGTATATGAAATTAATAATACTACTTAAAACATGTTATGCATGTTGACCTTGATGAAACCCTTCAGCAATATTAAGAGTTAGTTAAAAGGAAGTAGTCAGTTCCAGTAAATATTTTCCCTTTTCAGTTTTAGACTAAATTTTAATAAATTTCTTGAAATAAAAATTTTATTGAACATAAACAGCAATAGAATTTTGAGCCAAAAAAATGTCAAAGCAGTATTTAAAACAGTTATAGCATTGGATGAGATGGGAGGATAGTTAGCTGTTCTTTCATATCCACCCTCAATTATTGCAGATGAGCCAGCTGATAGTAACTACTTTGGGTCGCTTCCACTGAAATACTATGCTGTATCAAGAACTTATCGTGAACTACCTTATCACTAGCCTGGCTTCTACCTCATCTGAGACCAGCTAGAAATGGAAGCAAGCAAATAAGGTGTGCTATGCAGTTGTATTGGAGCTCATTGAACATGACAAACAACATGTAGAAGTCTGGAGAAAATGATTATGCATAATTAGCACAAACAATTATTCATTCCTCTGTCTTTTAGGATGTGCAGTTTGAAAATAGACACAAATTAGTTGCTCTCGGTTAATGCACGTTATTACTAATACCTACAAGCCACTGAATACAAAACAAGAAAAAGGAGAAATGGACAGCTTAAGACTGTTCTGATTTTTTCTAATGGCATATTCTCTGCCAACAACTGTCTCTCTGCTCCCCAGATATCCTTTTTTAAGTGGCTGTGAAGGTTTTGTACATCCTTTTTCCAGGCTACAGAGAAGCAACTTCCACCAAATATTTTACTGTAATATAAGCATGAGTCTCTAACCTCAAATGACTTTGCATTGCTGCTCCCTAAAAAAAAAAAATATCTGATACTAAGAACAAGTTCCAGAAAAGTGCTTTTATTCTAGAAAAGTGCATTTGAAACTATAATCTTCTGGTTACTTAACTCAAGAGTCATCATACTCAGGGTAAAAACTATTTATTTGTGGCTTTCGATCCTTAGGTATAAGAATACTGACTTTTATTAATATGATTTTTGTGCATAAGAGATATATTTAAGAAATTAAGCCTGATGGGAGCAGTTTACGTTGAACGTAGCCTAAAATATCCTTTAAAAAATGCAGAAGCAGACACATTTAGCAGCAAATTAACTCCAAAAGTTATTTCAAATGATGTCTTTATTAGTCTGTTAACCTGAAGGCACAGTAATTTTTTCTTCATTGATCTGCTTCTCCCAGTCCTCACTTCTAATGTTTATCTGCATTGTCCAGGACAAATACTGATCATTGTACTCATCTTGAAAGGAAAGAGAATGGAGATAGCGGACTTCAGAGGTCAGAACAGGACTATCTGATAAGAGATACTGAAAAACCCACTTCATAGGTTGATTTCTTAAAAATAGTCTCATAGGAATGAATAGCGCGACCTTACCTCTGATCCTTTATGTCTTACCAAATAACCCTTGTACCAATCTAAAAGGAAGAAAGAGCACACTTAGTATGACAGAATATATGCATAAAAAAACATACAATAAACTTTTGTTTCATATAAGAACTATCTAGCATAGAATGTTTAAAAATTAGTAGTTACTTAAAAAATACATAGATAAAAGTAAAGTGAGTATCCACAAGCACATTTAGCATGACTTGTCCATTAGCAAGTATGACTACGTGTTCTGCTTTCAAATCTTGTGTAGTAAGTACAGTTAATCTTACGCAGAATTTATCACCCCCACACTCACATAAGAGGTAGGATAAGCAGTTTTATAATGTAATATATAAACTCACACACACACCTCTATATACCTCAGCCAAGATCACTCATTATACTGGACAGCCCATGAAGCTCTTCCTATTGTGTTCTAAGCGTAATATTAATCCAATACAGTAAGTTTGTTATATATCCAACTTCCTTGAATGTAAGAAGGCTAAGCTGTCTTTCTGCCATGAGAAATTACAGCTTTTGGACCCAGCTCAAATAAGCAGCTTCCTAGTGTGAAGTTCAAGTCAGAACCTCAAGAACATGAGGGCGATTATGGGGCTCCTGCTCCATTCATAACTAGAAACCCCTTCTGAAAGAAGAGAGTGCAGTATTGCAGTAGTGGCAATTAAATACTGATTCAGACTTTGTTCCATCTATGCCTCAGTTAAGTCACAATAAACTTCTACAAAGAACATAAAATGAAGAGTTCAACCTTACTAAACTACAGCGGAAGCCATGTCCATTGTGCACATATTATGTCATGAAACATTACCTGAACAGCAACGGTATTCAACTCTGTTGAATACTACTTCTATTTCACCCCAAACAAAGCACTTTATGACTGAAAGTGTACATTTTCTGACTATAATTTCATGAACAGATATTATCTCTTCCCTACCACCTTTTCTCTCTTACCATTTCTAACACAGCACAGGTATTCCAACCATGCAACTAAAGCATAAAAAAAAAAATTCCCAAACCTCAAACAGTACCATGAGAAAGGCAATGTTAAAAGTCACAGGAGAATCACTGATCTCAAAGACAGACTCAGGACTGATTTTTTTCAGGTTTTTCAGCACTGGAATTTTTTTCCAGTATCTTCTCAAGAAAAAACTTCCAACTTGTTTCTAAAACTTAATTACTTGCACACAGCCTCCAATTTACAACCACATGTGTAAAATCTATTTCATCCCATTTGCTGTGACTGCACGTGTATGTTCTGTGCATAGATTTTGTGCATGCAAAACAAACTAAAATAGCACGTAAAATGAGCACAGGAGAAAACCTGTTACTGTTGGTTACTCTTCAGCTGCAGCTGGCAGCATATTTAAGATATCTGATAAAAGACAAACTTCCTCACTTGTACAATATGAAAGAGTCCACTTCTTCATTGACAAGTGTATTTCATAAAACAAGCCATGACATATCATGTTAAGGACAGAGGATTCAGAAAAGACTGTTAGTTAAAAAATGGCCCCATAAGATCACCTCTCAACTTGCTAGGCTGGGCTGACAACCTGACAACTAATGTCCCACATAACTACAGTTAATAAGTTAGAACTAACAGACAATGGAAGTAGGTTGAAGAAGATAATTTTACAATATATTTTGCACAGTTTGAAGCACTTAATTATTTTTTTAAACTCTTACCTGGTCAAGACCATCACTGCAGGTTGAAAACAAATTACTACTACAATGACATTTGCAAATACCTAGCTGTTGAGTTAGTGGTAATAATTGCACCCTTGTTACTTTATACTAATCAAAAATTATGTAGCTCTGGCAGACTTGGGAGAGAATTCAGTAACATTAAGAAGGTACAGATAAAATCAATATGGAGGAGTACACTATCACTACAGTATCGACAATGAATTCAGCTTCACAAATGCACAAAATTTTAAGTTTGCTTATTCTTCTGCTGCTTGTATTTATTTTAACCTTATGCCAGTTCGTCAGATATCCCCACATACTGACTATATAAGTTTGGATCAGCATATCAACCATCTATCATGCATGGCTTGACTTGGACTTCTGCTGTTTAGCACGATAAGTTGGATAGTTTTCAGAAATGTTTCTGCATGCTGACCTACAGACTACTTTAACATACTAGATTTGAATTTTATACTATGGGATGACTAGGATGCTGAATAACTCCTAGCAACAAATATTTAGTTTAGAAACAAAAATGTACTCAATTAAAGCTTCAATCAAATATAATGTAACTTCCATCAGGTATATTGCAAGCTGGCATGAACTTCATAAACTCTACATTCACCTTGATGACTTCCTCATTTGGTAATGGCTTCCCAAAAAACCACATGTACACATGTACTGTAACATTTCTGATTTTGACTCTCCAAAAATGAGTAAGTTCTTCCTCAAAATAGAACACCACCACCAATACAAGTAAGAGCATTAGGCAACTACTTATGTAACACAGGCAATTGCTGTGAAGCAAAAGGATGTATTCCCACAGAGAAATCTATAGGCTGAAGGCAATTGACTTACCTTCACAGGACTCCAAGATATGGACCACATCACCAATCTGTAGAGGTAGCTGTGATATTCCTGTGCCTTTGAAATTGTATATAGCTGAAAAAGTAAAGGATGAAAATACTGTTTTTTCAATACAGCCATACACTACAGTTAAACTGAAAACCACACGTGGTTATTAAGATTCTGATATTAGGATAAATACATTAAAATAAACAGAACCATAATACTATCAGGAAGCTTCATCTGTTACCATTACTGAATCTCTTTTCTTGTGAAAATGCAAATGTGTTGAAAACGGCCAGTGCTGAAAAAAAAAAAAACCCAGCATATCCACAAAAACAATCTATTCACAACCAATGCTCTGCACAGGATTTAAGAGCATCTATTTAGATGCAGATGTTCAATATATACATGTTCATTGTGCTGGAGAATTGTTAGTCTACTAGTCTAAGAATTCAAGTGCAGAGTTTACAGAAATTGGTGAGAGGGGGCGTAGAGACGCATATGAAAACTGAATTCGCTGAATTCTTTCCTGGGTTTAGATGCTTCATCTTAACATGAAACTGTGTTTCATATGGCAACAGTAGAAAGTTTCGTAATTTTCTGTATTTAATCACTCTGAAAAGAACACAGAAGCAGCAGATTTCAGAAGTGTTCTAATCAGAACTTATCTACATGTGGTTAAAAAACAGCTAAGTTTCAGAGAGAACTCAAGAAAATAAGCTTCTTTACTAGTTCTTACATTCTAGGGCTACAGGATGTGGGCTGCTATGGTAAGCATTTGTTTCTGTACATTTTTTCTTCACAGGCTTAGTTATAGACTTTTACAATGGCATTACAGAGTAGAAGTGGTTATTGAAGCTAGTATCACACAGGCAAACTGATTAAAATACGTAAGCCTGAAACCACAGTTAAACTCTACAAGTAGGAACAGTACACTAGCTACTGAACATGACCTCCATGACAATGCCCAATCCATCCACACATACAGAGCATCCAAGCTTGCAGTATTTTGAACTAGGGAAAACTGATCTAGAAAGCTGAGACTACCTTCGGTGTATTTCTGCTTTCCTTTTGCTCCCCCTCCAGGCTTGTAAAGCAGAAGATTAATCTCTGCTAGGCCAAAATGTATACTAATGACACGTTACTTAAGCATTTTACTTAAGATTATGTTTAAACTCTCAAATTGCCTTTCATGAAAATGCCTAAGGTAAGAGTGTAGAGCCAGAGTCATCCTTTTCACTTTTTGAAGTGTTCCATTGTCCTGGTTTTGGTTAAAACAGAACTGACTCTCTTTACATGATTTTTCCTTACAGCTCAGTTCCTCTAAGTAACTGCACTTTTCAGAAGCAGGCTGCATGTTTTACAGACAGTGTCTGCTCCAGAACTGATAACACCTGAGGTTGATAGTTCTACTGAGCTAACAGTAGGAATGGAAGGCAGAAAAGGCCCGTGCTTATAATGATTACCATAGCAGCCAAGGTCACAGACAGAACTTTTAGGTTCCATAAATGAGGAGTCGGAAAGCATCGCACTTGCAGGGAGGGATGGACAGAACAGGTGACCCAATATGGACCAAGCTGGTATTCCTTGCCAAGCACATCATACTCAGTTTAAAGCTGGGGGATCATGAGGGTCTCGCTCTCTTTGTTTAAGGCTGGCTTCCGAAGAGGACCCTGCTCCTTGTCCTGCCTGCGATCCTGATCCAGATTGCAATCCGTGCATTCCTGAGTCCAGTTCCCATCTATCACAGGGCCCAGTCCGGGACTTCCTGGTGCTGCCCAGTGGGACGCCAGTGCCTGCAGCACCCAGATCCCGGAAACCCAGTTTAGGTTTTGTATATTTTGCCTTATTTCTCGTATTCTTAATATTATTAGTGTTATTAGTAAAGCTGTTTTAATATCCCATTTGTAAGTCTGTCTCCGTGTTCCTCCTTTTTCCCTTCCTCTGGTGGGAGGGTGGGGGTTAGAGAGCATCTGCCACTCAGTTTATTGCCATCCTGCTCTAAACAGTGACATCCATAAATTGGGTTTCTTGTGTCTTTTGTTATCATTATATTCGTTATATTTCTGGAACAGAAATTAGAAGGAATTTCAGTTTATTTAAGAGGCTTGCTGGACCAATAATAAGTTCTTATTTTTGTTGCCATGAAGAGGCTTTCCATCCGTTCCTTCTCCTGCTTGGGTAGAGCAGGGCTTGAAATCATTAAACATAAGGTGGAGGGAGAGAAAAATGAAAAAGTAACTTTGAAGTGAGTCTCTGCTGTCCAGATTCAGCCATTTATTCAATAGAATCTTAGAGGCACTTCTTCAGTGATCCTCAGAGAACTGCCTTAGCTCAACACAAAATTGAATTTAAGTAGTAGATGCGTAGTTATGTTCTGACTGACTTCCTTTCATTAGTCTTGACCCAGACCTCAAGAAATAGAAGATGACAAACAACCCTCCTAAGTTATCATGACATTTAAAGAGAAGTTTCCACTGGAGTGTTTGGGAGTGGGAGGGGGGTGTTGCTCTTACTGTTTTCCTGAAATGTCCATATGGATTGAGGTGACTGTTGACCAGCATATACTTTATATTTCAAAATAAGCACTGCTCTACTTGCAGTTGTATTTGTCTCAAAATATAGATGCAAATTACTGAGTCATATAGTCACACTGCATATTGGTTTTGCTCTCTTAGAAACTTCATTTAACAGTGTTAATATATTGAAAAGTGCAGTAAAAAACTGACAAAAGGAAGTGGCTATATCAGCTAAGACTTTTCTAAATGAGTAAGTGGAAAGTTAATGAGAGATATTTTACTGTAGAATTTGGATTGTTTGGTAGGATGAGTTTAACAGATTCCTTTACAAAGTTTTAAGCTATAGACCTATCTAGACATTTCATGATAAGAAATTATCGCCCATATACCATTAGAAAAAACTCTAAAGCAATCAACCAACCTAATACCATCAGCTACATCCAGATGTATTATCTACAGCACCAGACAGCCTATCACATCTACTGATTTTTGAATTATTAACTACGAATGAAAATTTGACTATTATATCCAATTATATCTTTTGTCAGCTGTAACTGATACCATTTCCCTTACAAATTGTGGCCCTCTTATATCGTATCACCTCAGACTTGACCAGCCAAGAGGAGGGTTTGCTTTCCTCCACCCTCTGCCGAGATCTTCGTGGTTGCGTGTGCAGTTTTGTGTGCACAAATAGATATTTCATTTAATTTGCTCTTCAAAAATAGTACATGAAAAATGACTTCCAAGTTTTCTTGGTAGGATACTCACAATGTTTTGGGGTTTGTTTTTTTTGATAAACAAACTCTCCAGCCAGCAGAAATAAAGCTCTCTTCAAATCACTCTGAAGAACTTTCTGCCACTCCACTCCCTGGCATCCTCTATCCCAGTCATCAATGCAAAAAGAGACAGTATCCTCAAGGCACAGAAGGTGGCCTACTTGAAGACCCCAGCATTCATTCTAAATCCCAATAGCAGTGACTGACCTCAGGAGCAAGTGATGCCATGGCAATAAGATTAGGGGGAGAGATTTGGACAGCATCCACTCTCCCCAGCAGCCAGCGTCAGGCTAAAGTGTTCCCATCAATAATGTATCTGCACACAGATGCTATCAGGTCTCCCAGAACAGCACAGAGAATGCCCAGGAACTTGCGGCTTAAGACATTGTTCCTGAATATGTGCTTTACTGTTCGTTAAGAATACAGTTAGCAAATCTTCCCCCGCATCAGCAAAGAATGAAAACTATCTTTTTAGAGCTCACCACAACCTCAGTGGTAATTTTATAGCAAACCACCAAACCAACCAACACAAAAACCCCCTTAGATTCCAGGTATTCATTTTAGATCCCTCAGGAGAGGGGCTGAAAGCCAGCATATCACAACAACAATATTGCTTCACAAAGCAAGAAAGAAATACCAGGTCACACTGCTAATGTAAAAGATTTTCCAAACTGAACTCTGCTCAAGCGGGCTTTGAACTGTACCTCAGGAAGAGGGAAGCGATTCCCATGAAGCATGCCCAAAGAATCCTTTCTTCTTCAGCCAAACACCACATGCTGTAAAGACAGTTACTCAAAGAAGCTTCTGTGTCTAACTCTGCTATCACTCTCATACATTCAGCCACCCAGAGCATGAGTGAAGACATCTACCAGCATCCATCTGAGCAGCAAAAAATCAGTATGAAGGCTGCAGGAAACTCCTAGGTTTCCTTTTAATTCCTACCTATTAAAGCCAGAGCGGTCAGGTACAATTTGCACATCCCCCCACTAGATATATACGTGTGTGTGCTGTTGGATATATGCATGGCTATGAAGCCTGTTCATTCAGCCATATAGCTGTGCACACGTTTCCCAAAGCAGAATAATGAAAATCTGTAGAAGACATTTCTTTCGACATTCCAATATAAAAGGTAAACAAAGCAGTCGCTTTTTGTTCAGAGTAGGATTCCTGTTAAAGTCTAAATTCAAACAACCACAGATTGAGACAGAAGCACAGTTAACATTTTATAATTTAAATTGTATATCCTTAATTTAGAGGATGACAGGCAGAAACAACAACAATTTGTACCTCATTTGGGAACATTCACACATAAAACACTCTAGAAAACTCACAGTAATCCAGGTAACAGAATCCCTTCTTCAAAAAGCAGGATTTCCTCAGTATTCATGTACTTTAAAACACCAAATTCTTACTATTCACATGATTAGACTGTAAGATAATGCAGGATGGGAACGGTGCAAGGAAAATCCCACAGACCTGCAACACTGGAGCCATTTATTATCCCGATCTTCCCACCTGCCTGTCCTGCCTGTTTCCTTCATTTGAAGTCCCTTCCCTGTTCGGCATTATGTTGTTTCATTTTTGAGACTCACTTTTTGGAAATGTCATGTTTCAAGTTGGTTTCCTTGGCTACTTTTCACCCTTCCATTTAAACAGAATTGGAAAAAAATTTCCGAGGTACAGCTTTGCTGAACCAGCTCTTAATTTCACTTTCCCATAATAGAAGGCCTATCTGGAATGATTTCTATGTGATGGGCTCATGAAGTGTCTTGCATATTCAAACAATTTATAATTAATATCCTCAGCACAAATCCTACTCCATTTTAGTTTTGAAGTATTACAGGTCTACTTCTATAAGTAGTAACGTAAAAGTAGTACCTTCTTTCCTTACAGATCAATTCTTTGTGTTCAGTTGCCATTTTCTTCTCACGAAAACCACGTGAAATTACTCAGCAAGCACACTGACAAACCTCATGTGAAAATATTACGCAGGCCTAACAGGATTTCTTGACTCTGGAAAGAAACCTACAAAATTTGTGTTCCAGTATTCTGAGTTAAGGATCTCCCCTTAAATCTCACAGAGCAAGTGTGCTGTAACGAACATGACATGGACGCAGCTCTAAGGAATATTTCACAGGTCAGAGACATGTAGCAAAGCTCCCGGTGGGTTAGAGGCTAATTTAATTTATTGCAAACCATGCTCAGCAAGGGTAACTCTTGAGTTCTCAGATAACCACTTGCTATCTCAGACAACAACTGAACACAGGTTTCTTCACGTGCTTAACCTTGGGGCCAGATGGAGGTTTTAGCTGACTTGAGCTACTTATTTCCTTCTTAAACATAGTAAAGCCAGTAGGGATTATAAGAACCAGGAAATTCTAACATTCAACTAGTCATATGAAGATATTGTTTCTGACTCCTTACCTTTTCATGGAAAATAGTAACATGGTCATTTTTCTTAGAAGTCTTTATGAGTAACAGAGCGTTTAACTGTGCATTATCCTTTTCATGAAAGATAGTGGATAAAGAGATGCCTGTCCCAGCTTTGTCTTCACCTCACTCCAGTTTGCCCTGTGCAGTGAGCTGTACTCCACAAGGCTGCTGTTTTGTCCCAAGCAGCTAGAACAGTCTGTTGGGTCCACGGGTTGCATTTCATGGAGTAGGCAGCCTATCCTGGAGAAAGCTCTGCCTCCCTTATAGCTCAATCTATTTTAGATTTCAGACAGATGTAAAATAATTGTCAGAGGTCTTCGGCAACTGAAACCAGACAAGCCAGTCGCAGCCCTCCGCACTCAGGCTGAGCATATGTTTTTCTACAGTTTCAAAAAGTCACCTGCGCCCCTCCTCCCCGCAGCTTATGCTTCAAACGGACAAATACCCATGTTCAGATTCAGCAGTATAGGAGTAAATCTGACACTTGCACTTAGCATACCAGCATATTTCACCAGCTTGTAACTTTTTCACAAATGTGATGGTTTCCTCAAAGTCTGAGCAGATCTCAAACACTTTTCATCTTGCACATTGCTAGGAAGCTGTCATCCAACACCACGGGCCTGCTGTGACATCTCTGTCTCGTATAGTCCATAAAAGTGGCACACGTTTATGCTGTAAATCCTTCAGGACTAAGAGGAAACTTCATGTGTAAAATCAGAAAGATGGCTTCCAAGCGCAGAGCTGAATATCAGCTGTATGGAGTATCCTATTTAATTAAGTAAAATACAAAACTGGGCACATAGCCTGCATTCTGCCACAACCAAGGGATTGTGTGGTCTTCTAAATCTACTTGGCATACTACTGCTCATCCAAAATGTGTCCAGCCCAACACTCTCTAGAGTGAAACTCAGCTCATCAGTGGAAACTGAAGGCTCCAGGCACGCTTTAATATAAGACTTTGAGATTCAACATGAGAATCATTCTTCAGAGACTTGAAAATAAAGATTTCCTAAAACATAGAAGACAAAATAGCCTTATATACTCAAAAATCTTCCAGTCTGTATTATTCCAAAAGCTGTCAACTTTTAGAGTTTGTGTCTCAGTAGACTCATTTTGCCCATATTTCTTATTTTCCTGAGACACAATAGACATGCTTACAATAGCCCTTAAATTCAAAAAGCACTTCATTTGCGACTATAGTTGTCACTGCCCCATATTGCAGGCCTCATTATTCCCTGAGTTTCCTATAGTTAAAATTCAGCAATTACACTATTTTCCCTCCAATTTCTAAGAGCAAAAATTTATTTAATTTCCGGAAGTGTCTTTGAACACCCTTCCAAAACTAAATCCTCAGTGTCACTATTTTCCCAATTGATTTGGGTTTGGATTTTTTTTGGAGGGGGGCAGGGGGCAGAGTATGGGACAGGACAACTGGTGGTGATTGTGTGGTGTATGTGTGTGTCTGGAGTTTTTATGGTGTGTTAAAGTTATTCTGAGTGAAAGATTCTCCCACTATTCTCACTAGCTTACATAATGAAAGAACAAATGCATTTAGTTTCTCAGATAAATAAAAGAAAATAAAACAGACTGTGAGCCAGCAGCTTGGCTAAGAAAAGAAACTCCTGGGTATAAGCTATAGCTTATTGAATTTGTAGCTATCTATTAATTTAAAGCAATTGTGCCAAAGACGAAATGGAACGCTCCCTACTGAAGACGACTTACAACGAAAAGTTATGTGTGTGAGTACTTCTATAACAGTATTCCATTACTGTTGGAAAGACCGTTTGATTATTGTTCTCATTTTCCCTATTCTGCTCTGCAACAGACTAAACTGCAGACATTGCTACAATTCTGATTTTTTACATACAATTCTAAAAAGTCTTATAATACAATGTTTAACAGAAAAACCTTCTTTAACCCAGGAAACAGACTTACTTGGGGTGAGTGGAAAAACAGCAAGTGGTAGTACGGTTACCACACTTAACAACACAGCTCTCACGGATTCTCTTTTACATCAAAATCCCATGTGTGCTTGTAGCCTAGAAGAGCACGGCAGCAAGCGCAGGGTAATGGTAACACCACCAGCTCTGCCGTGTCAGTTCTCCCCGGTGACCTAATCTAGATCTTCAATCACGATGTTCTGTTTTGGACTTGCCATTGGAAAGCACAATCAGCCCTACCCTCCTCCGAGGAGCTGTTCAACGGGCATGGAGAACACATCTAAAACAATTTGCAGAGCAGTGCGATAATCAGTTATGGCTACAGTAACTACAGTAGAGAGAATATATATTTGAAGTACATGCAACAATGTTAAAAGCTACTGTTCTTTTCCAGCTTTGAAATGCTTTGTGTCATGGATTCCTTAAGATCCAATATCTGCCAGCTATGAATTTTACAAACCAAATATATTTACCCTAATACTCACAGCCATAACACTTAAGGAATTGTTTCTATAAAGAGTAGGCCTAATCTTATTTGGCCTATTATTAGACCTGCACAGCCAAGGTTGTACAATCTTTGTTCACAAGCAAGTTACTCCGTGGCTAACCAGGTTTACTTCTTTTTTTAACCACATAGAAAGGTAAAGGTATCATCTGTGAGAATTATCAGTGTAAAGCAGAAGTCCGTCTGCTGCTTCACAAACTGGATCTGTCACTTCCTTTCCCTATTTAAAGGAAATTTATCAAAGCTTTGATAAATAGTTTGCTTTTAAAGACTAGCAAAGTTCCTTAAAGTTACAGATAATCAATCGCACCATTTCCTATTTGGTGCACTTCATAATCTCTTCTCGTTATTCATGCTTTCTGCACATTTGTTTTAGTCAGTGGCTGTTTGCTTCTATGAGATAATCTCAACAGCAGGTCGAGTGCTAACTGGCTTTTTCTTAACTTGCAACAGGAAATGAATTCTAAAAGCTTACAAATAAAAAAAAAAAAAGTTTTATATTGACTTCATCTTCACTCTTCCTGACAGAAAACTACCACTGATGTCCTAAATGCTTATATGTCTGCAAGTTATCTTTCAGTTAGTTCTGACCCCTAGTCCACAAGTTACAGGCTGCTGTGTTGGCACCTGGAAGCTCCCCAAGTCTCAGGAGTGATCCATGTGACACAACAGATCGCAGAGTATTCAGTGAAGTGACTAACATGAGCAATCCAAGTGTGTCTTTAGCAGATGAACAGCTGTAACAATCAGACTTCTGATGCTAACAGACATTTTTCAAGAATTCCAGTCTCTGTTGTAAACCCAAATAACCAGACTGAAGGAGACCGCAGTCTTATTAGGGAGATGTGTGGAAGAAGGAGAAGCAGCATTTCTAGCAGACCAGGTTTCAGAAAGCAGTACCTGTACATAGCAATGATTGCATTGATACCAGCCTACAAGCTACACGTAGTACATACTCAGAGTGCTGTGGTTGTTAGAGCTGACATCTGAAGAGCAAGGGCGCTGGTCCATTGCTAGATCAAATAAAACCTAGTCTTTCTGAGGGTTTTAAAAACTCCTGAATTTGTGTTGTCTGTATGGCTGTCTAAAATTAACAGTATTAAAATATTACCATTAAACGTTATTTTCTATCATTTGCTTTCTTTTTACGCACTCAAATAAAAATGTTCATGTTAAGTGACTCAGTTAAAAGCTTACGATTTTGAAACTAGTGTTCTTAGAGGTAAAAAAAGACTTCTGCAGTACCAAATTTCACGTTCTGAATAACGGATTGTAAGTCAAATAGTGTAGTGAATCGTTCAATCAGAATGCATTGTAGTCTTTATGAAAACAAGCTTCACTGGATTGTCATTAGTTTATGAAGTAATATTATTTCACAAGATGTCTTTTATTATGTGTTTTATTTCAAATACCACAGAGACTACTATATCACGCTTGTTTTTTGTATACTCTGTGATCATATTGACTATGAATTTACAAACTTGCAAAACTGCACTGTAAACAAGGCACAGCAGGCTGACTTAACCAAATGACAGATTGCAACTGAGGGACTTTTCGGGGACACGCACTGGTCAGATCCAGTAGGTCCGTCCACTGCAGGGGCACGTGCAAAAAAATCACTGGCCTAGAGCACACGTAACATCAAGTCAAGTGATTTGGTCCCCACCATGTTAAAAATTATAGTTCAAGAAGAGCAAGCATTTTTTGTAGTTACATGAAACTCACCCTGACCCAAAATGCTCCCTGTAAAAAGCTGCTACAAGTGAATCTTCTTTTTTATTATTCCTGCAAATAACTGATTAGTATCCAGTACTTTTATCCTTATGCGAGATTACATCCTGTACTAGTGATGGATGTTGAGAGCACAGCCAACAAATCCAGTTGTATTCCCCCAAATCAATAGCTTTCAGAAAAACAAGTGCAAAAATTAAGTATTTTCAACTATTCATAAACCAGAAAATATTTGCACCCTTTTTATTTTGTAATATAAACTGCCACCAGACCAGGCTACTTCCATTGCACAATTCTGCCACTGCTGCACATGGAAGTTGAACAGGAAGACTTTCTTTTCCTCTTATTAATTCCTTGATGATTCATTTTATTTCATGAAGCCCGTTGGGTGGGGTTTTTTGTTTTTAATGCATATCACAGAATTTCATGGCCTTCTTAAAACAGAAAATGTCTTTTAGAAGACTTTGGGGATTCCAGATTAATAACTATGCACTAGTAGGTAAAATAAAACATAAGTAGTACAAGATTACAAGTCTTAGGTATTGAGAACCTGCACTTAACTTCAGCAGGACATTTCTTGCAAGTGCTTCAGCTTTGATTCCTAATTTTAACACTTTTTTTTTTTTTTTAAACAGCAGTTCAGTTCTTTAAGCAAGTTAACATCGTTAATTTTAAGACAACTTTATGTGACTTTCCTTCCAAAAAGTATTACTTACCAGCTCATATACAGGTTTTTCTCTAACACTAACCTCAAGTGACAGTCTCTCAGAAGCAACTGTAGGATTCCCCTTCTGTTACGCTTGTTCCCCATAACTTCTAGCTGCTGCTTATTATACAACACACTACTTAATCAATCTATTTCTAAAATATTGAGGTGGGAAAAGCTGCATTACTGTGAGAGTTCAAGATTTGAGAGGGATGGGTGCAAGTGGTGGGGTGGAAAGGTTGTATCTCCCAAGCTGACGGCTCATCTACATCTTGTCATTCTGTTTGAAAGATTAAAACTTTGTACAAAATTGACCATTTCAATTAAGCTGCTGTGGTGAAGGAGAGGGTGTTAGCTCATCACACTAAAGAACACCTGCCCACATCCTGTTCAGAAGTTATGAAGACAAAAGCTGAACGGCAGTTAACCCAGTTACATACCCACACCGCTCTTCTTGTCCGTCTTCTGCCACCTTGCCATCACACATGAATCCGCGAGGCTCCGAAGGATGCCCGCCACCAAGGAAGCCAAAATTTATCCGACACAGCCGTGAAGCAGGGTGACAAACAAAGACACTGGAAGCACGATCCTTTTCCCAGCTGCTGTCACGGAGGTCTAGCAGGCAGGCTGAGGCAGCTGCGAGGGTTCTGCGAGATTTGCTGCTCTTCTGAGCTTCCTTCCTCTTTTCTCAACTCAAGACATTGTACCCCAGTGTCATGGGGGAGGGGAATCCCAAACTGGGTGTTTCCGTAGCACAATACTGGCTTTAACACATAAGCGGGCAAAAAGGAGCAAAACCCCCAGAGTCTTCTCCTGCACCACCCTGAAAGATCTAAGCTGGGAGGCTGCTGCGTGCAAAGCCCAGCTACAGCGTTTAGAGACTGCTCCTGGTGAGCTCAGTTCTGAAACACCAGGGGGGCCTTATTTCTTAAATGACACCAAAACCAGATGTTAAAGATTTGACTCCACAAGTCACTACATCTTAAGAACTACTTTCTTCTAACCTGTCCTGGAATAGGGGTTTGTTTTTCGTAATAGACTACCCCTCATATGAGAAACAAAGTGAAGACACAGCCACAACATTCCAGACAGCACCCCTTGCTTTTTATTGCTCTCATTCTACCTTTGGAGGGAAATGTAGGAGAGTTTCTCTTGATTCTCTAAACAAAGGCAGCACTTTCTTAAAGACTTATTGTCAAGACAACCTCAAAAAGCAATTTCTTGTGTATTTACAGCCTTTTCTTCCACACAGCCTGCTGTGTGAGCTAGCTCACATAATGACATTTTGGATGTGCAAAGATAAAGCCAAGTGGTGTGTCACCTTCATTTATGTTCTTCACTTATGAGTTTGGAATTTAAAAAAAAGTAAACAGAAAATGCTTTACAAGATTTACCATTTCTTTGTTTTATCTCCTGCTCAGTACCACAAATTCATATGAGAACCCTGTCCTCTGAATATTACATTGCAACTTAGCAATCAGTGTTTATCAGAACTGTTGAACGGTGCTGTGCTACATCTGTCAGGATATTTTTGGTAACACGTGACAGGCAGAGTTGTTGATTTTAACCAGCAATCATGAGCAGCACAGCCTGCCAGTCTGTCTCATTGCACGTGGAATTCTGGTATTTCTGGAAGAAAACCTCCTTAAACTTTACCACAGAGTTGCCTGAATTGCCCCAATCTTAACCATGTCTACGTACCAGCTTAGCAAAAGGATTTAGCTAGTTAATTCTTTAGCTAGTTATTCCTCCCCCCACTAACATGAAAATTCATGTTGTGTTTATTGAAGTGAGCCAGATTCTGAGCAACTCAGATTATCTCCATCTACAGACAATCAGCTTCATAGAAGTGTCTAAATCTGTCTTTTCCATGAAACATCTTACATTGTTTCTCTATCAACAAAAAAAAAAAGATTTTGAGGCTGAACCACTTGATCTTTTAGTTTACTATGTATTTTGAGTAATACCTTCCTAACCAGCAATGACTATCTCCCTTACTCCTCCGAATCCCTACTGCAGCAAATCAACCCTCCCCGTATACCATCGGGCCTAGACATCACAACTGGCATTTATTTTCGTGTTTTACATTGCTCTTCCTCATTATGTTTCCTTGTACTACAAATGTTCTGAGGAAAATTGTTCCTTTCTAGCACTCATTTAAAAACACACTTTGTCATGCCCCCCTACCTGGGAAGATCATAGAACAGATCCTCCCAGAAGCTATGTTAAGGCACATGGAGGACAGGGAGGTGACTCGAGGCAGCAAGCACAGCTTCACCAAGGGCAAGCCCTGCCTGATGCACCTAGGGGCCTTCTGTGATGGAGTAACTGCACCACTGGACACGGGAAGAACTACGGATGTCATCTATCTGGACTTCTGTAAAGCCTTTGGCATGGTGCCCAACACCCTTCTCTCTGAATTGGAGCGATACAGATTTGATGGTGAACTGTGTTGGGTGGATGAGAAGTTGGTTGGATGGTCACATCCAGAGGCATGGTCAATGGCTCAATGTCCAGGTGGAGAATGGTGACAAGGGGTGTTCCTCAGGGGTCCATATGGCGACCAGTCCTGTTTAATCCCTTCATCAATGACCTTGACAGTGGGATTGAACACACCCTCAGCAAGTTTGCCAACACTTTTGAGCAGGACCTGTTGCAATAGGACCAGGGGTAATAGTTTAAAACCAACAGAGGGCAGATTCAGACGGGATAAGAGGAAGAAATAAACCTAATTAATACAATACTGTTATATTTTGAAGTGTTCTAAAGAAATCATATACAAGAATTCACCTCCAAACTGGGATCCCGTTTGCAATGCTTTCCTGATGCCCTGAATCTCTTCCATCTGAGATCTGATTCTTCGGAGTACAAGACATCTAAATACCACCATACGTTTGAACACCGCTCCCTTCCCACCTCAGAGGTCACGCCCCTCTTCTTACTACGCCCACTCACTGCAAATGCCCCGCCTTGAGAAGCCAAGAGGCTGCTTCCCACCTTCCACCCCCTTCCCCCACGCCCAGCCCTCAGCATTGCACACATCTGCCATCGCTTCCTCCTGGCGTACTTTCACAATGACGCTTTCGCAGCTCTTTAGCTACTAGCGCCTACTGCCACTTTCCCATTAGCTAGCTAAGATAATCTCATCTGACTGTGTGTGAAAAAGCCCTGGCTACAGCTTCTCACAAACGGATTGAGCAACAAAATCTTCTTCAGATTTTAGAGGAAAATGCATCCCGAGAGTAAACAAGCATTACAGCCCTAAAATTCTATATGCCTACAGCAGAGGACAAACCCCAACAAGGGTCTGGAGAATTAAGACGGATAATAGTTACACCCTTTGTCAGCAGAGGTTTTTATTCCAATTACTCGTTGTGTAATTCCCATTCCACAGTACTATTCTACAAAAAGAAGTGGACAGATAAATCATTTGTCACTTTCATGCATGTACAATCTTTTCCTTAAGTCTTTTTCCAGGCAGAATGTCTCATACTGGCAAGTACAAAATTCCTCGCTTCTGCTAAAGAAAATAATCTTTCTGCCTAGGGAAGTCAGACTTACCTTTTGGGGGTCTGGGGGGCAGGCAGAGGAAGGCGGCAGAGGATTTCTTGCTTCCTTTAATACTGCTATCAATTCCAGAAAACAAGATCTTGTAAAATGCTATCAAACTATCAAATTTTAGCTATGCCAATTTCCAGTATACCGAAGAATTTAAGCAGAATATAGCAGTTACATTTAACTTGCTCTAAATTCTATTAGACTCCAAGATCTGTGAGCAGTGGCAGGAAAGCAACTGATACAACAAAACAGAAGGAAAAAAAGAAAATATGCAAAGTACAAAACAGAAGGAAAAAAAGAAAATATGCAAAGTACTTCATGCACTTAAAGGACAATGCCTTAAGTATGTTATAGCACAACAAAAGCCTCAATTCCAGACATCTTCCCCCACCTGCTAGTTGTAATTCTGCAAAAGATTTCCAAGCATGCATGTATTACCTAAGATAAAGACTACACACTCTAAGCAAACTACAGCAGTACATCTAAAGCAGTAGTTTTGGGGTGTAACTAGATACCCCTGATCAGTTTTATTCATGTGTTGAAATGACATCCTTGTTTTGTTTGTATCATTATTTATATTAAAAAGAATAGAAATGTCACATGCCAAGTAGCTCAACCTATAATTAACTCTCTTCATAGACAAACTCCAGTTCAGTACTTCTATTTAAATACATGCATCCAATGTCAAGTTACTGAAGGTTTTCGGCTAATTAAAACAATTGTGTGCTTTAGTTGGTTTAAGCTATTTGCATCTCAGTGTACAGTGACAGTAAACAAAGCTCATTTTTACCATTCGCATAAAAAAAAAAAAGGTTTTCTTCTATCATTTTGTAGCATGAAAATCATGATTTCTTCAATGTAATATTCTTTAAGTTCACATGTGCGGTCCAAGTCAAGAAACTAAGAACTATTTCATGGATATATGTTGGATATTGCTGTCATGGAATATCTTAGGAAAAGCGAGCAATAAATAAGGTGGTCTCAGTTTACTTAGACTTCACTAATAAGAGACTGAAGGATTTGTACAGATAGTAAATTTCTTGGCTTGATGAAGTGACACAATTAGATTCTATGTCCATGGATTTATGATTATTTTGTTCAACAATAGCAGCAGCAGCCACCAGGCTGTGTCTGAATGCAGCTACGTGGAAATGGACTGATACCAAGCTCAAACTGCGCTGGGAAGCGACAAGCCACATTTGCTCACTCATGTTTACTTTACCACATCTTTAGTCACTCCTGCTGCCACTCACAACATTGCAGTTCACTATTTGCAGAGGTGAGTGACTGAGGAGCTAAAGCCACCCACGTGCAGAGTCATGGTTAACTTCTAGGCATCACTTCTGGCCTGGCGTAACTGTCAACAAGCAATCCAAACAGTTGTCTTGGACAAGGACATTCAGCAGATTCATACAGGCACATATAATTAGCAATTTCTCCAAAAGCTACCTATAAAATTTTATGCAAGAGATTGTCTTCCCCCTCACCGCAAGCCTGTAACAACACCATTATGTTTCTACAATAGATGACTTAACTCAAGATGGTGTGTTTGTAAGGTACATTTGTACATTATCTGGTGGCAGTGGTGAGAAAATTAGTCAGCACCCCTACCACACGGCGAGCTGCCGAATGGAACAGCGGTGTGACCAGAGCTGGAACACAACGAGTCAATGCTTTTTATGTAGGATGTCTCACTACCTCTTGGTGCTGACTAGCAGTATCTGACATCAGCTTGAGGTCGCACCTGTTTAAATACAGAGGCACATTAGCAGCCTTGAGTTCCAAAGTACAGATGGAAGTTAACATGCAGCAGATCAAGCTGTCAAATCTAAAATCCCCTGGGTTGTACAATTCTTCCCCAAGAAACTATTTTCATAATGGATTTAAAAGGGAAAGTCTTAAAGAGCTTTCATTTTAACTACTGAGTCTATTACTTAGGAAGTGGCTAACCCATTCACTAGAGGGAGCTTAAACTGTAGTGGAGAGTCAAATGAAGTAATCTTAAACTTCCATAGAAACACTGAAAAACAAAACAACCCCCAAAAAACAACAGAACTAGCCTAAGTGTCCTCCTCAGAATTATTCTGCACAAAGCGTCCTCAGAAAGTTACAGAAAGTTAAGGTTTGTCTCCTCAAAACAAGACACATGACACATGCATTGCAATTTCTTAACTTTTATTCAAGGGTAATTTTTTCAAACACAACCCTTCCTAGAAAATACCTCAACTCACAATCAAAAACCCAACAGCTTCAGGTAAGTGTTTCGTCTCCAATGCAATGCAGACTATGTCTCAAAAGAAGAGAAAACAAGATTTATTATTAGTACAAGTACCAGAATATAGAGTTTTAAAAGAATACCATCCCACAAAATGCATAAAAATTCACATGCACCTTCACAATCAGGTCAGGCTGAAAGTTGAAAAAGTAGGGGAAAAAAAAATGTTAAGAATTCTGAATCCAGGAACTGGAAAAAATTCAGGAGCGCATGACTGCATCAACATTGGCTGGTCTGTCTCGCTCAGGGTTGACCTCTGCCTTATCAGATAATAAGGCTTCTGCAGCAAGTTCTTCTCTTTCAGAACAGCGCTGCGCTTCCAACACATAATGACTGACACATGTTTAGAGACTCGGCCAACGCTCACGATCAGGCAGCGCTACAAGTCACGTTTCCAGGGAACTGAACAGGGGCCCTCTGGGAAGTTAAGATACCCGAAGTGCAGCTCTCAATGCGATCACACTCCGCATAAAACACGGCAGATCAGTATCTAAGGTCAGAACCTGTACATTTACGTGTGACATCAGTTTACTCAGTGATTCCCGCTGAAGCAGGACTCCAGACAGTTCAGATTCCTTCCAGAGATGCAAGTTTTATTGCTGAGCACATTGCGTTTCAGATGTCGGCTTAGAAGATACATACAGTGTCGTGTATTTTTTCGTGTGTGTTTTCTTCTCAATAAT
>Ga0065711_1006396_pt1 | contig 30027 bp, 11 predicted proteins | sample Hoacrofraction12_FD_59098 | JGI IMG/M metagenome (GOLD analysis project Ga0065711, IMG submission 59098) | Hoatzin crop microbial communities from Cojedes, Venezuela - Epithelial fraction 12 v2 (version 2) | ecosystem: Host-associated > Birds > Digestive system > Esophagus > Crop | place...
TCTCCTGCCTCCTTTGCTAAATTTCTTTCTCAGGGGGATGCATTGCTCCTGTGCATGGAAGAAGTGTTGTTTAAAGAGCGACCAGCACTCATGGACCCCCCTGCCTTTGAGAGCCCTGGCCCACGGGATTAGCACTGTCTTAGGTGAGCTTTAGCAGACTGCAGTGGTGCATGGTTAGGGCAATATGGGCAGATTATGGCAGATTGTTCCATATGACACCAGAACATCAGTGTTTTACACCAGTGTGTAGCTGTAATATTGATGAACTTGTTCAACCTCTCTTCCCTTTTTGAGAATCTCTCCTTCCAACCCATGTATGTTGTTTTAGTAGGATGAAATACAATTTAAGGGATATGGACAGGTCTTCTGTGCTCACCTGACATATTTCCTGACATGTTTCCAGGCTCAGTTCTACATTACCCACTGCACTAAATTCTGTGCACCGAGATGATTTAGTATGAAACAGAAGCTCATAAGGGGTTGTCATGAGAGATTTCTGCAGGAACTACTGTCGTCATATGCAGCAAGGTTAAAGACCAAAGGCAACTCTTCTGTAGCAAACAACTGATTTGTAAAAAATCCTAGATTTGGAAATGGTATGCTATCTCTGGAAATGGTAAGATGTGGCTGCTACCAAAGTTTGAAAATATAGACACTGCTTTTAATATACTTTTAAGATTAAAGTCAAAGAAGAGCAGGCACAAGACTAGAGAACAGTGAAATATAGATCTAACTTTTACCTTTCAGGCTCTAAAAATGGTTGTAAAATGTTATTTCACAAGGAGAGAAAAATAATCACTTTGGCATTATACCGATAGAACCTCCAGCGCGAGTCTGGAAAAAGCAGAGGTTAAGTTAAACCTGGAGGTGGGAGGAGGACTGTGTGAGTAAGGCTGGTGCTCAGATGCTGGGGTCTGTTCAAGACCTTCCAGTGGGGCTGGTAACAAATCAGTGAAAATGAGGAAAGGCATACCGGTCCAAAGTCATTATATCCTAGCTATGCATGGTCATTATAATTACACCAGAGGAAAGATCTCTGACAAAGCAAGAATAACCAGCTTTCTGTTCCCCAGCTACCCATCTCCACAAAACAGAGCAGAAAGTACAAATACTGTTGTCCAGTTAACTTCTCTTTGCGGGGAAAGTGGGACAGCAAGAGGCAGGTCCTTACTGAGAAGGGGACAGAAAACAAAACATGTAGTGGTGTCTGATTGGAGCAAACCAGCCAGTTTTATGCCAGAACTGTGGAGTTTTAGAGCATTATAGAAAACAACAGATTTCAAGGCTGCAGAGTCTGGGTTCAGGAGCACCAATATTGCTTAGATGCTTGCAAGCTTTTCTTCAGTCTTGTGGAGTACACTTTTTTAAGAAAGGAAAGTTGAAACATAAGAGCATATTTTTGTGAAAATGAGTGATTCCATGTCAAATTGCCAGGTTCTCAGAGCACATGGGGCCCTGCCTGTGTGTTTTGAAATACATCCTTGAGGTGGCTCTGGTGTAATGTGTCCTCTTGAAGACCTAGACATATCTTCCGGGAAGCCAGGCTGAAGCATCCCTGTGATGCTGCAGGAATTCCTGGCACACTCCTGCGTGTCACAAACATCTCTACACAAAGTGGCGCTTCAGCTTCCTTCTCATCTGAAAGCTGGAATTCCTCTTTTCTGAACTTACAAGGTCAACTGCCCTTCTGCCTTGTGCTACTTTACAGCCATTAAACAGAACATCACTGGCTAAAAGTAAGTAAGTATGTTATAACTTGCAGAAAACGCAGTTCTTAGTGGCTGCTCTGGAATTGACTTGTTTTTTCTCCCAAGGGCTGGTTCCACCCTGGGAGCCCTCCTCTGCCTCTTCCCTGGTGAAATCTGGTTTGGGGTGTGCCCTAAAACCCTATCATCAAAACATGTATCATTGCTGGCGAATTCCCTGCGAACAAACAATAATAACGGTGGACAATTTTAACCATGCATTAGCAATGGGAGCTATGGTAACTATTAAACTGTTCAAGCTGCTTCAGTAAGTGGTGACCTGAATACACTTCTTTCTAGGCAATTAAAATTCTGCTGTAGAAATGCTGGCTTTCAAGTACCCCACTTTACCGTGATTTTTATTTGACTCACCATGTATGTAGAGCACAAATGAAACTAGCAATGAAGTTTTTATATAGCAGCCTTTGTAAAGCCATTCAAAATAAACACTATATAACAGAAGTGTTAGGCATTTTCTGTTGAGGAATATTAACAGATCTACAGCTGAATGAATCTTGCAGAGAAGTCGTCGTTATTTGGATTCATAATGCCACGCTGGATTAGCCTTTTCTGCTGTTTCTTGTTGTTTGTTTTCCACTCATGTTAAGAAGATTTTTCCAGCAATATTGGCAGAACTAAAAAAACCTTGAAAATTCCCATATGAATGGATGTTTCTAAGAAGATCTCCAGTGGACACACTTCTGTGGCCATGGCAAAATCTCTGCTTCTGCATGTCGGTGGATAGATATCTGATCTAGGAGGGGTAATTTTGCCATACGACTTGAGCAGTGTTTCTGGTGCTGATGGTATTGGTATCTTTTATGTATCTTTTCTAAGTTACTAAAAACTGAAGAAGTGTTACAGCAGCATTGCAGCTTGTAGTTTAGAGTGATGAACTCTAAGTGGTTAGCTCCTGGTGCTGTTGTTCACCAAGATAGACCTAAAAATATGTTCCTTGAAAGTTACAGAAGTCCAAAGACCAGGTAAAAACGCCTAATGTATTTGTCTTAAAATCACAAATTAATCCTGTTTTTGCTTGATCTGTGAATAATTGAGTGCTTGAGGTTGACTGAGTGACCAGTTTCTCATCACAGGGATGAAGACAGAGTAACTGGGGCCACAAACTAAGCTAATAATACTTTGGAAATAAACCATGATTTAAGATACAATTGCATCAAGGTTCTGCATATAGTGGCTGCTGAGCTTCGGCAGCATTTTTTGCTCCCTGAGGAGGAATGTCTCCCAGGGTTTCCCTGGGGCAATGTGGCTCTGTGAGTCCTTGATAATTAGGGTGGATATCTGGGAACAGCAGCACTGTTCTGTGTGACTGACCTTGCTGTCCTGTGTGATTTGAACTTGGTCAGTGCCTGGAGCAATTCTTAGTTCTCTGTAATAACAATAACAGCAATGACAGACATTAGCCCCTTAGTAATTTCTGAAGAATGAAAGACATTTCTGCCTTTTGCTTATGCACAGTGATAATTTTTTTTTCCATTTCTAAATGTATTCCTCTCTGTATTATTATTTTTAATAATGAGTGACAAATGGTGGTAGACACATCTACTATTGAGATGAAGAACATCATTAATAGTTTTTAGAACAATGACACTTTTGCATTCAAAGTAGTTTATTATGCTGAAGTGCCATGCTATTTTCTCTCACTGCTGTGTTCAGCCTTTCCCTTTATCTCTGTGTTTTTCACAACCTGTGAATTGCCCAAAGTAAGGCTTTGATCTTGCAGATGTGTGCGGACTATTTACCTACTGTAAGACATACTCTTACATGCAATAAGACTATTAATGCATGCAGAAATACTTGCCTAAGTATTTGCTGATTAACGTTTTAGATTTGCCTTGGGAAAGGACTATGTCTCACTATGTGTTTACAAGGTGACTGGTGCAGCTGGATTCAATTCATGACTGTGTGTATTACCTTTGTCTACGCAAGGTTGAACTAGTAATAGTTTGCTAACAATAAAATATTTACCTGTCCACTTAGTAGATAGATATTCTGAAGTATGATTTTTTTTTTATTAGCTTAAAAAAAGTTTTTATGTAATTGTGGTATATGCCTGCTGTTTGTGTGAACAGTACTAAAGATTAGCATATATTAAATAAATAATTAAATTGGCCGTTAAAATCAAAGGTATAGACTCTTCTGAGGGACTTTAGATAGGTCTGATTCATTGTGAGTAAGCAATCACAGAAGGTTTTCACCACAGCTTTCCTTTCCTGGTGAAGGTATAAGGTTTTCTTTGCCTCTTTTTCTAAGGTTCAGCATTTCCACTGTTGATTGGTCACCTCTGACACACTGTCCCTAAGTTTCCTTATCTTTCTTTTATCTTTCCATTGCAACTGGTGACATCCACAGGAGAAGACCATTAGCAGCTAGAAGTCTGAGAAAGCTGTGTATTTGCTTGGTGCATTTACATTGGCTAACAGAGGAACTGAAATGATGCCTGTCCTTTGATGCCTTATCTTTTCCACAGCTCTGATGAAAAAATGGTGCTCTCTCTGCTACTTGAAGCTATCTAACATATATCATGCACTTTGAAGGAGGAACTATCTCTGCACATGTATATTCCTCCCGTGCATGCCATGTATGCTACAGCTTTGCTTTGGTGTAGGTAGGTTGGCAGAACACGCTAGTCAGTGCAACGTGTGCCAACAGAAGATATTATTTGTTGGCTCAGTTATAGCACATCTCTGAGAGATATAAAATAAATGGCAAAAATGTTTTTCTGGGTGTGGACTTCTGTATTTCCACCAGAAAGTCTGTGTACATGTACTGTGAGCTACGTCAGCCCTGGCCACGCTGTCCCACATGGAGCCGCTGCACATCTGCTGCATGGACAATATGCCCGTGGACAGTGGCCACCTACCCAAATAGCAGGCAATCCAATTGAAATTAATCTTTGAGGGGGCTCATTAATATCCAGAAATTGTGGACATGTGGTCAAATTTCTCGTTTTCAATCTAGGCAAACATCCCATGCATAATAAAGGGACATCTCAGGACGTACGGCTGCCCTGCTTCTTTGTACCCACAGTAGAAGTTTTGTAGGCACAGCAAAAGCAGCTAATGGGGACAAAACTAAGCCGTATTTGGAACAATATAATTAGTAGCAACAGAACTTTAGTGCACAGATCTACCTTTGGTTCTGTAAATGGAGACCAAGGAATCGCTCATGGAGGTACCTATGAATATGTCTACATTTCCTAAGGCACATTTTATTTCACCGTTGCTGCCCTGTGGAGTGAGTTGCGGAAGGGAGGGATGAGAATGGTCCAAGACACCTTTACCTCATGTTTATTTTGGGTGGGTATGACTCAGAGGGTGAGCATAGGTGACGCAGCTAGTGTCTATTCAGTCAGCTCTGGAAATAACCTTTTTTATCTGCTTGAATGATGGCAGTGCCTAGCCCTCCCGGTCGTGGATTACTGCTCCACCGTGCTGGCTGCTACACAAACACCAAAAAAAGAGATATTCCTTTCCTTGGGACCTTCTCCTGCAAATAATAACAGATAGGTGTCTGTTATCTCTCCTATGAGTGAAAGCACCCTTCACTTCTCTCCTGTCACACTTTTTCTGGGGCCCCCGTGGACCTACACAGACTAGATCTTTTGAAAATGCACTAAGCATGCAATAAGGTTAGATAAATGAATTTCTTTGCAGCTAGCTGTCTCAGCTGCAAAAAGTCTTTCAAAAACATTCACCAAGGCTGCAGACGAAGTGCCGCATTCAGATACAGGCACCCAGTTCATCTTCTCTGGGAGCTGTGGGTGTGAGCAGCAGTTCGTGGCACTTCCTGTAGAATTTCAAGAGGGAATGCAACAAACAGTCCAAGTATTCAGACCAAGAGCTTTGTTTTCAGTTTCACTGCAATAACAATTAACAGCCAGTTGGCCTTTAGCCATTCAAAATTATATAGCCAACTGGCAAAAAGTATCATTTTTTCCTGGCTTTATGCTTGCAAGCTGGGTGGCATAGGAGGATTTCATGAGTGTATATAATGCTAACCTCTGCAGAATAATCCACCAACTAGTCAAAAGTCTTTTCTTCACAGAGCCAAAGGCTAATTGCCAGCCAGCTTCATTGACCTTCATCAACACTGGTCTTTGTTAAACAGTGACATTTGCCAGTGTTTAGTCTTCGTCTTCCTCTTTGTGCCTGTTTCTGTCTTGTTCACTTACTTTCTCTCTTCTAATATTCTTTTGTTGTTGTTGTTCCATGTATATGCATAAAACTCTTCCTGGTTTGAGAAAAAGGTTGCAGATAGCTACAAACCTCCAGCACCATTGCAGTTCTTAACAGCTGAGCAGTATCTGTTCACAATACTCATGACTAGTGCTCTGGGAGATAAACAGATAACTCACTGGACCCCACAGCAGCCCTGTGCTGATTACCCAGAGCTGAAAAGTGCCCACAGCTGGGTATTTTCACCCCCCATCACTGCCAGGTCCCCAGAGAAGGTACTTTGGTTACAGTTACCTCCTTTTGCAGTTTTACCTGTTTCTCCACTCCCCAAGGCAAAGCTGCCTCATTAGCAAGCTGGCAGGTTTCAGTCCATTCTCCTCAGTTCCAGCCTAAAAGCTGAAAACATAAGCAAATAGTGGTTTACGACATTATAATTGCAAATATTCCTGCTTTGTTTTCATCTCAAGAAGGAGAGGTTTTGAATGAAAGGATTGCAGAGGCTTGACAACGGATGAAGTTTTATGGGCTTATGTCCCAAAACAATAGGATTTAAGTCAATTAAGAGCTACACCAGTGTTTTGAAAGCTGTTTAAAACCAATGGAATTTGAAAATAGAAAATAAATAGTTTCTTTAGTAAATAACTAGATCTAGAATATATAAGAGAAAAATTGCTGTAATTAATATGCCTGTAAAATGAAGAAGTGACAGAAATGAAGATGGTATGATATCCACACCTTAGTAGAATTGTGATCATTTGTATATGGGTCTAAAAGTGCAGTCAAAGATTTGTTCAGTCAACTGCTTGAAAATGAAGAAAGTCAGGTTGCCCATGACCTTGTAGAATATTCTCACTTCTTCTATTCATTTAACTATAAAGATAATAGCTCAGAACTAGTTTCAGCAATCCCTGAGGCAGACTGAGCTGTCAGCTCCCCTGCTTTTGTCACAGTCTGCTTTTTGCCTTTGAATTCCCCAGCTCACGTATTCAAGCACCATGGGAGAACTTCACCTGCACTTTTTTCCCTCCCATTGAATATGGATAAAATTTTTGGAATTCGAACCCAAAAGTTTTAAGAAAAACTTTAAAAAGTCCAATTTCATTATTTCAAACGATCATCTTATTTATAAAGCAGTTATATGAGGCACACCTTTTTAAGATGAACATCACCTTCAGCACTGGGAAGCTCAGAACTGAAGCTACGTTTTTGTTTTAATGGAACACAGGTTGGTATCTCGATACAGCAAGGTACGTTAAATCTATTTAATGCTGAGACTCTCTAAAAACTGAGATATGAAGATAGCTGACCAGAGAGCAGTAACCTTGTGAAAACAGTCCAAATATTTGCAGCGAGGGCATATACACTAAGGTCAAAATGGGAACTCCATCCCCTGAGGCACTAAACATGGCTGCTTGCCATCAATTCAAGCTAAAAATTCTATGCTTTTGTCACCAGCCCATGAGATGAAGCTTTGCAAATTGCCAAGTCAAATCTTTCCAAACAAGCAGCAGGTTAAGTTCAGAAGAACTGAAATGATCTTTATTTTAAATGTCTGATAGCTTCAATAACCTCAGAATAACTTAGCTTGCATTCTGGGATCACTTTTCTGAAAGGGGGCAAAGTTGCAAACAGTATAAATTAAAAGTGGTAAAAATATTTATTGGCAACCGAAGTTTTTAGGAGCACAATTTTATATGTCTCTGTTTGCATAGCTTCAGCATAAATGGGGTAATATTAATACCACAAGAAGGTCTGTTTACATGCTGCTCCAAGAATTTTCCTGCAAAGGAATAAAACCTTGCCTTTGCCATTATTCTTTATGACCACAAATCCTGGTTAGCTTAAAAAATTTAAGTCTCTTTTTATGTTTATATGGGTCTATCTTTTTGATCATAGAAGGAAATGATAATTACTTGGAACATCTGATAAAGCTGTTCATTAGGATAATCGCATTACTGGTTTTTTGTCTGTAAAGGATAATCCTACCTAGGCTTGCTTCGCTGTGGTGGAACAGCACTTCAGCTGTAACCATGCTCACAGTGCTGTAGCGCTCCTCTCGACAGAAAAGGGATGAGGATGTCTCCTCCTTGGACGCAAATATTTGTGTCCACAAGCATTTGTCCCTGACTAGCTAGAGACAGTCGATACTACCATAAACGAAGCTATAAGACCAATAAAGTAATTTCTTTGGGTTTCCAGCAGCCCCAGTTCCTTCACTTACACTGAAAGTGTTGCAGATGCAGTTGGATTCTTGTACAAGCCTCTCCATGTGCAAAGGCCACCCATCTGGTGATCGTTGTTCCACCATGGACACTCCCATCTAACGTTGTTGTCCCAACATCCAGTTTTCCCCAGTGGAGTTCCCTCTGCTTCAGCATCTGTTCAGAAGTTGAAAGGATGGAAGAAGACTACTTAGTGGTTCTTCTAATAGACATGGTACTATTGCCTTCCTCAGCTGCTACCCAGTTTCCCACATAAGGCGCGCTCTGCTTACTTGGAAAATAAAAATGGTTTGATTTTGCAAAGTGCTGAGAACCCGCTTCTCTCACTGATACATCTAAGCAAGTTTCTTGCAGAGCTAATAATTTCGCACAGGCTTGCCACACTGACTGCTTTTAAACTTTTTCCTTGCCCATTTCACTGACACTGGGAAAAAACCCTTTCTTCAGCATACGCAGTCGTGCAACCTGAAAACAGTTGAGTTAAAAGAAGTTAGTGCATATTCAGGATAAAATGTTGTGACAGACCTAGGAGAGAGAAGGCAGAGAGAACAGCTGAGGACAGGAAGAGAAAAGTGGGGTGAATACAGAAAGGAAGAACAGAAGCTCATGTATCTGGAGAAAATCTGGAGTGGAGAGAATAAATACCAGTGGCTGAGAAATACCAGCTGAGAAAGTCTTTGGAGAAAATGTCTCTGAGGTTAGCCTTGCTTTGTGTTCATACAGAGAATCTACCGTGGGGTTAGACAACTTCAGCTAGATTGCAGTATTGCACTTGTGCAGATGGAAACAGAAAAGGAAAAGATAAGAAGCTGGGACTGTATTGTCAGAGTAGATCTGCCATGTAGTCCCAGCCAACCTCAAATCCACCACTCCTTGTCCTCAACATCTCATGGTGAGCCAAGGCAGAAACCCAAATGGCCTAAATACTTTCTCGGCATTTTGGAATCCCTGTGTTGAAACAGGGACACGGAAAGGGGTGTTAGCTAAGAAATCAAAAAAATTCAGCTGGCTGGAAGTTTGTCAGCGATACTGCTTTTGGGAGGAGATGAAATTTATAAATGGCCAAGGTTTCTGAGGAGCTTGGGAGTAATTCAGCCTGTGGGTGGAGGGCTGATGCTTTGCTTACGGTCCTCCTTGGCTGTGTCATGGCCAAGAAGTGGGATGCTCGATTTTTCTGAGCACTGAGGCCAGCACTGCCCAGGGTCAGGATGATGGAAACAGGGCAATGGCATTGTCCTCCCACATGTGGATGTCTGGGAGGGGAGGTGGTAGGAAGCTGAAGCCTCTGAACAACAGGATGATGAAAAGCCTTAAGCTACGTCTGACCTTACTGCCAGGACCTTTGTTGGTGAGAACAAAGCACAGGTGTTCAAGAAATCATGCTGTATGTCTATCCAGCAGTTTCTGTGTTGTGACAGCCATTTTATTGACTTCAATTTTAAGGAAGGATTACAATTTTGACGAATGAAGTTAACCTGCCATTATTCATACCCAAATAAACCATGATGTTTTCTGTTGGTCACAAGAAGAAATCTATCAATGACAAAATTAATCTAGGCTTAGCTTAATTTGATCTCCATGGATTTTTTCATAGAATTTAGGAAGAAAAAGTAACCATGTTTTGCTTTGGTCAAGATAAATCAATAGCCTTGAAATTTGGAAACAATACATATTTGACCACACAAACTAATAAGGCACCAAAGTTTTAGCAGACATTATAAAACATAAAATTAGATGGAAAATTGCCTTAAGCCCCTGTAAATTAAAATTGCTCTTTTTATAGCAAAAATGAGCCTTATATAGCAACAAACAATTTTGTGATCTTCATTTAACTAGCCAATTTCATATGGCAAACGGTATTTATTCATCCTGCTCGAGTGACCTAACCAGCAATTTACAATGTGATGCCTTGCATATTTTCACAGCATCGTAAAAAATGAGGTTCTGTAGATTTATTTGATCCCTGTTGAAAAATTATTTTTTTACCTCCTCCTAACCAGTGTAAACTGGAAATTGTTCTTAATGTGATTCTCTTGCTTACCAACTACTCATTAATCAGGAAACTAATTAGAGCCAGTTTGCTTACTCTAATTTGAAAAAGTGAAAGTAACATATGTTGACAGTTAATTTGGATTTTTTTTTTGCTAACAAGCACACAAGTTTTTATAATGAAATAATATTTGATACTGATACAGAAGAACATGGACTAATAAATTGCAACAGGCTGGGAAAATGCAGTATGTTAATCACTATGGGAACAATAACATAGATCATTTAGTACTCTAGTTTTTCTGTTGATGATTTTCCATTTTAGCTATTTTTATATGGTATTACAGTGACTTGATTTGGAACTTCTCAAGCACACGTCAGTGCAAGTTTTCAGCATTTTGCAAGTTTGTACAGCCCCAGTGCAATTTCTGAGACTGAATTACAAGAAAAATATTGTGCATCTAGGCTCCATTTCAAAATCTTCTGTTGTCTTGGCTTTTTAAAAACGTCAGTATGCATAAAAGGGTGCCAGTTGACAGCATGCAAGGCTCTTGGTTAAAGCTTGATCCGAAGCCCACCCAGATCATTTTCAGTCTTTGCTCTGAGCTGCTTTGTCACTGGGGCAGATGACTGGCAGTGGCAGCACGAGCATCCTCATCCGAGCCACCTGTGAGCTGGAGACTGACCCGTACCCGGCTGGGTGGTAGTTTGGTTGTAGTACAGGTGTTCCAAGGTGTGCAGTCTTCAGCCTAGTAAGTGCAAGTGACAACCGCAGCAGTGACTTCAGCCAGAGAAATCAGCAATCCCTCCAGAGATCCCAAGATCTGAATTATGCACCCCATGCACAACGTCCTGCCGATGTCCGCATGCTTTAACTGCACGCAGATGGAAAACATAAACCAAACCAGTAGGGAAAGAAATGTTTAGCTCTTCAAATTGCCTTTTAGTGCAGATTCTATGTTCCTCGTATCTCCGTTTTGAATCACTATTTTACAATGCCAGGTGACAGAGCTGGAAAAAGCAGGGACTCTGGAGTTCACCAGCATCTCAGCTGCTCTAATGATAGTTACCACCTTTCCCTAAAAGGCATTGCTTATATCCTTAGACCATCATGGATGCACCATTGTGCTGTTTGTTGGTATGATTTGTTTTGAAGAAAAAAGTGTAAAAATACAAAATCTCTAAGGTCAACCTGTATTTGGAGAAAACATTAAGTTGTCTTTTCATCTTAGAAGACTATTTTTTCAATGCAGAGGTGGTTCCAGTTATTTACACTGAAGTCACTACTCTCTATTGACAAAATGTGAGGAGAGAGGTCCCACTGCAGAAGTGGACACTGACCTGAGCTATCGCCCTCTGTTAAAACTGTTCTGTGCTCACCTGGGTGTGAGAGTAGGGTGAATGGAGGCAGGTCCTGTGGTCTGAAGTACTTCTCCAAGCTGAGCTGGCCTTTGGACTCCTGCCCACGACACGCAGGGTAAAGTGTATGTGGAGGAGATCTCCGTGGCCAGGTTTGCTCCTTTCTTGTGCTGCGCACTCACGCTCACCACTCTGACATGCTGCAGAAGTGATGGTTGCTGTGGCCCCAATGAAGTAGGGAAGACAGATGGAATGAATGTTCTCCACATAGGTATTTTCCACAGAACAAGGGAAGTTTTACAAAGAAAACCATCCCATCTCCAAGAAAAATGCAAATGCTTTAAAGTTTTGTTCTTAAACAAATGGCTAAACAGCAACATCTCAGACACCCTACATCAAATGTGGGATGGCTAATGTGTTCATGGCAGTCTTTTCTGCTTGGACTTGATGTGAAGGATAAGAGGAATCAGGCCATGGAAGAGTGACCTCAGGGGCTCTCTTACTGTGGGAGGCTTGTGTGCAGTAACAGGCTGGGAATTGAGGCAGCTCCTTAAAAATGCATGACTCCATCTCATTGTAGGTTAAAAAAATGGGGCTGCACCACCTGATGGACCAGGCCCAGGCTAACACACAGGGTGGAGGTATCAATGCCTTACCAAATTAATTATGGGATTAGTTATTCAACAGAGGTACTGAATAGTGCCAGTGCATAACCAAGTTAAATTATTTTGATGTTACTACAGCTTAGGTGGTGTAGCTACCAGGAGGAGAGTGAACCAGGCACCAGCGAGCTGTCAAGTGACAGGATCTAATAAATGCTTATAAATATCTCAAGGGTGGGTGTCAGGAGTATGGGGCCAAACTCTTTTCAGTGATGCCCAGCGACAGGACAAGGGGCAATGGGCACGAACTGAAGCACAGGAAGTTCCATCTGAACATGAGGAAGAACTTCTTCCCTCTGAGGGTGATGGGGCACTGGAACAGGCTACCCAGGGAGGTTGTGGAGTCTTCTTCTCTGGAGATATTCAAGACCCACCTGGACGCAGTCCTGTGCAGTCTGCTGTAGGTGACCCTGCTTTGGCAGGGGGGTTGGACTAGATGACCCACAGAGGTCCCTTCCAACCCCAAACATTCTGTGATTCTGTGATTCTGTGATTCTGTGATCCCTGGATTTCTTGCCACATGATCTTGGCTAGATTTGATACAGGGCTTTCCCCAGCTTTCAGGAAGATTTGAGTAAAAGAAGAAATGCTATAACTACAAATGTTTTTATGTATATCTATGTGTATATAAATATTTTTTTTCACTTTCACTGATACACATATAATTTTCAAAGTTTTAAAGGTAGAAATATTACAACCTCTTTATAAAAAGTCTCTTAAGCAAACAAATAATATTAGCTCTAGCAGAAAACATGTTGGTTTTTATTGAAAACTACTTTCTGACTAACCAATTTTGTGTAGTACTTGATAAGTTAAAACAGTGTGAGACAAATTTCTGTTGAAAATTCAAATTGTTTCGAGTAAAATAGAAGTTATCTTTTAAAAATATGTTTTGCAAAAGCTGGAAACTTGCATTAAAATTTGTTTTAAATCAACAGAAACATAGGAGTTTATAATTTCTATCTTTGTTGCAAAACTCCTGGATGTTACTGGGAGAATACCTGGAATTGGCACAGAAAAGTGGGAGGAAAAGGAAAGAGAGGAGAAAGAAAATCTCTGAATCCATACTGAAGACTTTGTCAGAATTTTTTTTCCTCATGCAGTGTGTGAACAACTTTAATTTTGACAAGCAGCCACTAGAGGTCAGCTGTGTTTTTAATGTAACAAAATTATTTCTATCTTCCATTACATTTTATGCTTTTTTTGTCTTTTTTTTTTGATCAAAATTAAACTCACAAATAAAATAATTGCTGGAATTTCCTTTTGAAAATAAATCCAAGAACCTACCAAGTAATGTAAGTGATAGTTAGCAGGTAAATGTAGTGGTCAAATGAGGTACTTATGCAGAAGTAATTTTCAACATTATAACTGAAAATCTACATGGCTGTATGGTACACTGATGTAACTATGTGATCACCTGGCAGGTATCAGCATAGATCCATTTGCTTCGAATAAATGACAGTTGTTCAAATTATAATATACAACACTAGTTTACCCTCTGCCAAGGATTTCAGTATTTGAAAGTGGTCTGAACCTGTGACGTATTTTCAAATTTCAAATAATTAAATTTTTACTTTAATTTTGCTTTATTTCAGATTGATGTTTTGAAAAACCAGGACATGTCTGACTGTTTTAGGGCTTTCAGTTCTAACGTGGTAAACTAATCCCCTGTCCTGCATTTCAAAGGCCAAGTGATTTCTTAACTTCTCCACTTGAATTCACAAACTGCCATCACTTTTTCTGAAACGTCTTCCTTGCATTCAAAAAGACTTGGGATTGCTCTCTTCCTGAGCAGGAAAAGCAGGTCAGTATTGGGATGCTGGAGTGTTATCTAGGTGGTTTTCTCCATTATTGCTTCTAAAGATTTATCTTTTTAACTGTCCACTGTAAAATGGTTTTTGAGTGTGTTTATGGCAGGGAAGCAAATTAGGAGTTTCTAGTGAGCTGGCAGTCCTTTCAAAGGAAGGAAATACTGGCTCCTCTCTAGCTTTAAAATTTGGATTTTTACTTTGGTGCAGTATCAGAGTGACCACACATTGTACGATGTAGCACTACTGTAGCTGACAGTAGAATTTGGGCCAAACCCTGTAAATTAATTTTTTAATATAGTGTACTTTAATCTTGAATTGTTTAGTCTTAACCACAGCAAGACAATGACTCAGTGAGAGTTTAATGGCTGGCCCCCCTGGGAAAAGCATGCTAGCAGATACTGATTCATTTATATTGGACATTGCTGAGAAACATCTTGCGGACAAAACTCAGATGAATTACTATACTTGATATGGTTTATGTCATTTTTTCATTGCTCAGATGCATTACTCTGTATCTGCTCCCTGGCAGTTTTCCCAGTTAACTGGCATGGCAGTTATTTGGGTACTGAGAAACACACGCTTCCCTGCCTGCTCCAGCCAGGGGATTACCTGCGAAAGCTGCCTTCCTCCTCTGCTTGCCTACACTGTATGACAGAGTTATGTTTTACGATGTACCCACTTCATTTAGTGTCTCAGAGAGGTTAGTGTTCAGCAGGACAAATATCCGTAACAGCACAGTAAATGAAGCAACGGCACCGTATGAACTTTCCGTTTTGAATGATTCAAGTGTGGAGAGCTGTGAAGCAGGTTTTGGTCCTCTCACCTTGTACTTTGTATCTGCCCAATGCAGATTTTCAACCCCTTCTGCTGTGCCAGTAGGCCAGTAACGTTTGCAGCTCTGCTTCAGACCATCTCTATCGTTTTGCTATCTTTTCTGCTTTCAGTTCGCATCCCTTGGCTGGGCTGGAAACCCGGGTGCATGCACCATGCATTTATGCAGTGCTAGCTCTGAGCACAGGCAAAGCTTGTGGCTGTCTTCAAAGGAGCCCACCTGAGGAGGGCTTTCCTGAGCTGGGAGTGGAGGGGAGAGTGGAAAGGAGCGCTCCTGTCCGGCTCCCACCAGCTGTGGATGGTGGCAAGGCTGGCCAGCTGAGGAGCCCGAGTCAGCTCCCCAGAAGAAGTGAGGGCAGAGCCACTGACCTGAGATTTTAGAGCAAAGCAAGCCCTCACCTGCCCTTGTTCAGTGAAGCAGGACTCTGTGCATATTCTTTCTAGATGAAAGTAGTACAATAATCCACTGGATTCACAGTCCCTTATTTCTTACCTTAATCAAGATGACTTTGTGAAGCCTCAAATGCTGGCTCAGTGCCTGGGAAAGGGGAAACACCAATACAACAATAACAATAATGAAATGAAAAGCTCATCAGTAGGAACAATCCTGCACCAATGTTTTCAGCAAAATGTTCAATCTAAGAAGTGAAATTAACAGCACAGTTGATTTTATGTCTCAAAATCATGAAGGCAGAACAAAAAGAAAAGACCTGGGAAAGAAGGGGAAATAAAAGTAAGCATTCAAGTTCCTGCCTTCTCTGTGCTCTTGTGTACAAAGCTGCATTCAAAGACAAGGCACTAGACTAGATCCAAGATCCTTTAACTCTTTTAAGATACTATTTTTGCCACAGACATTCAGGCCTGAGTCTGTGGTGGTGCTTCAAGTATGTATATAACATGCTTTCCAGCCACATCTCTGGGAGTCATACTGAGTCTTAAGAAGAAATGGGATGCTATTCACTCCAGACATACAGTAAACAGTATGGTAAAATCATATGGTAAGTGCTGTGTTATTTTGCCTAATACCATTCTTGCCATAAGGTCAGCAGCAGCATCACCTGATAAAAGTTCATGGGTCAGGTTGTCTCTACCCTTGGTTAAAGAGTACCTGATTAAAGAGAGCCTAGCACAATCATGCCAGGACCACTGTAGGAAGGGCTGGAAAGCTGCAGGATGGAGGTAAAAGAAAGATGTGGATGGTCTTTTATCTGATAAATTTGGTAGAACCTACAGCATAATCCATAGTAGCAAATGCTTTTTCACCAACTCCTGTCTGACCTTTTCTGCCAGTTTCTTTCAAGCTTCAAGCAGCTGAGCTTTCCTGTGCCAGAACTGCTTTCCACTCTGACTGTCCCCTCCACTCTCCTCCTCTGCTCTGACCTGCTTTCCCTTTTCCATTTGACACTGCTGTGATGCAAAGTGAAGGGTATGTTGATTTGTTTGCCTCCGGAACAATCACTGATGCTCATTATCAAAACAGATGTTCATCCTAAACCTGAAACACCTTTCTTCTGCTAAATTATATCTCATGGCAGAACCAGTATTACACAGCAGCTCATCTTCAGATGCACGTTTTCAGCAGACTGATTAAGACACCCTATATCTCCAAACTATTTTCCTACCCAAGTGTTGAAGCAGTGCAAAGAAAAGCTGCTTGCTTAATTTCCCAGTGAACATACAAAGGGCAGCTTGGATTTATCTCAGTTTGCAGCTTTCCTTTCTTAATTTGTTCATTTTCATGTTTTGTTTTGTTTTGTTTAGAAGAGATATTGATGGGAGCATTACAAATACATGATACACAGAGAACAGAGTGAGTTTTGTGGAGAAGTTCAGAGAAATTGAGGACATTCAGAGAGAAACACTTGACAGAACAGGATTAAACTCCACAAATTCATTTGTTTCATAAAACTGTTTCCAAGCAAAAATTATATCCTCATCATGTACTGCTATACAGTGGGAGAACGAAGAGCTTGTACCAAACAGTGGCTCATGCAGTATATTTTATACCTAAGAAAAAAGCAGAAGTCTGTATTAAGACACGTAGCCAGATAATGTCTCACTGATGACTAGTGGCTGTTGCAGTAATACAGATCAAGAGTCTGAACTCAGGTTTGAGAAATGACAGTGATCCAATTTTCTGGCAGAGAATTCAATTTAAGATGTCCTTGTTTTTAAGTCCTGGCTACTAACTTAGTTCAATTAATGTCTGATGCTTTTCAGATTATGTATGTGGGATGAGGCAACTTAATTATTCTTTTCAGAGGAATAAAGATGAGGACCTCAAACCGAATGATTTCCTGATTACAAGCTATCTTTTTCTGTCTTTCTGAACTAGAACACAGAAGGGCTGTTCAGACAAGCTTGATGTTGGTAACGGTTGGGTCATGCAGTCACAGAGCAGAAACCACCTCATCTGCCATTAGCTTCTCTACTGTGAAGGTGACCAAGCACTGGCACAGGTTGCCCAGAGAGGTTGTAGAGTCCCCATCCTTGGGGGTATTCAAAAGCTAAGGCACGGTGCTGGGCAATGGACTCCAGGTGGCCCTTGTTGAGCAGGGAGATTGAACATGATGATCTCCAGAGGTTCCTTCCAGCGTCAGCCGCTCTTTGATTCTTCCGCTGTGACACAGATGACCCACAGTAGCTACTGTTTAATATGAGGCCACTGCTCCTCCAAAGAGCAGTACCCAAAGGAAGAGAGGTATGTAACCTCTCTTGTACCAGGCAACCTGCTCCACCCTTCCTAAGGAAGATCATTTATCTCTGCAAATCAGCCTCTCATTTCGTCTTCCCTAATCACATAGGGCTAGACTCACTCATTGGTCCAAAGGAAAATACTTTCTTCATGAATAACAAAATGTACTGTATAAGAAGTACACTTTAAAACGAATCTGTTTTACGAAGTACTTTCTTTTTGCTTGTGCTGGCTACTTAAGGGGAATGAATATTTATAGGTTCACAGATTCTGTTGCCACAGCAGTGATGTTTAGTGTGTAAAACCAGTTGCACTTGGGAGGGTATTTGGTTACTCTTCATTCTGACCACCAAACACCTGCAGTTTTACCACTAGATAGCAGTATGTAGCAATGAATGCCTTTTCCAAAGATTGCTTGAAATAGGTGGGTAACTAAACACATGGCGTTCACCCAGACTCAGGGAGCAGAGAGGGGACAAATGGCAGAAGGAGAAAGCAGAGAAAATACTTCCTTATTCTTTTTAAATCTCAGTCGCTCTTCTCCTTTCGCAGTGTTTGATTCATACATTTAGAAGTACCTGCGCTTGCTGAAAAACCAAGTCCTCTCAAAATCAAGCCACAAGAAAAAGGTAAAACAGAGAGTCCTTTGATGTCTGCTACACGAGTGTGCACAGAGGTGTAGAAAGACTTTTCAGGGTACCTCAGGGCTTGCCCCAAAGGATGCAGGAGAGTTAACACTAGATACGGTTTCCTACAATAGCTTAGTGAGAGAAGGGGTTGATGCTGGAGGTGGGAAAAACTACACAGGCTGGCAGTGGTGGTGCTGGCCCCGCAGGCTGTGGCTGTTGCCAACATTAGCACTGTCTTACACCATCACGTCCTTACATCCGCAGTGTCCCTGCTTCACTGCTTCCTCTATAACAATCCATTAAAACCTAGTCCCTAGTGGAGATAATGGAGTTGTTTTTTTGCGAAATGGTGATTTGCACCAGATGTGCATCTATCTTAATTTACAGGTGATTAATTCATCTCACCTTGGCTAGGGACCAGGTTAAATCGATCGGTGGAATTTGTTTGTGTAGTGAAAATTGAGCAGGGATTTGGATTCAAAACTAAGCCAGTCCAGCAAGATTTGCCAGACAGAGCAACAAATAGCAAACATCAGGACTGGTAAGTTGAAAAGCAGGCCTTAAATCTAAGAAGAAAGAGAGAAAGTGTGGCGCCAGTGAGCTGATTGTATGCCTTTCTTTACAGAGGAAAAATATTGTTCCGTGTTTATTCTAAGTAACGCTCACACAAAAAAATGAAGAGCTGTGCGTGTTCTTTAAGTCTTCTTCCTGACGATAACCACATACAATACCTAGTATTTTTTACCTTGATGTTAACTTAAAAAACCACAATGTTAGCATATTTTTTCTTAAATGGTCTTTTACTCTTCAGAAATTTAATGTTTCTACAGGGCTCTCTGCCCTTTAGTTCATGTGTTCAGAGAGGTGTTGAAATTTGGAAGGAGCAAAAGCCATGTAAGAAGCGGGCAGAAGTTGAGTTGCAGCACTGCTTTGGAGGTGTGGTGATGCTTTGCAGTGAAGGTACCCAGGTTTCCTGGGAGGGGCCTTTGTACCCCACTCCCTCCCGGGGGACTCTCAGTGATGTTCCCATGTCCTGCCAGACACCCCAGTGACTGCAGTACGTGCCCTTTCCTATTCCCCCCTGTCATCACGGCTGTCCCTGGCAGCCCGTGAAGTGGCAAGGCTGAAAGTGACATATATCTTGTGCTACCATTTTACATCTCCTGCTTGTCTGTCACCGTGTCTTGAGATCCCGATCTCTGTAAGATGCCAGAGTGAATAATCCCGCTCGCTCACAGCACACATAAGCGCACTGCTGGTGTTTTATCCCTTGCCACAATGAGATCATTACGTCCATCATATTGAGACTGCACAAATAGAGTACTCTGTTCTTTCTAATAAGATTTAAAATTATGGCTATAAGAAACATTTTCTGCGTTTATCTTCACTCACTCCAAGTGAAAAAGCTTTGGTGGAAAAGATGTAGTTTTTTTAGCACTTCTAGCAGATACTGTAGGAACCTCACTGGGTTTTTGGGTTCCAACTGCCTTGCCTGTGTGGATTATACTGTTAATTTCTCTAAGTATCTGAAAACTTGGCAGTGAATTTAATATTATTCTCAATGGAGATTTTACAGACTTTTTGAAGAAGGGGACCAATGGGCTGCTCTGAGTTGGAGTTACAACCTTACCACAGCTTATGTTCTGTATCTCTGCGAGAACACGCCAAAGCTGTTGCTAGATACTATCTTAAAAGATGGCATCCACTGCCCTGGCTCTGGCAAGATTTTGGCAACTTGTCATCTAGAAGTCTTCCTTGTTATTGCTTGCTGTTTGCAGGGTGAGGGAGGACAAACAGGCTGCTTCCCAAAAGTCGCAGTAAGGGTGCCTGGGGAGGACTCCAGGTTGCAGTAGATGTTGCTCAGGAGTGGGCAGCATAGATCCTCCTTGTCTGCAGGCCAGCAAAACTGGTGCAATGCAAAAGGCACCTTCTGTTCAGAGTAGGCAGATGGCAGGAGTTGAAGTGGAGCTCCATAGATAGGCCAGGCTTGCTCTCCTGGTGCCACAGACAGGAACCCTCATGGTGGAGAAGCCCTGACTAAACCTCCTTTTCTTGCATAGCTCTGTGCTTACTGTATCACAGGGAGGCAGAGACAGTTCACAGTTCTTAGAGATGTCATCCCACATTATCAGCAAACTCAGCAAGACATCCTGGTACTGCTTAGACTTCTACATTTTTATTGGGTGCTACGACCTGTGACTTTGCATCCACGTCTGTACTGCTCGTGCTTCAATCTCTATGTGAGTAGTTGTATTACTGTGTTTTCAACCTAGTCATAGAAATTTGATCTATTTCTAGCTATCCAAGGATGATGGTGGGACATATTCCAATATTTGAAAAAATAAATAGGAGCAAGTCAAATTCCTGCAGTGCCCTGAGTTCCCTGTGTCCCTTTGACATCCCGGTCTTCCTGTGGCTTGTTGGAGGTGATAGCGAGCACTAGGAAAGAGTACCAGCTGAAGACAGGCAAAGCAGAAGTCAGATGAGAGCCAATACTGTGACACTGGTGTATTGTGAAAAAACAGGGAATTTCTTCTCTGCACATGTAGGAAACTTGAAATCCTTATGCAAAAAAGATTTTGTCCTCAAATGGAAAGCCGTAAGAATGCCTTTCTGTTTTCTTCACTGAAGTATGACTTGTAAAACAGAGCTATGTTTCACCGGTGGGACTGGTGTGAATCAAACTGTTTGCAAATTCTGTTCTGTTAGTTTGTTTCTGCAAAAGGCAGGAGAGGGATTGTAGGTCTGACAAAGAGGCTTGAAGAAGAAATATTACTTATAGATATTTTTAAGAGATAGATTGTCCTCCTATACCACGGAGAAAGGACAGCTGTTTGCTGCAGGCTGCGCTAACTGCACTGACTCAGCTATGCTGAAAATTGAGGATAAAGTGCAGGGAAAGACTCACCCAGTCACTACCAGTGTTCACGTTTCTGCTGGGAAAGGGAGTAATAACAGATCTTCTGCTTAACATGACCAGGTTCTTGGTAACAAGAACTTATTTATTTCACTTCATGATATACCTTTTAGCCTTACGTAGTTTATGCCTTTCCATTACTGTCAATTTGGGATAAATCTGAAGTGCTGTTCCGAAGGTTATTTCATATCAAAGACATCAAATATTCTTGTGTTTGGAGACAGTAGGACAACTTCACGATTTCAGGTTACCTCTTCTCAGGAGCATCTGTCTTCTTAGATTGCAGCTGCCATGATGCATCAAGGAAGAGGAATTTCCTCAATAACTGAAGCGAAACTGTGTCACTGCTTTATGGAGAACATTCACTACTCTCAGCCCTACTATGGGATCCTGCTAGCACTGGATGCAAGGAAGTGCGCGGTTAGACTTTCCCGTAAACACCTGTGCTTGAAAGCAGCAGTGAAATCCTGCAGCTTTTAATTTATGTCTTCTTTCATGTTTATTTCTCCTTCTCATTCCTGAATCATCCCTATGGATTACAAGGGATTTTCTGTAGCATTGCTCCTAGAGCTTGACAGACGTGTGTGGTATCAGTGGTCCTTGACACCTCTCTGGACAGGGACAGGTTATCCGTCCCCCCAGCCATGTTCTGGGGTGCAGGCAGGCTTGTAAATGCTGCTGGGCATGGTAAGAAGCAGGGAGCACTTTGTTGTGATAAATTCATAGTTGTGGAGTTTACTGCCCTTGTGCTTGTGTAGACAGCTGTGATGTTCAACCCAAGCTTTGAATATTTGGGCAGATTTGTAGAGGAAAAAGCCTCCTAAGCCAGACTTTTTCTTCTATAAGCAATGGGATAGACTTGGTCCCCAGCTGCCTTTGTGAGCCCTGATCATCTGGTATATAAGAGAAGGCCTGACGCCACACATTCCCAAGATGGGAGCAGTTTGTATTCTCAAATGCAATGCCATCAATGCCAAAGGAAATCAGGCCTTATAGGCACTGGGTCTAAAGCGACAAAAGCCATTTTATGTCTAAGCATCTGCCACACTGAACTCAGCAGACATTTAAGTGTCAATGGGAGCAACACCAGAGTGTTTGAGCATAAATTGATTGCTTCTGGGTCTCAAATCTCTGGATGTCCCTTCTATTTACAACATTGTGGCTACCAACTCCTCTGGAGCACAGCAGAAGAATTCTTGCGAAACATGAGAGGCTAGGTCAGATGGACTGTAAGATAAATCCAGTATTTTAAACATTTTGGTTGAGGTTTGCTAAGATTGCTAATAAACAGTACCTATAACAGTTCCTCTGTTTCTTAAGAACCAGACATTGGTGTTTAATTTGGGCCTCAAATATGTATCTGCTTTTCTAATGACATATTATCCTCAAGCAAATTTGTAGACTTTGTTTGATGAGGTGAATTCCACTTCTCATTACTGACAGTCTGCATGTAGTAGACATGCAAGCAAAGCCAAGATGTTGGCTGGAATACTATTTTAAGCAATTCTGTGGGGTTTTTCTCTTGCTTGGTTTGATGAATGAAGCTATTGAGGAGAAAGGAAGTGAAAAACTTGGGTACACAAACCAGCAATTTGTTTGCCTGTTTACTAGTTTTCAGCTAGAATATTAATGTGACTTAAACTGACATAGAATGGAGGAAGTCCTTGGGGAAAAAGATTGTCATTGCTATTAGGGATTTAGGCGAGTTTTACACAGATATGATCCCATCTACTTCTTCTGCCTACTTTCAGGGACTGCACAACTATGAAGGTATCTAAATTCATACCTGTCCTGTCCTGGTTACTTTAGCCACTCTCTGGAAAGCCTCTTTCATGGGGAAAAATATCCTCAAAATAAACAGAAAAACCCCACCACTAATGGAAGAGAAGATCAAGACTAAGAATTTCTCCTAAACAAGAGAGGTCAGACACCTATAATACTGAGGAGGCAACGCCTGAGCTACGTAAATTACAGCCAATTATTTTGGCTGTAATCTAATTACAAATTATTTTCCAGCCACCGGGCCCATTTCAAACAAGGAGAAATGGGGTTTCAAATGCAAAATTGCTAGAAATCCCCTTGGGGAAGCACATTTCAAAATTACAGTCACAAAAAGACTGGTTGGTTTGTTTCTTTTCTTCTAATCTTTTCCAGTTATTATCAAAGGCTTCTAAATCTTCTAGATGGTACTCAAGGAAAAGCTCTGAAAAGCTGAACTGTGGACTGTCTGCTTCATGTACCAGACAGAGTAACCCCTACCCACTTGGATGATGCTTTCGGTGTCTGTAGAGATCGGAGGGAGACTGGTGGCTGGTTATTTATTCCTTGGTCTACTGATTTCCCAGTACAGCCCTGATTGAGTCAGCCTTCAGATCTTGTTTTACTCAGAGGTCCTGTAGCCCTCAGGATTGTTCAAGGCAGGGGGAACATGTGATAATGGAGTGTCTGCCAGACTGGTCTGCTGAGAGGGTGTAGTTTGGACACGTAGGGCTGGGGCATGAGAGTACTTCAAGAACACAAGATGTTCTGCGGAAAGAAGCTGCACTATGGATATGCCTACACCATTTTGCCTTGACTGCATGTAAGTCATGCATCCCTGTTAGCTCGACCTCAGTCAAACCCCAGCCTATTCTACCACTTGTTGGGACTTGCTGCTTCCTCTTAAGTGCAGCTCCACATCTCCTGGGTCGAGGCACCTTGTAGCAGAGGCAAGAACTTGATTCCCCAGCACTTGATGCCAATCTAAGCTGGACTCTTCTCTCCCCACCTGCTGTGTGATTTTGCCTCCTGCCCTGCCACTAGTACATGGGCAATTGTGGGGTGACGTAGTGCAGGGAAGGAGTTGTCTGAAAATGCGCATCTTTTTGCGAAGGATGGGGTGGATATGTTGGCCTGGGTGGAAAGCGAGAGTGCAGCAGTCCTGCTAGATGAGGTGAAACTGCCTTGAACCTCTCATTTGGCTGAAGTAGGTGAAGGAGATGGCTGCAGGGCATTGCTACCTGCCCTGGCATGGATGGGGAAGGAGTTGTGCATGCCAACATGTCTGTCACCCCAGTACGTAACCCTGGGGTGAGGAAGGCAAGGACTGTGTCTGCAGGACAGATATGTAAGGTGAGCTGGATGACTTATCTGAGAACCTGCTCTTTCAATGCTTAACTTACTGCACCAGTCTGTAAAGCCTGTGATGGCTTAAGGAGCCTGGGAGCTGGCTGCTAGCCAGGAGGACAGCCCTTGAATGAGTAAAATATGCTTATATTATAGCTTCAGCTTCTTGTTAAACACTGACCAGATGGTTCTAAGTGCTGGCCTGTAAATCCCTTCCCACAGCAAAATCCACTGCACATGGGAATACTTGTTTGTGAAAAGGGGGACTTTACAAGTCCTGTGGTGCTCAGCTCCTGAACTGATGGGAAACATTGGAGGAGGGGTATTAAATCTCAGCTGTGGCAGCATTTCACCCACAGTGCTGCTACCGCTGAACCATGAGTGAAATGATGTACTCCACCTGGTACCAGCAAGTAACCATCCACCAGTCATGATCACCTCATACACACTTCAATTTAAAATGGCCAGCATCTGTGCTATCACCTTATTCGCCGTAACCTGACAAGGAGTTAAATGACTTCATATTTTAAAATGAGGCAAGGCATCATGTCTGAAGTTAATATGGTGTTCTTGCTTTAAGGCTGCGAGGTGGACTTGCATTCCTGGGTGGGGGCATAGTCCATAAATGCTTCTAGAAACCTTTTCTCAGCTGTAAGGCTGTGGATCAGACTTAGTCTGTGCTTGCTCTGGGTAAAGTGACAGGAACTGCTGGAAGATTGCCTGGTGTTTATACTGAAGTTTTTAGGAGTGCAGATTGCCTCCTTTGCAAAGTAGGGCAGTGTGCACTTGAAGTGGTGCCTCCCTGCATCCTACCCAGGAAATCTCCACTCCTGAATATTGTGGTTTGACTCTATCCCAGCCGAAACTGGGACACAGAGTTACACACCCAGCAGAACAGATACCTGAGCCTTGCAAAACCAAAAAGCCAGCTGCCCACATGAGCATCAAAGAAACATTAAATACTGACAAGACAATGAGAATATTCCACCTGAAATGATGCATCCATCCTTTCTGACCGCATCTAATCTCCCTTTGTCCCCCACAAAAAGAAGAATACAGAAATTCACAGTTAGTAAAGCTTTAACAAGGAAGATTCCAGAGTCACCGCACAAGCACTCCCGTTGCACACTGCAATTTGCTTACTGGGGCAAAACTCAGCAAAGCAAGGTCCTTGAGGGGGAGAAAGGAGGTAGCGGAAAGCAAAGTAATAGCTGCTTCACTGGAGTCTGTCTGCCTGTGTTGCGACAAGTTGCGGTGAGTCATTGGGTTTGAAGGGAAGTGAAAGCGTGGTGATTTTATTTAAGAATATAATTTTTTTCAATAGTTTACACTAATGGATGATGTGAAGGGCTGAAACCCTAATTCCAAGGGAGCTGGAATAAGTGACCTCTTTTACTTTGCTAAGGCCTAAATGTCATTCCAACATTCAAGAAAACTGGAGAATTACGTTATTGCGAAGACACTGCCCTTTCTGGATACATTTCAAATTGAGCAGCTGTGGCGTTTTCCTTGATGCTAAAGGTCTCTGTAGCACCAAATTTCATTGAATCCTTTCAAACAAAGAAGTTAAGAGAAAGCTTAAATTTTTCCAACTTCAAAGACTTTTCTTCATCAATTTAAAAGCTAAGCTTTAAGAGGGGTGGGACAAGTAGCAAAAACAGAGAACTCTGAGCATCTTTGAAATTTAATTTCATAGACTGTATTCACCAAAATGAAAAAATAAATAATCTTATGACTGAAAATGAAATAGAATTTGTGCCTTTTTTTTCTAATCTGAAGACATTTTATGAATTTAATAATGCAGAAAGGACTGGATGTTCTTTGCAAGAGCTAGGTTAAACCTCAAAGCCAGGCTGGCTTGTGAATACAACTAAAACACCCTGTTTCAGGTTTAATAGGATTCACTGCTTGTTTCCATGTTTCTTTCTGTCCTGAATCCATTTTGAGAAAATGCACTCTGAACCTGATGATAACAGGAGGATATAAATCTATTTTAATTAAAAATAGAAACACAATCCCCTAAAGGAAGAGAATAAACTATTCTCTTACCCTGAAAATAAGCTGACCAGATTTCTGGATGACAAATCTACAGTATTGTGGAGCAGGTGCTGTGATATCTTATCAGAGATTCAAGGAAGAATGTTGCACTGACAAGAGAAAAAGGTTTATTATGGCTTTACATACAAGTAAGCACTAATACCTGAGCACAACATGGCTGTATGTAAATAATTACATGTCTCTCATATTCTGAAATCTAAGGGGAATAGTAAGAAATTACAGTTTCCACAGATATCTATCTGAAGAGTATTAGAGACATAGTTCATTTAGAGATCTGTTAATATTAATATATTGACAAACACAGCAAATAAAAATCACTATGTAAGCCACCCATGGAGTTAGGTAATTGGGTGTGCTAGGAGTGTTTTGACAATGTCTCTCAAGCTAGAATCCCTCTGGTCTTAAAACAGTGTTAACCAGGAAGGGACGTGGCTGTTGCCAAGTGTGACAGTGCCTAGACCTGATTTATTAACATTCTTTGTATATGAATTATCCCTCTCGCAGCTTGAAAGCGTACATGTCTGCACAGTGAGGCTGTTTCTGTGGGGAATATTCTTTTCACAAATATATGTGGAGGGGAAATAACAAGGAAAATTTGCCAATCCATGTGTTGAATGGGGGTGTGTGAGTAGGGAGAACTGTTTAACGTCCTTCCCTGCCTACTTGCTGCTTTGTTCCTGGTGTTGCCACAACAGAACAAAGCCACTGGGTGGCTTTGTTGTCCCCACCTGCAAACTCTGCCAACTTGTATTGCAGCCACAGCTGCTCCTTGGCTGTCTTCAGCAGCTGGTGGAAGTGGGAGTTCAGCTGGGTTTGGGTCACGTCTGTGTTTGCTCTGGACCTGGTGGTCATTTACGCGTGTGCTGAAGTGTGGCTGGTGGGAAATCCCATCAAAGTCGATAGGATCCGTGTGTTTAAAGTACATCAGGTGCACAAATGCTCTTCATTGGGACTGATGCCCACAGATACATGAAATGCATTAATCCCGTTACTGCTCAACATCAGCATATGGAAGTTCTCCTGCCATTCTTGGAGAACTGGATAACTTCTGCGTATGACGTTGTCATCATCTTTTAAAACACAACTTCTCCTGCAGCAGCCTGCGTGAGTAATGCTGCCCAGGGCACTGGTGTGAAGAGGGGAAGCATGGGGCTGGTGGCTCGCCAACCACAGAGCACTTTTCCCACCAGCCTTGGAAGGAGGTGGAAAAAGGGACTGGGCAAAGGAAGAGCTGGAGCCTGAAATAAATGACATGGAAAGAGATCTAGCTTTGGGAAAGGAAAGATGCAAAAGTGGAAGGAAGAGTAAGGAAAAGAGAGCTGAAAAAAATGGAGACTAAGAAGTGTGGAGGAAAGGACAACTGATGTGGGCTGGAAGATGACCTGGTAAGAGAGAGCATGACAGGAATGAGACTGAGGGGAAGGTGAGACAGAAATGAAAGGGGTCTGTGTAAGAATTTTGAAGAGGCCTTCAGTCTGACACCACCTGAGGTGTGTTCCTTAGTCCAAGAGAAGAAAGCAGACCTTTGACTTGAGGGACAAGTCACAGAGAGACACAGACTGGGTGGGACAGCAAAGCAAAATAACTCTGTAGGGGCAGTGGAGGATTTTGGTTCTCTCTATGAATAACATTTTGTTTCCTTGGCAGAAGAGGGATAACTAGGAAGTCAGGGAGCAGATGGAGGCTTTTTTTCCCTGAGATGGTTCTAGCAGAAATTTGTAGCTGGATCTAAAATTAGCTCCAGTGAAGCCTGGAAGGGAAATACTGTTGTGAGTTGCATTTTCTGTGTGATGTCTTCTTTTTTTTTTTTTAAGATTTCATTACAAAACATGGGGGAAAAGACAACACTTTATGGGACCATGGAACTGGAGTCATCACATTCTCAGTGACTAAAGAACTGAAATTTTTGCACCTGTTACTGTGAAGTACTTGGTTTTGCCTACAGCCACGGCAGGTGCTTGAAACAAGGAAGAAGTACCATATGGGTCTTCACAGCAACAGGGAGCAGAGCTGATATATTGTGTGTGAGGGAGCGAAGAGGTATGGGAGGTGGGGGGGCTGATATTTGGAGGCAGGAGGACTTGGCAGACACATCTGCCTGATCCAGGCAGGAGTGAATCCTCAAAGGCTATTCAGGATCTGGCTGATGCCCACAAGAAAGTTTCTCCAGAGGTCTTACTTCCCTAAGTCACTGTAAGGCACATGAGGAAGTCAGTGCTGGTCCCATACATGGACGTACCAGTAAGGGCATCTTCTCTCTCCTCTCTGCACAGACCAGGTAGAGAAGGGTTGCAGACTCGCTTCTGCCAGAGCCTGGAGATTTTATGAGCTTAAGCCTGTCTTGTAGGACAAACGATTCTTGGAATTGGTTTCCTTCTCTCCATAACTTTATTTTTAGACAAACCTTCCCCCTTACCTGTCGCAAGATTTATCCGTATCATCTATCATCTGTTCCTTAGCACAAGGGTACTGCTAACATAACCTGCTCTTTTTTTGCTTTGTCCGACATTTGGGTCTCTGAGCTAGGCGTAGATTATACATATTTTCCTTTTTCTGTCAGATCTGTGCATCGGCCTGCAAGTCCTGAGAAATTTCCTCCAAATTGCTAAAGCAATCATTTCACAAATCAAGATACGCAGCAAGCGAAGTCCTTAGTGATGTGTATGATTTCATAAGTTTAGTAATCAGAATAGGACTGTTTCAAGTCACACTTTTGGATAAGAAAAAGAAAAAAGGAAGCTTTAAGTGGCTGAAGTATGGTCTTTCAATAACTATCCTCATTCCTAGAATAAGATTTCCTAGAATAAGATTCTCCATCTTCTAGTGTGCTGTCTCCAAAGCAGAATTAATCTCTTTGCAAAATCCTTAATGCAAGCCAAAACCAATTAGTGAAGACAAGAGTAATAGTTTAACAGAGGACTGCTGTGGTGCACAGAAATCTGTGAACTGTCCTCACTTCATCTGTTGCAACTTAAACTTTGCAAATTTTATCTTTAATAAATAGTTTTGAAGGAACTTCAAGATACTCCATTTTGAGTGAATCAGTTTGTTGGATTACAGGTCAAGGATTCATTTTTTGAAAGCTTTTAATTCTGTCCAACTAAATCATGCTATTGCCAGACTCACAGTTGGAGCTTTGAATATTGACTAGGCTCAAATAACAGAGCAGCACTCCAGGCTATGTGGGTATAAGCATGATGCCTACCAAATGGCAGCTCTGAAAAGAACTAAAGCAAGAAGAAGATGGGGTGGCCTTCTGGCTGTGACTTTTCACAGTTTGGCCTGGGCTGCTCTTGCCTCCCATGATGCTGAGTAAAGCACATTTGTTTTTGATTTTCTCTACTGTCATATGGCTTTATTTTTCTCTGTGGTCTCTACCTCTGGGATGCCTGGCTCATTGAGGGGACTGATGTCGTGCTTATGATTGCAGTAACAGACTGTAAGTTTGGGGAAAAAATAATAATAATAAAAATGCATGTATGTATGTGTGTATGTATGTTCCTTCCAAAAGCTGGGCATTTATTCGCACCAGTAGACTGAGAGGAGTGTCTGGGGCAGTAGAGAGTAGAAGAGGAAGAGAAAGCTATTGCACTTGTGTCATAACAGCAGTGAACTATCCTGTTCTTCTGCATGTGGGAAAGATGATGGAGCAGCTCATCATCAGGCAGTGGTCATCATCAAGCAAGTGGAGGAAAAGGAGGTTATCAGGAGTAGTCAGCATGGATTCACCAAGGAGAAATCATGCCTGACCAATCTGATAGCTTTCTACGATGACATGACTGGCTGGGTAGACGAAGGGAGAGCCGTG
>Ga0065711_1003062_pt1 | contig 30026 bp, 13 predicted proteins | sample Hoacrofraction12_FD_59098 | JGI IMG/M metagenome (GOLD analysis project Ga0065711, IMG submission 59098) | Hoatzin crop microbial communities from Cojedes, Venezuela - Epithelial fraction 12 v2 (version 2) | ecosystem: Host-associated > Birds > Digestive system > Esophagus > Crop | place...
GAGGAAAGGCTGAGTGAGCTGGGCTTGTTCAGCCTGAAGAAGAGAAGGCTGAGAGGGGACCTAATATATGCTTACAAATATCTGAAGGGTGGGTGTCAGGAGGATGGGGCCAAACTCTTTTCAGTGGTGCTCAGCGACTGGACAAGGGGCAGCAGACACAAACTGAAGCACAGGAAGTTTCGTCTGAACATGAGGAAGAACTTCTTCCCTCTGAGGGTGACAGAGCACTGGAACAGGCTGCCTAGGGAGGTTGTGGAGTCTCCTTTTCTGGAGATATTCGAGACTCGCCTGGACAAGGTCCTGTGCAGCCTGCTGTAGGTGACCCTGCTTCGGCAGGGGGGTTGGACTAGATGACCCACAGAGGTCCCTTCCAACCCCTAGCATTCTGTGATTCTGTGATTCTGTGATTCTGTGATTCTGTGAACATTTTTCAGTTCCATTTCTGATGACCATATTTGAAAAGCTCATACAAACCCCTACCACCACAGCTTCCTTCCAAAACAATTGATATGGGGATGTAATAGCTCAAATAGATACTACTACCTGGACAGTAGTATCTATGAAAGTTTGTGGGAGACTATGGTCTGTGCATCATTCAGTGTATATGCAGATACTACTTCATGGCACATTAGTGCAAAATAACTTCCTAAAATATTGTCACAAACCAGATACTTTGGCCAGAACACTGAATCTTAGCTCACATTACTCAGTCAACCAGATCCATATATTTCTGTTGTCGCAGAAGTCCTCTCCGTAGATGTAATCTAATGCCCCAAATCTGTAAGCATTGAGAAAGATCAGGAGGTCTCATCTGGAGCTAACTCTAAGACTTAGGTAAGGGTCTGTTGTATTAGTTCAAATACCAGGACTTTAGCATTTGTAATTCTATTCTGTAATGTATTGGGATTCACCCAAGAACCTCAGATTAGCCATTTTTAAGCAATAAACATTTCGGACCCTGCATTATTAATTTACTCTTGTGTAGTTTGAATCTAACTTATTTTTTGTTCATCAGTGTTCCTGGATATGAATAATTTTCAAGAGAAAGATAGTTGATCCAATGCAGCTAAGTCATTTTAATTCATGCTTATCTGGAATAGCAGTGTGGAAAACTATAAGTAGGAGTTAAGTGACAAGTGCATAATTAGGTGCAAATTGCTTGCACATTTATACGAAGTAAAACAGTCAAATATCAAATAATGAAATAAAAGAGCTTTTAAGGAAGACTATCAATATTTAAATGCCATGACTACCAAATAATCATTAGTCATTTTCTGTCAGGTAAAGTATAGGAGACAATTTTTGACAGTGTGTCTTGGATTAATTTAGATTTAGTCAGGATGTGAAAGCAATACTTCGTGAAGACTAGAAGCAGCTTTTTCACAGAGTTGTACCCATAGGCACAATGAAATGGGATCTAGGAAGAATAAAAACTGTCTTCCAGTTCTGTGTTTTGGAAGGAAGCCAAAAGGAGCTAAGAGCCTTATGAAATACCATGCCTAGGCATATAACCGAGCACTGTAAATGATACTGTGAGGGCTAGACGCATAAGTTGGGTTCATGAATGCTGAGCTTTTCTGTGCCTAAATCCCAGGTCTCGATCTATCAGCTTAATAAAGTTGACTTTGAATGACTCAAAATAGCTTTGAAAATGGAAGCATTCATTAGAACATCGCCTGCATAGGAATGAATATATCTCTGGGTTAGTTTATTGAACAGATGCCAACCTCTGCTAGTGAACAAAAATTTATTCTAATCCACCATGAAATTGAAAACACACAAGTAAAATGCTATGGCATAATAACATAGAAAAGGCAATCAATCATTGCGGCTATCTGAATTTATGTTCTTTCATCATGAAATAAACAATCTGTAAGAAGACATTACAAATACAGTAGGTAAGCGTCCAGTGAAGACGATTTCCAAAATGTGTAGGGCATATAAGATAAGAAGGAAAGATAAAGACCCTGCAGCAAAGCCTCCATGTGATAGAAAGATGACAGAAACCTTTGCTCACTGAGTCACCTCTTAGAAGCTCAAGGCTCTGTTTCTTTGCAAGTCTTTCTATGGCACACCTCTATCAGATGCAAATATATTTATACAGCTTCTGCTACGCCTCAGCTGCAGAGGCCCAGCAAGATGAATACTAAGAGGTTCAAAAGTGATTAATGAACCCTGAGAACACCAAAGATAAAGATTTAAATCATGGCTTCTTGAAAGAGATTTGATATTTGACTTTGAATGCTCAGCACTTGTAGCTACTCTCCTCACTATAAACACCAACAACTATGGCATTAAAAAAAAAGGAAGGATAGGAAGGAAAATGTAGTTTTTAAAAATTATTTGATGGTCCTGCATATCTTGAGCTCCTTTTTTTTGGAAAAACAGTTTAATGTTTTTCAAGTTATGACACCTAAAAATGCCAGTCATGTTTTTAACTCTTGGCCTGAGACACTTGCTCAAGACAACACAGGAAACATGTGACAGAAGCAAGAGAAGAATCTGGATTTCCTCAGCCTACTCCAGTATCAGAGCTAAAGGATGACTGTCTAAGTATTTGAGGATTTTAGGTCTCTATGGTGAAAAACAGTGCCTGGTAAAAGATCCTGCCTTTCTCAGTGACTGGCATCATTCTGCTCAGCGAGACTTTAGAAAAACGACTTAATGACTTGGCATAGCAAACCAAAGGGTTTGCTTGCTTGCGCAATGCTGGATGTGTCTGCTTGAGGGATTCAGGAAAAGAGCTACAAAGGAGTGCAATCACCCCGCAGATGTATGATACTGGGCATGAGCCTACAATGAGCAGAGCTGATAGGTGGCTAGAGCCCCCGATGCCTTCTAGTAAATCTCCCGTGCTAAAGTATGCTCCATTCCAATATATGTTTGAGGGGCCTTTGTTTTTATGAAACATATAATTGCTTGATGACTTTATTCTTGACATCTTACTTCCCCTTGAAGAACTACTTTTACGAAGTGATGCATTAGGACTGACAACAGTGAGTGAGTGTTTTCTGTTTTGATTTAAATCAGCAATTAAATTAATTCAACACCTTTGTAATTGACAAGCAGCCATTTCATGTGGTGTAATAAAGGAACAATGACAGGACAAAGGACATGGCAACCAGCTAGCGGTCACCACAGCAGCAATGGAAACATCCCCACATTTGTGGGGAAGGCAAAGTGAAGGCTTTTGCATCCAAAGTTGAAGGTATTATCCCCTCACAGTGCTCCATTTTAATGGGTTTGTCAGACCAACAGTAAGTTCATTTAACTATGTAGCTATCTACCAGCTCATCCACAAAATCATATTGTCAGTGAGTAAATATGAAAATAAATTGGTGTGATGTTAGTGAAGAAGAGTTGGATTTATCAAGGAGCAGAAATTAAGGACATGCTTTTGCTAATCACAATTCATACCCATAAATACTTGCTACTGTTTTTCAGCAGATCTAAATATATCTTCTTGACTGAACATGTTCTATTAGGTGGAATTTTATTCTCCACTTGCATCTGCAGAGAACATTATCCTCACTCACTTATCTAATTTGGAAAATAAAACGTTTAAGCTTTTCCTCTTCTATAAATGCCTTTTCTCCTCCTTGGCATTTCCTGCCACAATGGTAGACCCCACTCTGTCACAGCACTCTCCACTGCTGGCACTATCCCTTGAGTTCTCAGGGGCACAAACTGATGGTGCAGTTATATGTCTAGTTAAGGACACTTTCTTGTTCTTTTCTTCAACCAAACATCAAAAAAATTGTTATGCAGAGAAGAAACAAAAATGAACATAGCAATTCGTTCGCACTGAGGCCTAGTCTCACCGCCAGTGCCTGGCATAAAGGCTTCTCAGGTGATATGACATTATCTCTGATGCATGAAGCAACACTGTGCTGGCTTATGAGCACAAGGATGCAGCCAGTGTATCGAGCCACATGAGAAAAATCCCAGCTCACAGGTGCAGCAGGTGAGTCTGCTCATGAACAGGGCTTTTCTGAGCGTGGGATAGAGCCAGATGGCAAAGCCTTGATGGACAAGGTCTGGCACGGTCGGTCACAGGGGTGAAAAGAGACCGAGACAGTGCTCCAAGTGCGTGAGAGGGAGCTTCAGCTGTGTGGCAGCAGGAGTCAGGGGTTGGTTATGTGAGACCGCTTGCTACACTTGGTGTAACAGGGAACACAAAGATATGATTGTATATACTGACATACATAGCAGACTAGAAAGATGGTTACGTTACCCTCCCTTCCCCAGCCATTGCGTCCTCTTCATCCTCTTCTTTCACAATGCCTACTCAGCACCTTTATAGTTAATGTTTATTAATCAGTCTGCCAGAATTGAAGTAGATTAAAGAAGATTTAAACTACACACTGTAATAGCATTGAAGGAAACCACAGGGCAAATAAATGCTTTCAAAAGCTAAATCTGGGTGTTGATTAGTTATCTGTGTGATCAAGAGGCCGTGAAAAAATTAACCTTGTAAAAGTGGAGAATATTAAATTATTTTCTGAAAGTTCACATCTAAATTACTGCAAAACACTCTGATTCACTTTAAAGGTATAGTGCACACCTTGTTGTCTTGAGCTCCTAGAGTGTTGTTTATCACTACCCGTATGGACCGTCTTTGATCTGGATCCATGCCTTGTTTCCGTTTTGCTTTCCTACAAGCACAAGCAGCATTTCAGACCCCACAGCCTGTTCTGAGTTCTTACTGCATGCCACATTTCCACGTGTTCTTGGTACAGAAGTCGAAATGGATTCACGTCCATCTCTGGGAATCTTGACACTACACAATGCCAGTCAGTGCAGAGAGACCAGAGGCACCACGCAAGTGCCTGGAAGCAGTGTAGACACAGTAGCTTCTTATTCCCCGTAAGATAAGGAGGAATTTCACCCACCACCGAATTTCACCACTGAAAGGTGATGCAGCTTTATACATCTCAGTATCAGCAGATTGACTTGGGCTGCTGTCCACAGGGGTGTCAGCAACTGGGGAAACTGGGGGTCCAGGGGCCAGCTACTGCAGGGATCCAGGTCATGTATATGTATATATTTCCTATTAATGGATCTTCATCATTAACAACCAGAGGTGGGGCAGGATTAGGCAGTCTGTGTTTGCGTGAGTGTTTCTGTCTGAGTTAATTTGTGTCACTGTCTATGTATATATGTGTGTATCAGTATGTGCACATGTGTGCCCACGAGGAATACATGCTACTGGCTCAACCAAGGAACATGGAGCTGCTGCAGCTCCGCCTTTCTCAGGCTACTGGATTCAGTGGTTCCTGAGAAAGGTGACCAACAAACACCACATGTATAGGAACCAGGCAATTTATCCATATACTAAGGCAGCTATGCATTACCTATACACTTGAAATATCTCTGCGTGGTTAGAAATGGTACTTGTACTCAACAAGACTTTTCCAAGATTATCAACTCGAAAAAGATCTGTGACAGAGAAGCTTGTGTTGCCAACACAAATTCCCATTTTAAGACCATAACTGCTAAAACACATCCTTGTGACCACTAAAAATATTTTGCTTCAGCTGAGCTAGATAGTCATTTCCAAATACTGGGAATCCCATCAATGTCCCTCTCTTGCTAATGGGAAGAGAACCCACCAATGTGAGAATATTTGGGAGCCATCCTGTTCTGCAAAGCAAACAAGAATCTTTGGAGAATATTATTTTTCATGCCCAGTAAAATGCTTTTATGTAGCAGTTATATATGCCAATAGCCGTGGCATCAGTAGATTGAAATGTGGACCTTGGCTTCTGGGGTTTTATTTACTTTTGTTTATAAGCTGGAACCCAGATGGGTCTATCTGGGCACTTATTTTTTTAATATCACAAGACAGTTCTTTCCAGAAATTTTCAACAACTAGGTAGTATGTGACGAGAGGTAAAGGCTCTCAGTGTGAAAAAATCAGACGTATCCCAAGATAATGATCTTTGAAAGTGCAGGTTTAGCCAACTGGCTTTTAAAAACCTTCCTACAAGGACAATATGATACAAGTGTTATTCCTGTCCTTCGGGCAGTCTACATCAGCACATATGTTTTATTTTTCAGCCCTCACATGAAAAAATTAAGTCACTTATCAACACTATATATAGCCCAGAATTACATGTATTCATGGAAAGCTGTCTAGTTCTTGGCCATTTTGTTCATCCTTTTGACAGTGCAGGATTGTTTCCAGTACCGTATCAAAGGCATTAAGCAAATAACATTAAACATCTTAACAAAAACAGGGAGAACCTGAAATGAAAACAAGTCTGATAAGCTACTAAGACTTTGAAATGATGAAGTGTTTTATATGTGTAGCTTTTTCCTATTTTTTAAATTTTACAGAAAGTAAAACCTCAGGTTTAGACAAGCCTTATTAGTTACTATATAAACCACAATGCTGTTGATTTGGGCTACAAAAATCATACCTTCAGAGGAACCATGTAAAAGCTATGAAATAAACTCTACATATTTCTGCAGTCATGCAGTACTTGTGGCAACAGTATAGAAAATGCCTTCATCTTAATTGATATCAGTAAAGAGCAAAAGTGCTGTAGTTCTCTTCTAGTAACCAGCTTACGTTACAACATAAATGGTGACTGTTATAACTCAGATCTTTTCAAACTCAGAGGGAAACAGATTGGTTTGCCTGCTGACCTCCCTATAACAAGAAGTCTAAGGTCCTCAATAGCAATACACATTTGAAATCAGATTTCAAAGTACTAGTTGAAAGCAGTCTAATGTTTAACAGATGCAGAAACTGAGGAAGCAGTATTTCCTGTAGTGACTATGCAGATATGCAGCAGAACTGGAAACAAACTCCAGTTCTTCCAAGTCCCAGTCCAAAGCCCTGTCTTGCAGGCCACACTGCTAAATTTATAGCAAATTATTTTATACAGAAGTCATATTTCACAATGTAATTGGAGTCACTAAGAATGCCATTTTCCGTACAGTCCCATTAGCAGCCTACGTGAACATCTCTGCCAGTAACTTCTGAACCAACAACCTAATTCTCCTCACATTTGGCAGATGTGTTGAGATAATTTAGTTCCTATTAGCACTGTGCTAACGATGAGAGATACCTTGTAATTGCTCTGAATGAAGGAAAAGTTCAAGCCTGGTTTTACACCTTGAGACCAGAGACCCTTTCAACCTGCTCCTACTGGCAGAGACAAGTTTTTTGGAACTTGTCCTTCCGTGAAAGAAGTGAGGATGCTGAACACAAGCAAACAAGGCAGGGAACACTATCTGTCCTTTGCACCACTCAGCAGCTTTCTGCATCACAGAGACAAGAAATTGGACAGGAGCCAGTGCACAGCCAGGGAATTGCAAGGATCTACCAGAGCAACCAGCTGTGTGAGTTTAATAGTAACGTGACTCCTTCAGCCAGACAAAAATTGTCATCTAGACACCATTTGTTCAGATTCAGCTTGTTTTAACAGCTGGGTGAGGATCTGAGTATGTGAAAAAAAATATAAATGCTTTACTTTTTAATTACTTCTCCAGTCTCTTCTGGACAACGATTTTCTTTCAACACCTTCACAAGTCATAGTGGAGGTGGCCAACGAGGAGACAAAGGCAGATATGTAATTGAGAAAATATACATATTGTCTCTTAACCTTTTAGAGGTAAAATGAAAGTTTAATAGAGTAAAAAATGCTTTCAGTTACTGAATACTTTAATGAACACATTAAGCAAAGATCCAAACCAGTCATTATAGTTTCAGTGATGTGTTTTCAGTCTGGCAGATATTTCTGGAAAGTAGTCTTTCCAGGCTGACCTAAAAGTTTGAAAAGGAATTCATTTATTCAGGGACATGAAATAAATTACGGTGGTTTTGTGCTGGTTTTGGTGTGTTTGGGGATTTTTGGAACTTCAGGCAAAGCAGATACTATCACAATAATCCTGACTAGCTGGGCTCAACCATACCCTTATCTGAGAGTTTACATACAGCATTAGGACTCCTTAAGGGGAATGCTGATGAAATGGGTTTCCACAGCAAGGTTTTATTAGTGGGGGGCAAGGGGGACTGCAGGGGTGACCTCTGTGAGAAGGGACCACGGGCTGCCCCATGCCAGGCAGAACTGGTTCCAGCTGACTCCAAAGTAGACCCACGGCTGCTGAAAGCTCAGCCCATCAGTCAGGGTGGTGGCACCTCTGTGAAAACATTTAAGAAAGGGTAAAAAATGCTGCACAGCAGCTGTGAGAAAGGAGTGATAAAAATGTGAGAGAAACAGCCCTGTAGCTGTGAAGGTCATTCCTGCTCCTGTGTTTGAGCAGTTCATGAAGGACTGCATCCCCCACGCTGGAGCCAGGGAAGACTGTGAGGAGGGAGGAGCAACCGAGACAAAGCCCTGAGCTGACTGTAGCCCCCATTCCCCCAAACCCTACACCACTTGCAGGGGAGAGGAGGAGGAAGAAGAGTCAGGAATGGAGTGAGGTGGAGGCTAGAGAAAAGGGGAGATGGGGAAAGGTGGTTTTAGTTTTGTCTTTGTGTCTCACTATCCCACTCTTTTTAATTTGCAATAAATTAAATTTATCTTCCTCAAGTTGAGTCTGTTTTGCCTGTGACAGTAATTGCTGAGTAATCTCTCTTTATCTTAACTCACGAGCTTTTCCATCTTATTTTCTCCCCCTGTCCTGCTGAGGAGACAGCGGCTGGGTGGGGGTCTGGCAGCCAGCCATGGTGAACCCACCACAGCTGGTATGGTGGGACATCAGAGAACCAAGCACAGTGGACATGAAGCTACACTAACAAAAAGTTTTCCCTTGTTGTTGGTTATATCTTCTCCCATACATATATTACAGTTTCCTGGAGCAATAAAAGTAACATTTGGAAACTAGTACTAGAAGAAATAAGGAGGTCCAGGAGCTGACAGTTGTTGCGTACCTATGCCATTTTATTATCCAAAATGATGTGCTTTTGGCTGAGGCCAGCTCCATCCTAGGCCACTGCTTTCTGCCTGCAGTCTTATGTGAAATCTAAGCATCTCAGCCAGATGTCTGGTAGTAAACTGCCTCTTCAAAAGAGTATAAATATCTCCTAGCTCCTGTGCAATATCTGCAGCCCCATGCAGAGGTCTCAGATACACCAGTGATGTCCTGAAGCAATGTTTAGGCGACAGAAGTAAACCCCACAAACCTCAAGGAAGGAAGAGTCTGGGAGGAGACCCACTCCCTCTCTTCTATGTCATTAAGGTCTAATCCAACACATATGAAGCGGAAAGGGGAAGCCATCAAGAAAAAAATTTACATTATTATATGTTTCATCAAGACTCACATCTTATTACTGTTAAGCTATTAACTCAGTGTCACAGACTTTTTATCCATCAGGATACTATGACTAAATTAATTTCATAATTGTTTGCCAGTTTAGCAAAATGATATCCACTTATTTTTCCCTTAATCACAAATAAACACCATTCCCATATTTTCCTCCTGTTCATCACTGCACTCTTGGCAAGCGGGGTATTTTTTCCTTTTTTCTCTTTGTTGGCAGGTTTTCAAGGGCAGTCGAAAACAATGTTGAGAAAAATCACAACTGATCTACTCATGACTGCTATGGCAAGAACTGCTGCATTATAATTGCACGGGGAGACAAAGGCTGACAGCCTTTTTATGTTTCAGCAGGCATTTAAAGCTACTAACCTTGAAGGCAATGTCAGCCGCTGACCCTAGCAGGCTGAATCTGGTTAGTGCTGAGCAGGAGAGCAAAGGGCTGAGCAGCTCGAACAGCCAGCCAGGCCAGCAGCACCAGAAGGGCTCATCACCCCAAGGGGTTGGCCCCTGACTGCTGATTTTTTAAAACTGCCTGGGCTGAAATGCTGATACTAGCAAGGTTACTTGTTCTTGCAGCTTGTTTCAGGTAACAAAGTAAGGCTCCCCTTGACTGTACAGCTAATAACTCAGTTCAGGTTCTGGTCTTGAAGGGCACAAAGTGCCTCAATTCCATCGGACTTCCCTGGGAGCTGATGATATTTGGCGCTCTGTAGGGTCAAGGTCTAAGAGCTAATATAAATGAAAGGCTCCTCAGCTGATTTCTCACAAAGCTATACAGTGAAGATTGGCTAGCAGTATAACATATTGAGTTTGGCTCGACAGATCATAGTGATAAAGACTGCTAAAAGTTATGATGTAATACCGAGTATCTATTGACTGGCAGTGTGTTGTAGCTGCAATTGCAAGGCATCTGGCAAAATTCTGTGGTGGGTAGGGACTAATCTATAAGGGTGATTAATTTCACTTGTAATTTGGCTGAAGTAAGGCCAGTAAAGCCAAATTAATTCTGTTGCAAAGCTGTGAAGATATTCAGTTTTTAAGACTAAAAGGTTTAAGCTCCAGTCTTCTGTCTTTAAGAGCTGATCAGTCCCTTAAACTAAACCTACTGGAAAAAACTTCAGTGTTACAATTATTGAAGCCTTCATAATTTGTTCTGAGTCTTTGTTACAGGCTGCCCTTGGAGCTTTCTTTACCTGATTTTAATTAAGAATATATCTGAGCTTGGGAAAGTAATACCTGAAGCTGAAAAAGGGTTTGTAATGACAACAGTACTGGAAATATTCATTTGTATTCAGAACACGGAAGTGATGTGGGTTATTGCTAGCTGGTACCCTTGATACCACAGACATTTTGTTCAGCTCTGTACAATCCTAGTAGGCTCAAGTACTGCTATCATTATTATTATTATTTGTATTTCTAGACAAATGCCTTTCTGGGTTTTAAATCAGGTATGTGTTTGAAGGTTTTACTGTTTTGTTCTTTGCCTTCCCCCTCTTTCCCTTGCTGCTAGTGTGATTTCGATCATTTCAGGAGGGAAAATATTGCTGAGAGGTTAGACACTGGCTCCAGGCATCTCTGAGCTAAGAATCATCATCCTGCTAGTCCTGTGCAGAGAGGTTTTTCATCGGCTGCTAACCACCATAGGACAATTCGGAAGCCTGTTTTCAGTTCTTAATCCTGCAGAAATCCCCTTTACACAACACCACACCTCAATACTGTTTTGCACATCACTGGGCTGGGATTTGGGTGGTCTGCCCAAGATTTCAAAGATGTTTTGTGGGAAGGGAGGAAAAAGGGAGGCCGATGTTGTTCCTCATCTTGTTTTCAAGATAGCTTCTTCCCAAAACTAGCGGAGAAGAGAATGTGCAGAAACTTGCATGGTGTCAAGTTCCGAACACCACTCTTCTCCTTATTAATTTTACCTAAGACTTACATGTAGTCTAATCATGGAGTAAGTGAGAAGCCATTAAAAACATCTAGTTCTCCTTAAATTACATAAGTGTTATAAATAATGATTGCTTTTCTAAATGTTCCTGTGGTGATTAGTATAGCAAAGGAATTTTAAATAGTTACTGCAAAACAATATTAGTAGATTGCATTTACTGAGTAAAAAGGAGATGATTTTCTTAATTGTTTGTGCTATAACATGAATGTTTAACGTAACATAAACTCTGACATTTTTTAGCACAAACAAGAGTGGCAGTGTTCTCATATCCTCTTGTGCAGAAAATCTGTCAAATGAACAAGTGTTAACAAGCAGTCTGAAAACAGTCAATGCCTGTACTCACATATTTTATTAATCACCATAAACAGAATTGAGATCAGATACTCTGCATGAAGTACACCAGCACTATCTGAAGATACAAACTTGAAAAATTACTTGCCCAGTTCTGATCTCACTCATTTTTAATACAAATTATGGTCATAAAGAGCTTTGTTGCACTCCATTAAAATACAACAGAGCCTACTTTGCTTACATTACTTGAAATATTTGGTCTGGGAGACACGCTTCAAAAACCTGTGCTGATTCTGCTTCTACCACAAATAGTGCCACAGGAGTCCCTCTGTGCCCAAGTGGCTGTGCCAGCCAGGGAATGGGAAACGGGGGCTCAATTCTCTCTGAGGAGGGCCCTCAGCATATTATGTCTCCCGGCAGAGAAGCACAGCCTAACCATCTGGCTACCAATTAAGCAAAATGCAAGAAAGTGCTTTTGCTGCTTTCACTTGAAATTCATTTACCTTCCCTGCAGTACTCAAAGAACTAAGAGGAAGATCATGTCCAAAACTGAGCACAAGACACCGGGCTGGAAGTTCAGGTGTTTATTAGAGAAGGAATGGCACTGGGAACAGACTTCTAAACCTGTCTGAGCGTTACACTAAACTGTCATTTGCTAAAACATTGAAATAGTAATTTCCAGCAAGGACTGGAAAAGAAATCACCTTTCTCCCAGGAGCCTGATTTCAACAAAAGATTAAGGGCAGTGATGTCCATGAGGAAAAGGAAATCCTCCTGCCAGGGCTATGTGAGCCACTGCTGCAGCTCCAGACAGCATTTGGATTTCAGACAGCAGCATGTCCAATACTGCCTAGCAAGTAACATGGAGCTATGTGCTGATCTCTGATCCTACGGTGTGTGGGCAATCTTGGCATCTGTTGCCGTCATGATTTATTGAGCATTGAGAACATTTCTCACCATGTGAGATCAGGGCCCTAGACAGCAACACATTTTCTTGTTTGCCACGAAGTTCATCCGCAGCTAAGAAATTAAAGAAGCAGGGAGAAATATTCAGCAGCACCAGAAACAAGAAAAACTGTGTGTACGCCTTGGCAAGGCATCTCAAGGCAACACACTGAGCTTGTAGCACAGCCCAGCCATAGTTCAGAAGCAAAGAGAAGATGTTTGCGCTCAGCCAAAGGGGAACAGCATTGCAGCAGGCTGAGACTGAGACCCAGAAACTGCTGCAAATGCTCAATTCTGATAGCTGCATAAACCCACTGGGATCCTGCTGTACCTGGGGTGAAAAGGGGGCTGAAATGTAAGCAGTGGCTGACATCCAGCTTTTGAAAGGGAAGGGACACATGAAGCCTACAATGAGCATGTTCTTCCCTGTTTCCCCAGTCTTATCACATAACATGATGGAAGGAAAAAATATAACAGAAGCAGTTATAAAATTACACGCTGTGAGGTCTAGCAGGTCCCCTTTCCTTTGCCTGCTCGCTCAGGACTCAAAAGGGAGCTAGCTGAGGACACGTGAGGGGCTCCCAGTGACCTGCTCATGGTGCCAGCGTGATGGGAGGCGCAGGCGGCAGGGAAAGCTGCCTGCACAGCCTGGCACAGGAGACACAGCCCACAGGGATGGAGCGTGGCGGGGGAGCAGAGCCCCGTGTCTGCTGGGCCACACCACACCACCTCCAGGGCAGCTCTTGTTCTGCTATGTTTGGATTGTTATAAAGGAATTTTGATTGTGCACCTGTGTTAACACCGTAATTACCTATTAGTAACATGTACTTCACAAAGTATTGCACATGTATCTGCTCCCAAGCACCACTGCTGTGTAAAGTGAACTATCAATGACTCAGAATAAAACTGTATTCAAAAGTGAACTGTAACAGGTTTCCTGAGACTATGAGAAGAAAGAACAGACACAGGGTGACTCTGTGGGTTATACGCTCAAATGGACAATATCTTACATAAAATTATGTAACATTGAATAGAAGCTGCTGTGTTTCCCTGATCTGACCTGACCATCACAAACCTTTCTGTGAGTTTAGGTCACACAAACTGATTTCTAAGCTCCCCTTAGACTAGCAAGTCTGAAACTTCAGCTGATTTTTCTTTAAAGCTCTCAAACTGTACTTTTCAGGTCTGATACCTCAAAGCGAATGAACTGATACTTCTGAAATTCCACATTAATACTTGTTTCTAAGCTTGTCAAGCATGAGAAGACAGACCGACTTATCTGTGGAATGAAGCAGAGCCTTAGTCCCAGCTGTATCGCTACAGCATGATGAATTGGTGTTTAACAAAATTCCTTAATGCTACAGGCAGTGACACAGCAAAATCTTAGTCTAGCTTTTCCTTTGCCTTTTTACTGTACGAGTAAAAAACTTAGAAATAACTATAACTGTTACGTTATCCCCAATCCCCAGTGGACGGGTCCTTAGTGAGTTATAACTATATGTAAAATTTATGTATTGAATTGTTCAGGGACAGTCTAAAGGTCTAAGAAGAAAAGTAAACTCTTCAAGTTTGAAGGAGATACTGCTTGAAGACATTGACTTTCCTTATATTCATAGAATCATAGAATGGTTTGGATTGGAAGGGACCTTGAAAGACAACCAAGTCCAACCTCACATCACCTAGTCCAACATGGCTGTGCAGAAATCTCTTCAGTAGATTCCTTTGTCCCTTTGAAGGATTTGGTACTGGCTGCTGTTGGCAATAGGATATTGAACTAGATGATCCACTTGGCTGAGCCACTATGGCAGTTTGTGTTCCCTTTTTTGAGGGTAAAAAAAAGGGGGAGTTGGATGTGACTTGTACTCAAATAGGTGTGATGTATCTGGTCCTATAAAAAATTACTTTTATTACCTACAGAGTAACAAATGTAACAAGAAAAAAATGGCTTGGGCGCTTCTGGATGTGTAGATCTGTGTAGTTAAATGCAATGCTTGTCTCCAAAGAAAATAAACACTTCCAAGTGATTTTATTTTGAAGAATATGTGAACAGTAACGAGTAACTAGCCACAAAGTTTATTTTCACTATCTGCCTGGCTAAGAAATATTTGTTTGACAGAATTGTCCCATTGCATATGATTTCCAAAAATAAAGCCATAACTAAAATTGAATGAAAATAACATTAACTTGACACAGAGCAAAATAAATGGTTCAGTATCAAATAATAAACTTAATTATTATGTTAGCTAAAAATATGGAATAAACAATTACTGCAAAATCGAAAGGCAGAATTCTTCATTGATTTATCAGCTACCAAACCTAAGGCATTAGCGAATCTAATAATAATAGTTGTGTTTTCATATTCAGTCTACTAATGTGAGAAGGATCACTGCATCTGCAGAGAGCAAACCAAGTTTAAGTAAAGCTTAATAACAACTGTATGCATTGCTGTAATTAAATAGGCATTAATGACTGGCAGTTGAGAAAGAAAGAGAATGACAACAGTGGGTTATTTGGCTCTGTTACCTTCTGCTTTGTAAGGATTCCTGCTCATTAGGGACAATATTTAGACAAACCATTTAAGTGAAAGTGACAATATTTCAGCACTGAAATCCGGTCCTCAGCCACTAATATCTATGGGTTTGCAGCTCTGTCAGACAGAAAATCTTCCTTAGTTATTGGAGACACCATCACCTACAGATTATTTTCTGTGCCAGTGTTTCAGCCACAGATCTACATACGTGCATCTCCCTCTCTAATATCTCTATACAGACTTTGTCAGGCTGTGGAGGATTAAAAATAGGTTAAAATTCATTGGAACAGGTGTACTGTTGGTGGTGTGAAACAAAATTTTCACTTCTGCAAGGCTATTGTCTCTTCTGTTTGGATTTTACATACTTCATGGAAAGCCTTCAGGAGTACATTAAGCAACATGACAATCGTTTGTCACTCATCCTACCTTGAGGAAGAAACTGTATGTTCGGCATAGTGTTTTGTTAATTTTAAAAAAAGGCATGCCTACAGCTCGTGTTCATTGCATTTACATGTAGCAAGAGCTGTTGACTAGATACTGAATTCATAATACATTTATACCATCAACTGGAATCTGTGGATCTTTATCAGCATACAAAGGAAGAGGAAATTTCAAAAGAAATCCTTTAACGTATTAGGTGCTTTAATCTTGTCTGTCTTCTTTCACTCCCACACATCACTGTTCCATCACCTGCTCTGATGTTAATCAGAATGACTGGGTCATCCTCTTTTATAAGCTTGCTGGATTAATTTTTTTTCAAAGTCATCTGTGAATTGACTTTAGTAACCAATTATAAATTGCATGGTATTTTAATATTCTACCCTCTCCCTGAGCTTTAATCTAGAAGTGATGAGAGACAAAAAGAAACCCAAAGGAGTTTGCATTTTAGGAAGCAAGATGATGAATGCCATTATCCAATACCTTTATAATCCCTCCTGCCCTGGACACCCTTATCTTTCCCACTGAGTTCAAAGGGAGTTGGAGGAAATTCAACATCTTCCAGAAACAGTACTTTAGTCTTTTAGCTAATATAACTGCATATGATCTCTGGAGAAATCTGTCGATATTGGTATTTGAGGCACTTAAGCTTGACATTCACAGTTCTGTACTATTACGAATGTATCTCTATTAAGGCAACAGAAGCAGCTCGCTCTCTCTTTGATGTTACCTTTTGAAATTTAACATTAAAAAGCAGTATTTCCCTTTGTTGCATTTCTAGAAGACTTTGAAACAGTTTTGGAAACTGTTTTGGGGCTCACCCAGCAACAAATTATTTTAACTGTGTAATCAAAGATGATTTCATTGATATTTTTTTTTAAACCCTATCAGGTACCTGCAGAACCTCGGATTCAAAGGGCACAGCTTGAAAAGGCCACTTGAAAAGGATTTCAGATCTACTGGTTGAAAACCTCACAAGCATTTTCTAGAACACTTACCAGGTGGCTGTGCTTAGGCCCAACTACAATGTGCATTCTTCAGCATCTTTCGACCTGACCATGCTAAAGCAATGATTTTCCCCTGACTGCCTCTTTGGCATGCTTTTTAAGCACAGAAAGCAAGCTACAGCTTTCCTTCTGACCCCTCACAGACAAGCAGGACCGTTGCCTCAGCTCTCCCAGACCAGTGCCTCCAAAGACCTGCAATCAGATCAGCTCAGAAATTTCCCCAAAGGTTTAAGCATGCGCATACCCTCACTTAACTATTCACCTCTTCAGCTGAAGCAAATAGTTGAAGCAAACTGACACAGGGACAGTGAAACGCATCCACAATCACACTTTCTTCAGTCAGTACAAGAAATAGATATCAATTAAAATGAAGTGTGTTCTTGTTTTTGGTTCTGTACCACCCTGTAGCATTCTTTAGGGTGAGTTCAGGAGCAAAATAAGGATCACAGGGTCCTTCCTTACCTATTTAAAAATTTTATTCCAAAATATCAACGAGTTTGTGGGTTACTCACAGTCTTTTTTGAGACCAGGAGGAAAGGCAGACAGCAACTCTGTTGTTTTGAATTAAAAATGAAATGACAAATAGAATGAGAAATGGCGAACATGGTTGTGACAGACTTCGTTCCTCAAGGAGAATACTGTTTGTCCATGAGGATTCTGCTAAGGATTTCAGACTGCTATGGAAGGAGGATATAACCCAAAACTTTCGTGGTGCTATCAGTACACCCGACCTACAAAACCAACAGAAAACCTGGAAGTAAAATTTGCCCCACTTGCCTCAGTATTTTGGGGAAGGAGTAAATTTTGTTCAGATCAGGACAGGCTTGAATTATGGTTTTAATGTAGAAATTCTGAGTTTTTCTGGGCTTTTGTTCTAAGTCACAAACAGGAGGTGACAGCTGCTTAGTATTTTATTTTTGTATTCACAAGAATTGCAAAAAAAGAGCAAAATAAACAGCTTATATGATGAACCTTTGTTCGTGCTCTGTTTACGAGTGTAGATTTCACTGCCATGAAGTCCTGCCAAGGGCTGATCCACATAAAATCAAGATAATAAATTCAGCTCTTGCCTGTCTCCTTTATACTTGCTTTTTGAAGGTATGTGCCAAGCAGAGATAGTGCTGAAAAAATAACTGCTTGCTTTTTCTGCAGAATTCATACATCATAGGTAACTACAGTGCATACAGCACCACAGTCATCAAGGCTTTAGCCATTATCAGGCAGATGACTGCAGGAATGAGAATTAGGCTTGACTCCTTACCCAGACATGGGTGGGACATTCTAGGCTATTCAATTTAAGCATTACAGCATTAGGGCAATGAAGCAGAGAAGAGTCTCAGGTTGTCATCAATACACTGTACCAGTCTCTCTTCAGCACTTTTTAAAAAATGCTTATAATCTGGATATGCTCACAATCCGTATATGTTTATAATCTGAAGATAATAGGAAAGTTCCCTGTTACTCTATAGAACCACATCAAATCTTTTTATCTTAAGAACAGAAATCAGGCTTAGTGTCAGGCATGCTGGAATGCTAAAGCCCCAGTAATTTCAGTAACCTACTTCTCTGTCACTGGATAATAGCCATTTTTCACTTCTGCTGTGGGTAGTAACAAGACAAGGTTAAGCTAAAAGAGATCTTTTTAAAATGCATTTTTCTAAAATGGAAATGTTGTCTTCTCTGAAAAAAAAAATTGACATTTCCATTTCAATTTTTTTTTCAGAAACCTTTAATTTATACCTTCTGCTGTGCTTTGGGTGGCATTCCAGCCTTTCTGAATCTAGTGGTACAATTCCCTCAGCTTTAAATAGGAGTAAGGATTTCCTGTCCATATTTATACAGTTGCTCTTATGTGCACACGCTTTGGTAGACCACTTTAGTTGAGCTTCCAAGCATGTCTTTCATTACTTTGCCATGATTTCTGCTCACTCAGCCCCTTACCCTGCTTTTCAGGCACAGAGGGTTGTTGTTTAAAGTGGTACAATTTACATACAGGGAGACCCTGTGCATTCGGGTAGAGGATCTGTTGGTTTTGTGCACTAGGAATAACCTACAAACCACACCACGGAGTACAAGTTGGAGTCAGTCGGAGCCCTCAGCACAGGAAAGACATGGCCCTGTTGGAGCGGGTCCAGAGGAGGGCCACAAAATTGATCTGAGGAATGGAACCCCTCTCCTACGACGAAAGGTTGGGAGAGTTGTGTCTGTTCAGCCTGGAGAAGGGAAGGCTCCGCAGAGACCTTTGAACAGCCTTCCAGTACTTGAAGGGGGCTTATAAGATGGGGACAAACTTCTTAGCAGGGCCTGTTGCGAAAGGACAAGGAGTAATGGTTTTAAACCTAAGGGAGGGTAGATTTAGACTAGATATGAGGAAGAAATTTTTTACAACGAGGGTGGTGAAACACTGTAATAGATTGCCCGGAGAGGTAGTGGAGGCCCCATCCCTGGAAACATCCAAGGCCAGCTTGGACTGGGCTCTGAGCAACCTGGTCTAGTTGAAGATGCCCCTGCTCATTGCAGAGTGGTTGGACTAGATGACCTTTAAAGGTCCCTTCCAACCCAAACCATTCCATGATTCTACCTCAGAAAAGGTAGATTCTACCATATGGCACTATAGAGAGAGTAAGAATGGTGCACAGCTCCAAAATAGTCATCTTTCTCCATTCAGGCTTCAAAATGAAGCTGTTCTACCCATGCCTGCTTACTCGTCGAATTCACTATCTGTCAGCACAGGACCAATGGAGTTTTACTCCTGCAGAGGTTAATTTTATGCTTGTGTGCCTGACTATTTGAGGATGTCTTACACAGTGCGTGTAGCAGCCTGACACGGCCATGGGACAGCGCTTCCCCCCCACGAGCAGGCAGCTGTGCCTAACAGCGGAGCCAGAGAAGCAAGCGGGCTATGCCAGCTGCAGCTGTAGCCATGACCAGGTTTACTAGGGACCACTGCAATGGCCAAGAAAGGCAGGAGATAGAAAACCTGGGTGTGACCAATCCCCCTTGACTTGTTCTGACCCACCGTCTGAGGTTATTGCCCCCAGGCAGGGGGCAAAGGGGAGGATATGCATGGAGCGAGGTAACTTCTCAGGCCAATGAAAGTTCAGGCTTCCTGTAAGTCCATTTGCAAATGTCTTAAATTGCAAACACAGACCAGGACAGGGGAGGCTGAGATGTGTCCCCTGTCTCCCAGATCCCTGGTGTTCTCCCAGCCCTTCAGCCCACTTCCATCAGACTCCTTCCTATCTTCTGGCCAGCACAGGGATAGATCCAGACTGTCAATCTGCTTCTCTTGTGCCTTTTCCACCTCAGCAGGAGGAGTACTATTGCTCCCAGCCACATAAAGGATGATTTCCTGTACTCTCCACACCTCTTTTTTCCCCTCTTTCTTTACCTGTTACTGGAATGACAGAATTCAAAATGAAGACTTGACTGGGAAGGTGCATTTTCAGTCTGCTCAAGGTTTTTGTACAGGAGGTTTCTGCCAGTTATGCAGCTATGCTTCCCTGGACACAGTGTAATTTGAGGGCCTGTCAGGAACACAATTTGCGCTGCAAAATAACTTTTTCTTACTTTCTGGCATGGTGAAGGAGTCATGAAGCAGCAGAACTTACACCACGAACAGAGTGAGCCCCAGAACATCAAAGCACGGAGGACTTACAAAGTCATTTATTTTCCTGTCCCATTACCGCTCTCGTGTGAATTAGGGCTACAAGTTTCACATTGGTATTCAGGAGGTCGTTTGTCACACGCAGAGAAATAGGTTAGGGGGAACATTAACGATGACAAGCATACAAGCATACAAGACTACTGAACAGTAGAAGCATTTCAGTCCCTTTGGGATGAGGAGAGCAAGGTTTCACGGCCCTCCGGTCCAGTTGTCATAAATCCAACATATCAGCGATGAAAGTATTCAAGCCTACCTCTGAATCGGAGTTGCATATATACATGCAATTAATATGTATGACTATACAAGTTTAAACTTAAAGTCTAAATTTAAAGGTCTATATAAAGCCTACTTTTCAAGGAAGGATATTTCATGCAACATTTGCTTGACCTAGAAAGAAAGTAATTTAAATTATTATGAGATTCCTTAATCCTGCTTAATTTATTTTCCTGAGAGAAACTGAAAATCCCACAGCTCTTACAGGCTTTTCTTGTGCTTATGGGATACTTGCCTCACATTAAAAAAAAAAAGAAAAAAAGAAAAAACCCATGTATGTTGCATGACCAATTATAACTAAACTGGTAAGATAAATTTTACAGTGTCAGAAGGACAGGATAAATTATTTTTGTAGTGACTAATAGGCCAGTCTGGTGTGGGGATTCAGAGTTGGAAGCCTTATCTTGTCTGGCTGTCTCCCTTGGCTGTAACCCACTGAAGGCCTCTGGCTAAACCAAAACCACCAAGCAAGTCTCCTTCCTGTTTCCCCTGGAAATGTTAACCATTGTGAGCAGTGGCTTGAAGTCACAATTACTTTAGCATCTTTATAAAAATATAATGTTGAGATTTTAGCTAAGATTAAGTATATTCATTCCCCTAAGTTTTATTACACTGAAATGGAAAGTCTTTGGGAATTACTGAAGGAAGCAATTTTTTTCCTTTTTTTTTGTTTAATTATTAAACACTGAAGAATAAAAATCCCTTTTTCATACACTGGCACAAAGCATGGGTAAGACTAAAACCAATACATTTAAAAGCTGACAATTCTCACTGGTTTTACAGCAGCAAACTTTGCCATCCTGATCCTGATGTGGCAGGAAATTAATAGAGAACATTTCAGCAAAAGCACTCTTTCTCTAGATATTTCTGAAAGAGCTCTTTCCTTTGTAATGCAATCTGAATATTGTAGACAGGCTCAATTTAGTATTGACTTCAAAGGAACAATCTCAGTCAAGTGCACCGTGTTCCTAGCTCATTTGAAGATGGAGACACACTGAAGCCCTTTCTGTCATGGAAAAAGGAAGGAAAAGAGGTTTGTTTAGTCCAAATCCCCATTGGTTGACTTCCGATACATTGGAAAACTGGTATGTAGTCAGTCTCTCTAAATAAGAAAAAGGACAATATCCCGAGAGCTCAGTGATTAATATGCTTACTTGAATGTCAGAGATATATGTTCAAATCCCTCTCTCAGACTGTGGAGTAGGGATGTGAAGCAAAACCCCATGCTTCAGGACACAATCAGGCAGTCTTAGGCGGGTTTCCATTTCAGTCTCTCCTGACAATTTTTTTTAGTGCATATAAAACACAGAAATAATCATTGCAGCAGAAGTAACTGCTTTGTCACGAAAAATGCCTTAACCTTCAGGCTACAGGATTCCCCTGATTTGTTCTTTTACTATTTGACTGCTTTTTGTGCAAGACTTTATGTGGTAGGTGTGTTCAGCTGATTTGATTCATCTGAGATCAAAGAATAAGGATAATACACAAGGGACAATTCTTAACTTGTCGAGTGTAAAGTCAAGCTGTACACATGTGTCTACTGGGAAAAATGTTGAGCATGTTTCATGAAGGAAAAGGGTTGTGTAAGGGAGCTGCCCCCAGAGGCTTAAATCATGGCATAGCAGAAGCTCTGAGGATCCATTTAATTGGAAATGGTAGCATGATGCCTGAAGTCCTTCACGGATCCAGTTGAGTGCTCTCAGGGGTAAATATGAAGGACAGTCAGAATATACATAGGGTGGAAAGTCTATGTAGAGCAAACCCGTTGCCTTCAAACCTTCTTCCCTCCCCTCCATGCAGGGGCATGGCTGCAGTACCATGAACCTGCCACCTTGCACAATCTGCTTGTACCTGACCTTTTCTCCCAGGAGAAGCCTCTTTGGCATGCCCAGACTGCTCTGAAGGAACGGGCATAAGCAGAACGTGCTCTGCCAAATAAGCGTGTCTCATTTGTAGCTGACACAGAGTAACTATTGTTCTTGGGTTGTTTATGCTTTATTCTCTATGGCATCTGCTAATATATTCTTGGTCTGATTCTTATCTTTCACTGACGCACATCAGAAGCATTTCTAGACCTCTGGGTGGGGAGGGGTTTGACATTTCTCTTCTAGTGCAGATCAATATCACATCAGCAGGGATGGGTCAAACGCAGCTCTCATTCCTTTATTATTTATTAACATTCAATTTTCTCTCACCTCTTATTGACCTTTTCTGTTCAACTAATATGAAACCAAGGCCCTTTGAACCCAAGTGCCCAGAGGTGCAGCTGGATTGCAGGCTCTTATGCTGAGTCACGGGCAGCTGAAGCAACAGCATGCAACAGGCGCTGCCAGTGCGTGCTTTACCTGGGAAAACGCTGCTGAACACGAACCACCTTCCCGGGGAACTCGGTCTGTCTGCAGAGCTCGCCAGTGCCTAAAACAAATTCCTGCAGATCCCAGCCTGTCCCTCACCCTTGTACTGTACCTCATGAGCACTGAAGAACAAATTACTGCGACTGTACTTTTGTACCACATCAAAGTACACAAAGTACACGGTGGCTGCAATCTGCAACCAGTGGAGCAGTGATGATAGTCCCTCCCTTCGTGGACAGTCTGCCCACTGACAACCTTCAAGGGCAGCCTCTGGCTGGCATCACTCCTAAATGACACCAGGAAGTGAGGTCACTTTTTGTTTCCACATCCTATTATTCATGGCTTATTTTAAATATGATTATATGGATATAAATTGTTTTTGTCTTCAGCTAAACAATAGTTAGGGTTGAATTTTATCATACGAACAGATTGCCCATCTTTCTTCAGGATTCCCAGAATGTTAGGGGACAAACAATCACAAATGTTCAGACATGAGCAGAATGACCAGATGCACACCCATTGCATACGGGTATGCAATCTGCACGGGTGCACTTTTCCTTTTACATACACACCACCCACCCCAGAACAGGCTAGAGGTAGACTCAGATGGGAGTCAGGCTGCACAGCTCCTCCTGAGATACATGATGTCAACGTGTTGTCTACAGCCCTGAGATATGAATATCGGCAGTACAAGGACTGTATCTTTGTTGATATTATACGATATAATCTAATGGAAACAATAACACAAGGAAACGAGGGCCTGACACACAACCATGATACAAAAATAAATTACAATAATCACAAGAACAAAACCCATTTGTGGACGAAAATGTAAATCAGTTTTACCTTGTGGATGCATAATTGCTAATGCATGTAATATGTGACTGCATGTTCTGAAATGAGTTTGCTAACTAGAAGCTTGTTTTATTTTTCACGGGAGCAATTGGTCTTTGATGGCTTTAGCATTGATAGACCTTAATTTTAAGACTTTGAAAGACAACATTATGCCATAACAGAGCATATTTCATTTAAATTTGATTTAAATTGTGAAAAACTGTCAGAGCTGCTAGGATTTTAATCTTAGCAGGAAAGAAATATAGGTATGACATGTCCACTACTTAGACCACAAGCTATTTCTGGAAAAGAAGTATTTGATTAGTTAAAACATGATTTTGACCTTCCTGTTTTAATTAGACACAGACTAACACTCCTATTCTGCATCCCCCACATCCTGGAGTATAGCAAGTCCCTAGGCAGACGCTAATTCTGTTTCCTGAGCCTATCTGCTTTCAAAATGGACTTCTTCCAGAGCATAAAATAACTTCCTTGTGGTTTTATGTCATGTAAAATTTCAGGATCCTAGGTACCGTTTTATGAGTATAGAGCCATTTAGGTTAGCAAGTACCGCTGAACACACATTCAACACGCAAGGGGAAAGAACAGCACTGTTGGCCTTTTTACCATGAAAGACAGAAGAGGAAAACAGCTATGTGCCATACAGCAAGATCCTCTAAAATCTTGTTCCCCTTCTATAGCAAGCAAACAGTGAAGAACATTTAAACCATTAGACTTCCTTAAGAAGGAACTGCTTCAATAAAGGGCATTTTTTAAAAGGGAAAGGGGGAAAATGCATCAGTAAAGTGAACTAAAACCTTTTTAGTCTGGCCAGTCTCACAAAAAGAAAGGCATACAATATTCTATAAAAGACATGTTTACATCCCATAACCTCCATGACAACAATTATTTCACTAGACTCAGAATATTCTTCCTTCCTTTTATTTTTTTCATTTTGAATTAACTGCTTGTGTAGACAAGCATCTGCTGCCTCTCCATCTCACAGCTGCTCTCTCTTGAATTTATTCTTACTACTCTGTATTCCCTGCTGATTGTCAAGCAAATACTTCAAGACTCATTCTGAAATGGTCAGTTTGGGCAAAAGGGCAGGAAGTGAAATCACCTCTTTGCCACTAGATTTCCCTCTATTCTACTTTATTTCCCTAGGAAACTTTGCCCCACCCCAGAAAAGTCTAACAGTCCCAGAAGTTTGTTGTGTAATTACAATTCTATACGAAGTCACTAAAAATGTGGAGTTTTCTCACTTTACATGAAAATTTATTAATTTCCCGAAAACTTTTTTATCTAGATCAAAACCTGATAGAAAGACTGGAAACCTGTAATAGGATACAAGTAAATGGGAATTAATCTCTCATTCTTCTCTTTTGGTATTTTTTTTCTAGGATGGGAGGACATCAGAACCGCCCTCAAAATTTTCCCAGACCTCTGAAATCTATATTTTAGCCTGCTGATAGCATCCTTATGGACCAGAAAGGAAATGACATAAAGAACATGCCAAACTCCTTCAGACAATAACACATTTTAAGGATGCCCTTTGAGCCACGAAGTAGCTTTAAGGCTGCAAATGTCCCTCAGTACCCAGCGGGTCTCCTGAAGCTGCCTAAAGGAGTATGTCTGAAGAACAGCATGCTACTTTTATGTGGCAACCACCTTTTATTTTAGCTGTCACTGTCCTTTGCTCCACGCTGACAGCCCTGCACCGCCCGGCATCAGACTGCTGCGGGGGCTGCCCAGCTGTGCAAACACACCTGCGGCCACCAGCACCACCTCACACCCCAGCACCGCGCTGCGCTGGGCCGCGGCAATGGGGACACGGCCCCGCAGCTCCCTCAGTCCCCCTGGCACTTGGGCACTGGCGAACGATCCTACCTCTGTCTTTCATTTTCATTCCTTCCCTAGCCGCTTCTTGTGTCTGCTCCCTCTCTTCCTGCCTACTCATTTTATTCTGTGCTGCAGCTCTCCATTCCCTCAACTTAACCCTGTGCTGCACTCTCAGCCTTATTCTATTCTATTCTATTCTATTCTATTCTATTCTATTCTATTCTATTCTATTCTATTCTATTCTATTCTATTCTATTCCACAGATATACACACAATCACCTAAATACACACGTGCACACAAACAGAACCGAAAGCTCAGATTCTGCAGCATGCATACGGGCCACAAAATACATCAAACCAGCAAAGTGCTAACCACTGCTGGGTGTTTGTCGTTCAAGGTACAGAGAAAAGAGAAGATGATGCGGGGAAGGTTGATCATACTATGGCGCGCTTCAGTGCTTTGGCTATTTTTGACGTTGTTTAACTGCAAACTAGAGCATATGGCCATACCCTAACTCCAGTTCCTGCGGACCCCCTCACGCCAATGTACACTCAACATGAAGGTCAAACAGGGCAACCAGACAGTGCTATGTAATACAGGAGACGCAAAGATTTTGGAGGCTGGCATGGAATGAGTATGAACTATCTAGTCAACAAAAGGAAGGAGAATGGGCTAACATGAGAATAAAAAATATTTATAGAGTACAGTATTTTTGGAAAATATTTAAAGTATTTAATTTGAGAGTTCTGTAGTTCATTTCCCCCAGCTAATTACAGGATTGGAATCGTTCTTAATAACTCATTAAAGATGAATGGAAGTGTTAACAGAATACATATTTTCTTGCATAATTAGTAATGGAAACATGAACATCAAAACTGAACAGGCTTTAAGGGGAATATATACATATTGGGTAAGGCTACAGCTATGTCCTTCTATCTGTTTTTGCCAGTGCAGTCCATCTATTAAATGTCACTTCAGCAGGTCAGGATCAGTTATATTTTATGCCCATGTCATAAACGTAACAGATACACCATGGTGTTCACAATAGCAGTTAAATATTATTCCTCACTTTTAAAAAGTCCCATAGCTATGTGATAATATCATTGGAAAACGTTATTACAGTAGACAGGAACTCGCATGACCCCTGCTGGGTTATCTTTTCCAAACTGTGTAAGTGAACCCTGTTACCTATGTAGTCCTTTTGAGATATGAATAATTAAATTCCTATGATCGTGCAAGTTGTTACAATAAGACAGAAATTCTTATTTTCATTTCCTATCATGTTCCCTGGAAAAGTAACAAAAGCATGCCAGATTCCACCTGGCATTTTTACTCCCTGTTGCAAGTTGTTTGACAGAATGCAGGGAAATTAATGAACAATCTTGGTGCGCTGTTGAAACGAGACAGGTCTCATTGACTTCAAGAGTCTGATTTTTAACTTGGGTATTTTCTTAAAGAAGAATATGACCCTTTAGTGAGAAAATACTTTTCTTTGCTTAAACACAACTTACGTGTGAAATGTAGGGTTGCCTTATTATCTGATAAACCACTTTTAAATATAGATATCAATTTCATGAAGAGCTGAGTGAGGAAAGGAGGATTTAACCTGTAATTTTTGAGGCATACCATCAAACAACAGTGATTCTTATATTTTCAAAACATTTGTTTCCATTGGGTTGTTTAAATTATCACCTATCTCTTAGAAGAACACTGAAAGATGAAGAACATGTTTTGACTTTACTCACGATAAATTCAGCAGAAGGATGTGTCGATCCAGTGGAGGTACTGGTTGGGATGAGGGGGAAGGAGTGAGCTCACAGGGCAGATGCAGCCTCTCCGCTGCCAACCGGTGCAGACTCTGCAAGGCTGCAGCAAGCTAAAAGGCTGGAGCCACGCAATCAGGCAGTGCTGCCAGACTGCTGATCTCCTCCTGCCTGTCTCAGTCCCTCTCCAAAGTTTCCAGCTCTAAAGAAATCTGTATCATGCAACAGACCACAACAGGCTTCTCCACCTGTACAGGACAGGTGATATAGCGAAGTGCACCTTCCGCAGCCTTCCTTCACGCTAGCAGAACAGAGCTGCTGTAGCTGCTTGTACTGTTGTTTCCAGGTTTCTGGCAGAATGGGTAGACAGATCCATTTCCAGACATTTTCCTGTATCCCCTCTGGGGATGGGAAGTGTCTCCAGCGAGTCTACCAACCTTGCTCGTGCCCTATGCATCGCAGTGCTACGCGATCATTTTATTTGTCCCCTTCACAGCCAGGCAGATCTCTTTTATTGTGCCATCCATCCACCTCTGCAAAGCAAACACAGCTCTTGGTAAGAACAGGACACCGTATCTCTCTGTGAGACTACTTCTAATGCAAATATACCCCCTTAAGCCCTAGCAGTTGAATGCAAGAATTCACCCTAAAAGAGTAAAGTAGATTTACTAATTCAGCCCTTCTCTCATTACTCCTTAGTCAAAACACACATACTATTATGACAAATATGTTGACAAAATGAAAAAAAAAACCCCACCCTAATGGCTGTTGACTAGTACCAGCATTTGTGTGTGAGTAACTAATCCTCTCTTGCAAGAAAGGACGTCTTCAGTAAAAGCCCCATGAAGACACTTCATGAAAATATTTCCCTGTTTACTTAAAATGGAACCAGGAGAACCTTCAAAACCAGAGGAAGAGCTGTTTTCTGGCAATCTAGTAGACTTGTTATTTTCCAAAATATTTTGCAGGGCTCTTGGGGGCAGCCGTGGGAGAGAAGAGCAGGTACACAAGCAGATCAGGTAGACATACAGCTACAGTCCTTACTTACTGCTGGCGAAAGCCCTCGGCTTTGGCATGCGGTGTTTTCGTCTTTCTGTGCAGTACGAGTTCCTCTGACGGGACTGGACTGCCGGGGCGCTGCTGGCTAACCTGTTGTTTTGAAATTGCTGGTTCAAATATAGCCTAGGAAATTAAAGTCACGGCCTGTGTGAAATGAGCTGGTAGTACCCATCAATTACCTGGCGGAGAGGCCATCCTGGGCGGCTCAAATCATGCCCTTGCTGACAGCTGAGAAGAGACGCAAGGGAGCAAATGTTTTCATGGACTGAGCTGCATTCTCCTCCGCAGAGACAGAGACTTAGGTTTGAAGCACGAAATGGAAATTTCCTGCTATTTATAAAAAGCTAGTTTCTATTCAGCTGTAATAAATGAACTCGGTTTTGAAACAGAAAATTAACTGAAGCTGTAGGATTGCAGGGCTACAGCAGGCAAAGCCTTGTCAGCACACCCCAGAAAGATGGCAGTAGTAAAGCTGTAGCAACCTGTCTTCTCTCCCAAACCTATCAATCAACCACATTTGGGGAAAATGGCTCAAGATACTAAACTGACAGGTATTTCTAGAAGGGTAGCTTTGTACATCATCACAGAACATCACAGGGCTAAAGGAACAGTGCATTTAGGTACATTTAGGGCTAGATCCAGTGAAGAACTGAAGATCTGAATATTAGATGGTAGAGCTTCCCAATGCAAACTGAATGGCACCTTTCCAGCTCGGAGCACAGGCAGACAGCGAGGATCTCCCGGTGCTCGCGTGGTTCGGTGCCTCTGTCCTGACGCACTATGGAGAAGAATGAACGTGGGCCTGACAAATCCAGCGGGCAGCAGAGCTCTGAAAACATAGCTTCTACAACGCTGCAGATTTTGACTTTGGTGGCTGTATTATCTCTACACCTTGATTAACCAGAATCCTAATTTCATCTAGAATTAAACCAACAGGCCCTTGTTCTGTTATAAAAACCTATTTTCCACAAAATCAAGTCTACTGGCACCCAAATTTAATTACATTCCCAGTTGCATGTAGCAAATTTAACATAATGATTTTTACCAAAGCTGTTTAATAGCTCTTGAAATATTAAAATTGTAAGAATATAGGCAATGTTTGATGTACTTTCAATTATGCTGAATACCAAGAGAAACAAAATACCAACTGAATGTAAAGATCTGCCTAAAAACAGTTTTAAATGTGTGAATTCCATTTACCCCCAATCAACTACTTCATGTATTTCAAAATGCTGCTTTGTTGACTCCTACAATTGTGATAAACAGAATTTCTGTGTATGTGATATCCAGTGAGGCTGTACAAGCAAGATGTTTCCCCAAAGCAAAAATGAAGTAACTCATAGATGCTAGAACTAATATTTTGGGGAGAGGCTGATATTTAACTCTTGTATTTTTATACAGATCTCAAATTAGTATTTAAATCATTCTACACATCATAGAATCATACAAAAGCCAAGGTCAGAAGGGACCCTGAAAGATCACCTGGTCCAGCTTTTCATGGGAGAGGGAGCCCAGATGAGATTATCTAGCACTCTGCCCCACACATCTTGAAAACATCCAGCGATGGGGACTCCATCACACCCCTGGGGAGGTTGTTCCAGTCAATGATTGTTAGTGTAAAAAATCTTCTTTCTTATATCAAGGTAAAACCTCTCCTGGTGCAGCTTGTACCCATTGCCCATTGTGTGCTCCACCGGAGTCCTTCCAAAGAGAGAACTTCCGTCCTCTCTGTAGTCACCTTTGAATTACTGGAATACTTGAAAGGCCATAAACAATGCTTGAAAGTCTACCTTGGGGGGGGGGG
>Ga0065711_1004778_pt1 | contig 30021 bp, 17 predicted proteins | sample Hoacrofraction12_FD_59098 | JGI IMG/M metagenome (GOLD analysis project Ga0065711, IMG submission 59098) | Hoatzin crop microbial communities from Cojedes, Venezuela - Epithelial fraction 12 v2 (version 2) | ecosystem: Host-associated > Birds > Digestive system > Esophagus > Crop | place...
GGCGGGGCCGGCTGCGGGGCCGGGCTGGCTAGGGGCCGCTGTGAGGGGAGGAGCGGGGTCAGCGGGGGCTCCCTCCGGGCCGGGAGGACGCGTGGGGCGGAGGGGGGGGATTGTCTCGGCCTGAGGCGCGGCTCAGAGATGGCAAAGGCCCAAAGGGGCTGGGGAGCCCTGTGAGGCACAGAGGGGATCAGGAAGGCCAAGCGCTGACAGAAGGCCTGAGGGGATCTGGGGTGAGTTTTGCCATTGCCTCCAAGGGAACCGGGATTTCACAGCCCCAGAGTTCTCCTGTTGGCAGTTTTGCACAAAATAAAAGTTGTGTTAAGAGCAGACACAGGTACCCTGGAGAACTTCAGAACTTCAGTCTGTCAGTCAGAGACTCCAGGACCTTGGCACGTAAACCTTCAACCTGTATTAGCCCTGTGAGGAATACTGCTGTGTGTTATTAAAGCTGGTGAGTGCTGATGGTAAATCTTTAAATTACTGAGAAGATTACACCAGGAGTCCATTGCTAATATAAGTCTGTCTGCAGCTTTTCAGAACTTGTATTCCTGGTGGGGAATGCTGACCAAGAGAAAGAGGATGGTGGTTCTATAAATTAAAGTTGAACAACACAAGTGGAAAGAATTTAAGCCTTATGTTTAGAATTTTTTTAGCATGTTTTTGTCCGAGCTTCGTTGGTCTCGCTACCTCAGAAGAAATTTACTGTTGTACACAGTAATACAGTTCCTCTTATAGATTTTCGGTTGCAAGTGGAAAATTTGTACTTGGAGCCGTGGAGTGGAAAATGTTATTGAGGCCAGGCTTCTGGTAGCACATTATTTTAAGGCTTCTTGCTTATTTATTATTTAATACCGCACAAGGCCATAAGTCAAAACAGCACTTTATGAGCTTGAAGCACCTCTCAACTTCTGCCTGAAAGATCTAAAGCAGACTAGAAAACCAGACAAATGCCAGAGATGAGACCGTAATGTAATGGCGGAGGTGGACGCCTTCAGTCCTCAGAAGTGCTGGGCATCGCTGTGATGCTCCCCTGTGCCCTTCTTCTCTCAAACATTTGCTGATCAGTGTTGGTTTTAGGTTGGGGCCCTCTGAGGTCGTTAGAGCCAGTATGAGCACAAACACAATACCGTTGCTGGTGTTAACAATTCACCTTTGGTACTGTTGGATCTTAAAGTGCTGCCGCAGTGTGGATCATACAACTGAACTCTGTTGTCCAAGCAGCTGAGCAGCCTTTGTGCCACTGCTCCAGGAGCAGGAAGCTGCCTTGTGACCAGAGCCTGTATTGTGTACCATTGGGCGAGTTCAGCTGTGCACTGGTATTAATGCAGCACCATCCCAAGCTGGGCACTCACCTTCCTGTTCATGAAGAACAAATAGAAAATGAAGGGGTTTCAACCCCCTTCTTGAGGGCTGAAAAACCCAGCGTGGCTTTTGAACTCGGTACTTTTTCCAGAAGTATCTTGCCTTTTTCTCCATGCAATTCTCCGTTTCGTAGGAGAGCCAAGGGCTATGTGCTGTATTTATGAAGACAATTTCTTGTGGATGGAGTGTGTCTAGTGTCCTTATTGCGTAATGTTTGCACTTGTCATTAGAGAAGTTTATGTTCTGATAACTGTGCTTACATAACACATTATCTATAATACCTGTGGCCTTCTGGGTTTACAGTTATCTTCACTGAACAAATAACCCAGATGATGCTATCCAAACAAAAGATTCAAATGCCAATTTTCTTGTCCCTCATATTAATATTTAAAACTTAAAAATGAATCTGCAAGTTAACAACCCAAACATTCAGGAGAGATTGGAAGAACATCTCTGCAGAAATCAGTTTGGATAGTGGAATTATCAGAAGCACTTTCTCTCCTTCTCTGTGCTAGGGGACATGAAGGAAGAGAGAGATGTTTTACACAGTCCTGAAAGCCAAATGTCCTCTGTAAGCCCTAGAACAGATGAACATGCCCTAACTGCTAGGGCTTGTGGTGGGAGCAAGGTTTCCTGGAATCACTCTGTCCTTGTACTTAGCATACACACAGTAATCTGCTATAGTAGGAAAAGAAGTAAGTCCCTCTCCTAAATGTTTTTAGGCAGTAGGTGTTACCAGTGCAAGGGAAGGCATTTTGATCACTGTGTTATTTTGATTTGCCCCCAGGTGCTGAGGAATTTTAGTACCATTTGGACTCCATTTCTGTCCTAACATGGACATGGTTCAATCGGCTGCCACAGAAATTACCATTGCGAAGAAACCTTTCAAGAAAATACCCAGTGTGCTTCTGGGCAGCCTGGTGGAGGAACCTAAAAAAAGACGTGCTGTCCCCAATCACCTGCTGGAATCAAGTAAGTTTGTGCTCTCTGACTGTTCCCCAACTTGGAGCAATCCTAGCAGGCACTTTGCTATTATTTTTTTGCACAATTCACAGACAAAACCCATCCTGTTGCTTAAACTGCATCTTCATGTGAGCCCAAATCATAGGAGAGGTAGTCAAGAAAGAAATAGTGGCTGTACTGATCGTGGCTGACCCTAAAGTTTTGGTGAGGTTTGTTGATGCCAAGAGATAAACTGGCAACAAGATCATGGCTCTACTGGGGGAGTAGATGCTGCCTTAACTTTCCATTGAAAGAATCATGCCTGCTTAACAGGAGAAATAATCTGTGTCTCATTTTTTTCTCTGTAATTCGTTGGGTGCAACATAAATATACTTAATCAATGTAGGTAACAGTTATCATGTGTGTTCCACTTGATCTCCTTTTCTCCCTGTTTTATTATCTGTCTCTGCAGAGATTTATTCAGAACTTCAGAGGAGCAAGGTTATACAGGCTGAGCCTGCTGTGTTACACTATGGAGGGTATGAAGTTGGAAAACATCACCAACAGATGCTGGTAAGTGTCAGAGCAGTGATCCTCTTGGGGCTCATAAAAGCACAACAGAAGCTGAGCAGACTGCTTGTGGTTGTGAGGCCTGATGTTCTATGGAGTGCTCTAAAAAGCAGCACTTAAAAACAGTGGCCCTGTGGTAACAAAACAGACGAGTACCATGCTGTGTACATCGCTGTCCTTTACAGTCTCTGTATTACCTTCCTGCTTCCCGTGTCTGCGAGCAGTGTTAGTGATACGTGACTTGCACGTCATGAGTGAAGGATGCATGCTTTAACTCCGTAAGAGATGGTTTTCAAAATTTGCTTGGACCATCACTGTATCTGCAAACATGTTCACTGGTGGGAAAATTTTGAGAGCAACTCTGGTCTTCTGCTAAGAGCAATTGGATCTAAGGAAAGAAACTCAGTGCATAGGTTTGATTACCTTTCCTTGTGAATAGTTTGGGTATTTCCTTTTCTTCTCTCTGCTTTCCCTTTGTCTACCTTCTTTATTCATGTGATAAGTGTTTTGAGGCAGAAGTTGACTGATCGTGGTGGACTGGGTTCTCCAGATATAATGAAAGTAGACAATATGCAGGAGGCTGTACAGGCTGAACTGTCACTGTCCAAAGGTTTGTTGCTTTGTGATCCAAAACAAAACCATGCAACTTTACATAATTTCTGTTTTTTCAGACCTCTGTAAAAGCAAAGTCAATAGGTTGTTTCATTTTTTGTTCTTTTTGCACATAAGCAAAACAGGATTAGAAGTTGATTCAACCGTAGTGTCTTCTTTAGAAAGACTGTTATTCCGAGGTAAGGAATCACAGAACCATAGAATAGTTTGGATTGGAAGGGACCTTTAAAGGCCATCTAGTCCTACTCCCCTGCAGTGAGCAGGGACATCTTCAACTTGATCAGGTTGCTCAAAGCCCCATCCAACCTGACCTTGAATGTTTCCAGGGATGGGGTGTTGACCACTTCTCTGGGCAGCCTGTGCCTGTGTTTCATCACCCTCATTGTAAAAAATATCTTCCTTATATCCGGTCTAAATCTATCCTCTTTCAGTTTAAAACCATTATCCCTTGTCCTGTCACAACAGGCCCTGCTAAAAAGTTTGTCCCCAGCTTTCTTATAAGCTGGCTTTAAGTACTGAAAGGCCACTATAAGATCTCCCTGTGGCCTTCTCTTCTCCAGGCTGAACAACCCCAACTTTCTCAGCCTTTCCTCACAGCAGAGGTGCTCCATTCCCATGATCATTTTTGTGGCCTCCTCTGTACCCACTCCAACAGGTCCATGTCTGTCCTGTGCTGAGGGCTCCAGAGATGGTTGCAGGATTCCTAGTGGGGTCTCACTGGAGCAGAGCAGAGGGGCAGAATCCCCTCCCTTGACCTGCTGGCCATGCTGCTTTTGATACAGCCCAGGATATGGCTGGCCTTCTGGGCTGCGAGTGCACGTGGTCGGGTCATGTCCAGCTTTTCACCCCCCAGTACCCCTAAGTTCTTCTCAGTAGGGCTGCTCTCCATCTCTTCATCCCGCAGCTTGTATTTGTGGTTGGGATTGACCCGACCCAGGTGCAGGACCTTGCACTTGGCCTTATTGAACCGCATGAGGTTCACATAGGCCCACTTCTCGAGCTTGTCCAGTTCCCTCTGGATGGCATCCCGTCCCTCAGGCGTGTTGACCGCACCATTCCTAATTTGAATTGTGACTTGGCTGTGAAGGATAAAAATGTAGGATGCAAGGTTTACGTAATTTTCTTTTAAATTCAGAGCATATTCAGAATTATTTGCGCTAAAGTAGAAGTTATTACTTCCTTGTTTAATACAGCTTCTTTGCTATGGATAGTTTCACAAAAAGTACAGTTGTTATTTTCAATTGACCTCCTGTATTGTAAAGTGTTTTGTGGTTTTGGGTTTTTTTTTCTACAGAAGCTGATAAATATTTCTGGCGATGTAGTAAATCTTCACATAATACCACCCCAGACGAAGTATTTTCAGATCAAATACAACAAAACAGTAAGTGTCAGAAAGCCTTCACACTGCTCTTTGCATGCAGTACTGGTTTTGTGTCATATAAGCTGCTTTTACATGCGTTCTGTATTATTTTGTGTCATTTTCTAGCACCGACTTGTCCCTGGCTTGTCATATGCAGTTACTGTTGATTTTTGTCCTGATGAGTGGCGGTATTATTATGACTGCATCCGAATTCACTGTCAGGTGAGGATTTATTACGGAATATATTTACAGTTCTAATGGAATGAAACAACTATTAGGACATGATGATAATGGTAAAGTAAAGGTACAGTTAATATCTAAAGCCATGTGGGTTTACTCCTGTTAAGCCTGGATTGGAGTATTTAATTTTAAGCCTTTAACATTCTTCTCTCTGTAAACATCCTAGAGCTGTGGGTAGAATATCATCCTTATTCTGTTATACTTTGCCAGTAGATCAGTCTTTGTGCCACATCGATGTAATGTCTTAGCTGAGCAGGCTTGGAGGAGCTCTAGATAGCTGTTGAAAGTATGGAAAGACAGATGGATACTGAAAGCAGGTAGAACGTCAATATCTTGAGGTGTAACACAGTGATGATCTTGAGATGTTTTATGCCCACCTACTGGCCAGCTACTACAGAAACTTTTTTTCTCCGTAACACTTATTTATTGTAAGAAATAAATATCTACCCCCTTTTTTGTGTAGGGAGAAGATACATTAGTCGTTCCTGTGCATGCTTACCCTGCTATGAATGTTGTAGAATTTCCATCATTTATAAATCTGTCTGATGTATCAGTTGGTAAGAGGTGAGTTAAGGACAGACATTTGTCCACATTTTGTGAGACACGTACAAAATCTGAAAAATCTCATTTTCTTCTATTTGTACAACTTAATGTCTTGGTAGCTTTCAGGAAGTCAGATACCATCTGGACTGCAAAATAATTCTGTATAAGAACTGTTTCAAGCGCACATTGACAGGAAAGTAAATGCTGCTCAAACTAAGCATATACATAGATGGAACTGGGGTTTCAGTTATTCTAAATTGGTGCTGACTCACTTCATTTGTTGTATGGTGAAGCAATATGACTGCTGTTCATAATCTGTACACTCCCAAGTGCTGTGTCTTTTTAGTGTTAATAAGTCCTAAATGAGTAGATCTTTCCTGCAAAATGAGGGGTTCTGGAGTTGAGGATATGAGCTGGTAATGGTAGGTGTAAGCAACAGCAAATAGCTAACCTCAGATTGATCAGTTATTAGGTTTGCTTCTTCTGTTTAAAAATATTTGAAGTGATCTTCTGATGTGGAGCTCTAAACGACATAGACCTCATCTCACTGTTGTTGCATAGATGTAACACTGACTGTTCTCACAAAGTATTCAGTAATAATTTTTATTAGGAACTGGGAAGGAGAAAAGGAGAAAGGAGATCCTGTTGATTAGGGTCTAGTTCTTGACTATATTAGTTATATTATGGTGATTTGTGTTAGTGTAAAGATTTGAGTGAATTCTAGGAACTGAAAGGCTTAGCAGCTAGGTTTTATCTTAGCCTGTGAGTTGGAAGTAACTCATGAGTTTTAGTGAAGCACAGAAATATGAATAGGCAAGGCATATATAAGTAAAGTGCAAAATTCTGCAATAAAAATGAGCCCAGCATGGTAGAGTGAACATTTATGTCTTTTTGGTTATTTGTTTTTCTAATCCCCCTTAATCTGTCAAACTCTAGTGAATCCATCAGAAGTATTGTTACAGCTTTCCCCCAGAACATAACTCCTGACTTTCTGGGTGCCTCTAGGCAAAATGTGATTCTGTTTATTTGCTCCATTTTTATAACAAGTGCTGAGGGATTCAGAATTTTCATACTTTCAGAATACGGAGAAGAGATTAGACAGAGTACAAAATACAATTTTAAATAATGGGAAAATTTTTCAGCACAGCAGGGATGTTCAGAGAAGTCCCTGAGGATATTTGGAAGAGTTCCTGAGAGGAAACTGGTGGTTTCAAACCTTAATTTTTACCAGTGTCTTTAATCATTAAGCTGTTAAAAACTTCCCTAAAAATGAAAGCTCTCTGAGATACTTGGTACTGTACAGAACCCCAAGGACTATGGGCTCAATTCGTAGCCCACAGAGGTCAATGGAAAAACTGCCTTTTAGTTCTATAAGTGTAGGATAAGACCTGTGTTCTACCATCCAGCTTTCTCCTTAGGCACAGAAGATCCGTCAGGCAACAGGCAGCATAATTGTCATGTTCCCAAGGCACTTTGGTTACTGGACAAGCTGCACTGTACCTTAAAACAAATTGCCTCCCCAGTCTCCTGTTACATCTTCTTCATGAACAGGACATATTAAGGCAGAGAAAAAAGGACTTTGCTATTATTATTTATTTCCTTAAGTATTTCGAAATGTGCTTTCCAAAGGAACACTGTGTATAACATGCATTCTTTGCTAATCAGCAGGATGGGATTTCAGTCAGACAGTTTACAAAAAACAGAAATAAGCGTGGGTATATTGGACTTGATTTGTAGGATGATGGATGGTGTTGCACTAATGCTTCTGTGTTTCAGTTTGATATGTGAAAGTAGATGTATACAAAAGCAAGACAGCTTGAAAAGATGTGTGCTAATACCCCTCACACAACCAGCGTAAGACATAAAGGGCTCTTATGAAAATCAGGCCACGGCACCATTATTTCTACAGTGATTAAAGTCCAGTCATTCCGATGTGCTGGAGTTTACAATGCTTTTGAGACTGCACAGAGTCTTTTCTCATTGATTTCTGGTTCTGCACTTACTGCTCCAGTTTGGATTGTTCGTACTTGCTAGATATTGCAGTTTGTAAAAATGTGAGGATACACATAAATAACTTCTAATAAGTAAATTTTGTAGTTTTTTTCTGTAGTCAGATTCTGTATGGATAGGAAAAAGTAAGTTAAGATGTAAAATATCCATCATTCAAGTCAAGATTTAGTTCTCATTTCTTCACAGAGTGAAAGATCTGAAATATTGTGCTATTTTGGAACAATGAGGAATGACTATTTTCACATTAAAAAGTAACCCATCCCTCTGAACACGGATAAATTCACTGCATGTGGTCTATAGTACAATTTTCCAGCTTGTAATTTATGATCAACTGTAGTTTCATGAATTTCTTTATTCCTTTCTCTCTTTTCAGTAAGGAGTATGTTATCCCGTTGCAGTGCAGCTGTCCGATAGATTTTGAATTCCACATTGATTTTATTCAGCCTCACAGAGCCTTCACTGTCCAGCCAACATTTGGTACATTGAACTTATTTAAAATTCTAAACGTTAAATCTGTATTTATTGAGTGTCATTACTTGTGACAGCATATTCAGTGGTGTACAGAAAAAAGCCTTTGCCTCAGTGTTTCCAGGTAAATACAGGCTGGATGTATCTGAGTCGTATGCAGCCTCATGGCAAAGAGCCCTCTGTGGCTGGAACATTTCTTTTGTCAATGCCCAGCTACAGACCTCTGGCTTCTCTTTGCCAGTGCAGCCTTTGCAAAGGAGAGAGGCAGGAAGCCCAGCATTCGCCTCTTTATCACACCTTTCCCCAAGGGCTGTCTGGCTCCTGCCCCATGAAAGGAATGGATACCTGTCTTTGTGGAATAGGTATACATCACGTTACTTGATTGTGGGCACAGAGGAAATAATAGGTGACCTCTGCACAGTCGAACTTATCCCTGTACCTGTTTTTCCCTGGGGGCCTGGGTGAACTGATAGAAATGTTTCTGTTGCTTCAGGAGCCCCTACAGTGATGGGCACAAAACACACCCCTGCAGGTGTTTCATGGGATGGCAGTGGATATTAGATTCCATCTAGTCTGCTGTGTAGGGCCTTTGCAAGAGGCAGGGTCTTTTGGCTACAGTATGCTCAGCTATCTTTGTGCCTAATGCCGGAGAGGGCTCTGTCTTGAGGCAAGCCTAACTATTTGCAGGTCAGTTGCCATCATTGTTACGTTTGCCAGGTGCTGGCGGAAGCGTGCAAGTGCCCAGGTGTTCTGACAAAAATGTGTAAGAGAATGAGACCCGGCTGCGTAATTCACCTAGGCAGTCTGGTCAATTCCATGAAAATACATAAAGATCTAAATAAATAAAAACCTTCACAAATCTGGTGCTTAGTGCCATTTGTGACACTGGAATTTAAACTTTCATTATTTATGCGCTTCAACAAAAGTTGCTGTTGTTCCTTTATATACAATGATATGAATCCGTCCTGTCTCATCAGATGGGTTTTCATTCTTCAGAGGTAGTAGCTGGATTCTATTAGTTGTGTGGTTCACATAGATGAACTATGCTGTTGCCTTGGTTTGGGTCTTTCTTTCAAGATAATATTCTTTCTTACTTTGTGCTTAAAGAAGTTTAGATATATCAAGGGAGGAAAGGAACAATATTAAAATTGAGTAAAACTAGGGAGAAGTTGTAAAATTCATCAGCAAGTTTTTAGGTTTTTGCACGGTTATAGACAAAGTGGCTGGAACTAATTCATGCTTTCTAAGTTGGTTTAGTTTTTGGGAGAAAGGGGAGCAAAAATTTCCCAGAAGAAGCATCAACCCAATAAAAGTGAAGTCAGGAACTTTGGTAGCTAGAAACAATGAGGTGCTGAAGGCCATCTGAAAAGCACGAAGAAGTTTCAGCTCCTACTCAAGCCATTGTGCTCTGAGATAGTAAAGATGAGATACTCTTAGCAAATTATACACACACCAACTTCCTCCCCCTTCCCCTCTCCCTCCCTCCCGCCCTCCTGAAACTAACTAGTGTTTAAAACTACAGGGTGCAGAAAAGCAAGAAAACCAGGCAATGGTCACTTTACAGAGATGAGAAATTAATGTCTGATGAGCTGAATAAACTCTTGTTGCAGAAACACTGCAGTCCTGAGATTGCACTGAATGTTTAGGCATGTGTAGTGGTGGAGAAAATAATGGAATAGGTAATAAGGAAACAAGACCAAGTAGAGACAGGTAATGCATCAAATCCAGATGATTCCCCCAACCTGGAAGAGCACAAAGGAATATGCTTATAATGCTTTGCTCATGAAAGCAGGAAGTGCCAGAAACTTAAGACTGGCAGATGCAAGTGAAGGATTTCTACATATAAACAGGCAATCATTTTCACAACAGTAGGAAATATTGTAGTCTTGCTGTCAAATCTCTCTGCTATTGCAAAATATCTCTCACTATCTGGCAATGAGTAGTTCTTGAAAGACACTTTGAGACCTGAAGTATTTTCCAGGCCTACTGCCATCCATTCAAACACTAATATTGTTTGAAAAAATGTAGTCCAGAATCAATTTCGGCATACTTAAGTGGGCTCACATTATATGGACTCTTGTTTTTTTCCTCTAATCACAGGAATCATTCCAGGCAATGGGAAAGTGGAATTAACTGTGAAATATTCCCCCCTTGAGTATGGAACAGCACAGATGACAATGCAGTTATGGATTTCACAGTTTCAGTCAAAACCCTATGTATGTGTATTCACAGGAACATCAACACCGCATCTGGGTCTAAAGTATGTGTGGCTGACTGATCCTTGAGTATTTTTGCCCAGTGCTAAAAAATACCTATGTAATAGGATTTCACGCTGTTTTGCTGTAATCATTTTAAACATTTGTATCTGTGAAGACTTAAAATGTGTTAATGTAATTCGGCTGTGAATACATGTACCTGCTCTCTTACATCAGAATACCCTTAATCCATGTGAAGTGAAACTGTACCCAAATAAAAATAACGAGCAGTTGCATATCCTTAAAGATGTGTTGAGCATCCTCAGCTTCTATTATGCCTGCTCTGTGTTATTGTGATTGCTGAGGCCTTGCAAGATACAGGGGTTTTTGAGAAAAAAGGTCTTTTGGGCTGTACTTAATTTTTTATGAACTCTAAAAATTAGAAAGTTTGGTTCCAGTTGTAATTTGGGAAAGAAATTTCCAGTCTCCATATATATCTAAAGGGGTTGTAAATGCATGAACTATACTTATATGCCATTTATGGAGTACTTATAAGAGCAATGTCTGTCCTTCTGATGCCTAGAAAAGAACATTTTGACAAACATCAAAGTCATACGGAGAAAAAAGCTGCATCTGCAGGAAAATCCGTGATATGGAGAAGAGACCAATTCAGGCAACCACGATGGAGGCCTATTCAGAAAGTAAAGGTGTGAAGAGATAATAATCACAAGTACTTTTCTGGGCTGAAAATCTTTCTTGTTTCTATTTCTTCCTATTAATTTATGTCTTGTAGGAAATCAAATACCAGAACCTCAGATTCCCCACAGACTTGTCAAATCCATATGCTGTAGCTACTGTTTTGAATCAGAAACCAGGCAAACTGAAGATTAAGGACTTGAAAGAAGGTAATATAATTCTGCAGCATAAACTTGGTCTTAGCGTTATCTGTAGGCTTCTGATGAGGAATGCAGCTTCAGAATTCCTGAGGTGATGTGATTGTAGTTTCTGTAAGAAATCTCACCTTAGCTTTATGTATTAATAAGTTCAGTTGTCATAATGGGTGGATTTCCCAATTAAAAATTCGATCTAGTTGGAGGTGTGATATGCCTTTCTGATATTCCTGCAGCCCTTTGCCAAGGCAATGAAGGGATAAAAACAAGACAGATGAAGGAAGCCATATTTCAACTAAAAGTCAAACAAAATATTGAGGAAGAAGCAGCAAATTATCTGAAGTGGTAAGTGTTAGTTAACCACATTAACAGCACTGGAGTTTACTTAACTAAGGCGTCTGTGAATGATGAATACAATATCCACCAGTGTGTAATGCTGCCATTTCATGTTCTGATAGGTTTGTTTTACAGCTAAGTTGCTGTTGTTTTACTTTCATTTTTCACTCTTCTGCATGAGAGCAGTCTCATTAGTAATCCATAGTAGTACCCAGTGAGGTCTTTGATTGTGTTGTGGTTGCATTCAGAAAGGAACCTGCTGAAAACCTTGTTCACCTAACCTTGTTCTCAGGCATCTCATCCTGTGCCCTTAAGGGCAAAGGAAGTTTTTGTCATGGTTGTCAATAAATCAAGGCTAAAATGTGTAATGGAGTGAACTGAATTGCACATGTACCTCAAGTGGTGTAAAGCAAAACACATAGTTGTGTGTGTAAGCACACCATGGTTTCATCTGCAATCCACAAATCTGCTCTTATGCTGAATGTTATGGACCCCTAGACACCTTAGGAAAAGGAAAATAAGTCTGTTGTTAGTCTTTAAACAAAGCAAACTGTGCATTAAGACATTTTTCTTGCCTCCACTGTAAATGCAGGCAAGTTCATAAAGGCAAAGATCCAATCTCTGTGGAATTTAAAAAAGAGATTATTGAAAACCGACAGAGGGAAGAAGAGCAATACAAGGTTAGTCTTTGCTGGCTTTTCTATAGGTCTAAATTCAAATTTATACTTTCAGATTATGCAGTGCACTAATGAATTGTATCAAGCTCTTTACGTCTTCAGTTTTTCTTCATACATGAATGCAAACCTGTACTAGCTGTACTTTTTACTGCAGCTATATGTTGATTATGCCTGTGTATCACTGTTTCTGAGGAGATTTTGTCTTTGAGGTAGACAGAGAGAAGGATAAGGTATTAATGGAAATGTAACTAGGTGTTTGCCCAACCTAGCAGATTTGCCCCCAGCCACATTACAGTGCACCATTGTGGTGTAGTCCTGTCGGCACCGCGGCTGCGTCTAACCTTCTGTTTACCGGTACCTCTCGCAAGAGCTGATGTCCAGAACAGCTCACAGTCAAAGAGCTAAACCCAGTCAGTACTCTCACGCAGAGCCATGGGAATATAATTCATCAGGTTGTTCTTCTACACCTTCACCCACCTTCTCTTTGGTTTCTTCCAGTCACCCCAGACTGCGGGTCATCTTCCATGGAGGTGACAGCAGCAATACTTGGTGGCAGGAAATATTTTTCCCTATGTGGCACAGCCCTCAGGACAGGTGGGGCTTGTCCCACTTATCCTGGCTCATGGATATTCAAGTAGCTGCTGACATCCAACTGACTTCCATGGAGCTCTTAATGGAAGTAAAATTATTTATAGATAGGGTAAAGGCTTAATTTGTACACTGAATTAAGCACTGTGAATTAAAACATTATATTTAATACTAAGAAAGGAGGAAATGAGTAAAAAGAGGATCTAAATTGTGAGACTGTTGTATCACTGAACTAGATGTATGTTAACTTTGTTTAGAAACATTTATTTACTTACCTGTTGGCTGTAGGGGCTGTCTAGATCTCTGGCTGGTTTCACATTTGCCCCCATGACTTCCTGACAGAGGCATATTTTTCCTCGTGCTGTCAGTTTGTTCACTTTGAGTGTCATTAGGCCTCACAGAGTATTCATTATCCCTCCATCATTTTCTCGAGTGGCCTCTATGTTATACAGCCTGGGAGTGGCTGTCCTGGAGACCTTTAACCAGTCTGTCTTCCATTGTACTAACTGAAATCTCAGTCCATGAAAATCATGGGAACTGCGCTCTCCAAAATAACCCCAAGGTCTTTATTTAAGACATAATAGTATCCTGGAAATGAAACAAGAGGTAAGTAAGACTGGGATGGAAGAGACGCAATGAAAAGAAGCACTAGTATTCATCCAGCATGCCTGTACCTTTTGAGAGTGTCTCAAAGAAGTGAAGTGATATCAGTAGTAAACTGTTTCACACATGAACAGATTAAAGAGCTGACACCATTGGAAACCATGACAAAGATCTTCACAGAACATGGGAAAACTGCAGAAAATTTGTGTCATCTGGGAAGGTCTGTTCAGGTGCTGACTTACGGTGTTGGTTCTGTAACCCTTCTCAGGCTGATTCTGGCTATGCAAAGCGTGTTTCATTAGGACAGAGATCTGACTGAAACTCAGACCCAAAAAGACATTATTTTACTTCTTTTGACTTGGTCAAGGGTTGCAATAATCACTCCCTAGAAGGGAATGAAGTCTATTTTTTGTCAAGCACCTCCAGAATGTTACATTGTAAGTGAGTTCCACTAATTGTAAGGGAGGAAAGAATTCGCTGAATGCTTTGTACTAATGTGATTGTTGTTCCTGGTGACAAATCAGATCCAAAGAGGAGATCCTGTCATAGAACAGGAGTTTCAAAGGAACGAAGTACAAGTTTCTTTCAGACGTGTCATCCGGCCTGTTGACCAGGTTTGTTTATACGTTATTATCGCCTGCTGTGTGTTATTATCACCCACTAAGCTAACAAACAGCCATAGATATTTGAATACTTTCCCTCCTAATATTCCTGTTTCTGTGTCAGTGTCTTATTTCCCATTTTACTTTTAGTACAGTAGGGCAAGCACTGTGCAATATGCACAACTCGTCTTCTGATGTTCTGATCTAAGATCAGAGTGTCCTGGTTTTGGCTGGGATAGAAATGATTTTCCTCCCAGTAGCTGCCGTGTTTTCACTTTAGTAGGAGAATGACATTGATAACACTGATGTTTTTAGTTGTTGCTAAGAAATCAAGGACTTTTTCCCAGTTTCTCATATTCAGCTAATGAGCAGGTGTGCAGGAGCTGGGAGAGGGCACAGCCAGACAGAGAGCCAAGCTATTCCACAGCATAGACTTCATGCTCAGTTTATGAATGGGGGGGTCACTGGAGGGCAGGAATCTATTCTTTTTCCATGAGTTCAAACTTTTCCATGAGTTTGGTCTTTTTCCGTGGCTTTGGTGAGTTCTGCGAAATTTGCTAGTTCAGTGAAATCTGTGAAATTCGTGAGCTCCAGGAAACCTGTGGGTTCCACGATCGCTGCTCGGGGACTAGCTACACAATTGGTTGTTTGGCAGTGAGAAAAATTGTGTTGTGTATAGCTTGTTTTGCATATTTGTCGTTATTAGTAGTAGTATTTCCTTCGTTGTCTTATTAAACTGTCTTTATCTCAACCCATGAGTTTTACTGTTTTTTCATTTTCCCCACCCCACTGTCGGGGGAGGAGCAAGCAAGCGGCTGTGTGGTTCTGGTTGCCAGCTGCCAGATTGAACCACGACAGAGAGACAAGTGGAAATCTGCAGCCCTAACCTGAGATTCATATTGCTTGTTTTTGAAAGTTCTCTCAGGAGCACCTTTTTCATGCCTAAACGTGAGGTTAAGCATATCACAAAATTTGCAACCTTTACCTGCAGGTCAGATTGACAGGAATCTTTCTGGTATTTAGATGTTTTTTGTCCTTCTCTGTGGTGTGAGGTACTTCCTAAGATCCATTTCATAGGATTATTGGGAGCTTTGTTTAATAGATACCCTGCTAATGAAGGAACCTGGAATGTTAGTGACACAAACTGACACCTACTTGAGGAACATAATAGCTGTGGGAGCTGGTCTTTTACTATACTCTTACACCTGTTACAAAGTGCTGAAAATTGTTTTTGAGGCATGGCATGGGGTTGTGAGAAGCTGGTGTTCTGAGAACCTTCCTAATCTAAATGCTGGTTGAGCGGCTGCCCTCCTCTTGGGAGTTACTGGACTCTGGGGCCACGGGAGTCACTTCTAGTGCCACATTCTGCTGTCACATCAGTTTAAAACTGGAGAAGAGATTAATGCATCAAGAAAGAGATTTACTTGTGTTCAAAGAGTATTCTGACAATTTAAGGCATTAAATATAGAGATATCACCTCTGCCTCAAGTATGTCCAGAGCCAGAGATCACTAGATGTGAGGAGGTTATTCCAGGGAATTACCACTCTAAGTTTACCCTGGTCTTTCGCCCTTCTGTAAGTATGTGCTATCAGCCATTGTTGGAGACAGGATACTGGTTTTGCTGGGCCCCTGGTTTAAGCCCTTACAGCTCTTTCAACTTCACATCTGTGCAAGATGAAATGTGTGTTCAGCAGAGACCTAGTCCATTCTCTCCACTGTCTGACTGCACTTAAGTCATATGTGGTTGTCATTTTTGTGCATACAGACCCTGCTATGTTACCTCTGCATTCCCCATACTGCATCTGCCAATATTTGGTGATTACCTCCCACTAAGCCCTGCAGTGAAGGCTTCTGGTTAAATGCCAATACTGCAAACGTTTTCACTTGACTTAGTCTCAGTGTTTAGAAATAACATATAGATTCAGGCCAATGAATGAGCTGGGCTGGAGGAAATTTCTCCCTTGTCTAGTTGTAAAAGGAGTGTCCTTTTTATTTTCTGTTTCTTTTTTTTAAAAAACACCATGCAGTATCCAGGTGTCCATCCCACATTTGACTTGCTGCATAATGACCCTTGGGACAACAGAAACAGGATGTTGAGGAAATTCCAACAAGCAGCTTACAAGGTAATGTGAACAACCAGAACGCGGCGTGATGGCATGATGCCTTGGAAATAGCACAAAAGAACGTGCAAAGTAGCACGTAAGGAGTCTTCACAGTTAGCACGGATTTTATAATTTGATAAATATGTCCCTGCTTCACCAGGAAATAAGGATCTGGAGTAATTTTGTATTCAGCTGCTGCTTCAGCTGGTGCTTCTGCTGCTGCTTAGTATTGCAATCAATACGAAACAAATGCAGATGAATGTAGATTTTTTAAAAAGTAAAATATACTTTATTTTTTTAAAAGTAAAAAATACTTTTGCACAAAAAAGAGAAGATTTCCAAATGCATATATAATACTGTGCCCAGTTTTGGGCCCCTAGTACAAGAAAGACATCAGTAAGCTGGAATGAGTTCTGTGTAGAGCCACCAAGACGGCTGGGGTCTGGAGCACTCGCTCTGTGAGGAGACACTTACGCAGCCTGGAGAGGGAGAGTGGATGGGGAGAGCGGCACCTTCAGACACCTCTGGGGAGGTTATTGGTGATGGAGCCAGAATCTTTGCAGTGGTGCGTGGTGGGAACATGAGAAACAATGGGCATAAATTAAAATAAGAGACGTATAGACTGTATATAAGGAAATCCTTTTTCACCTTGAGGACAGTCAATTATTGGAGCAGGTTGCCCAGAGAGGTTGTGCAGTCTACATCCTTGCATATTTTCAAGACGAGACTGGATACAAGCTCTGAGCAACCTGGTCTGATCCATCGCTGACCTTATTTGGAGCAGGAGGTTGGACTAGGACCTCCTAAGATCCCTTCCAGCCTGGAAGCTAAAGACTAATCAGTAAAATCACTTATCTCATCTGGTTGAGATATTATCTTTCATCTTCTCTGCTCTTTTCCCAGTAAATCTAAATGTAGCAAGCAATGGAAATTTCCTACTCTCCTAGTATCCAGTTTGGATATTTTTCTCCAATCTGTTCACAGTATTAGGCTCGATACGGAGGTCCTGAAATGAAATGCTCTTTCTTGTATTGCACAAATAAGGAGGTGGCTAAATGGCCCCTTCTGGTATTAAAGCTTATGACTCTTCATTGTTACCCTGTAATATGTGGCGTCAGGCAAATTGCACAGTGCAGGTTACTACTTGTTCTCCTCATTCGCGGAGCCACAGGTATTGCTATGGCCCTGATCAACTGACTGTTTACCTACTGTTAAATCTATATATGCTAATAGACACAGCTGAAGGATTAGGACCTAGCCAAAAAAAAGTCTAATTAACCTGTAAGACTAAATGAAGGTTTGAACTGTTTTTGTTGTGTAATGTCCCTGTAGAGTGAAGATCCATTCTGTATCTCTCCTTCCCCATTTTCTCTCTCCTGAACAGAAAACTATAGTAAAAATTGTGAAATAGAGATGTCTGAGTGAGCTCTGTGGAATAAATACGGTTGTAATGTATGCATATTTCTATGGCTGTAAATCTTTTAGTATTTGGCTTAATATTAAACTTTAAAATCATTCTCTCAGGTTGTGATTCAGATTCGGCTAAATCGTTTACTGCTTCTGTTCCGTGGGCTAACCAGAGAAGCCAGAGGTTTGGAGGAAGGCTCTGTGTCTGGTAAGGAGTAGAACAACAAGGTGATATTTTGGCCATGAATTATGACAATTCAGGTTGTGTCAAGTGTGTTACATATATGCTGACATATAAACATAAAGAGGGAGTTGCTACGAAGGAGTCTTCAAGTGAAAAATAGAAGTATGACAAGGTAGAATTACTGCAGTCAAAATATGTCTATTTTTCTTGCACGTTATTTTCCAGATTTTAAAAATGTGATGAAGTCTTTCTATGAGCTTTGCAGCTTATCTAGTTAATAATGAGGCAGAAGTTGTGAATGCTCCATCATTGGAAATGTTCAAGATCAAGTTGGATGGGGCTTTGAGCAACCTGATCTAGTGATAGATGTCTCTGCCGCTAGCAGGAGGGTTGGACTAGATAATCTTTAAAGGTCCCTTCCAACCCAAACCATTCTATGATCCTACTTATAGGCCTGAGGAACAAGGAAAGGGCAGATGGGATTATATGAGAAACACAGGCAGGTAGGCAGATCAGGTAGAGCCCAAGAGGTTAAAGACATAGGATAAGAGGAGCTTATCCCATGGGGGATGGAAGAGGGAAAGACACCTGAATGTGATGAAGGCAAGATACCTGAACTCAGTGAAGTGAGATGGTAGCATCCATGAGATTCACGGCTAGATGTCCAGTACTGGGTTGAGTTTTCCTCCATATCATTTTCTCATACAAGTGCTTTCAACCAATCACTTTTCTTTACAGTGAAATGAAAGTGCTGCCCTGGAAAAGTCACTTGTTCTTTAACAGTCATACAAGGAAACTGGCTTTGGATGGGAGTCGCAGTTGGGTATACTGGGGACAGAAGAGAATTTGTGTCTCTCATTTCCCGCTCCCTCATACACACACAGTTTGACAGCTGCTGAAACACCTTTCCATATCAGGCCTTTTCCTGCTTCTGCAAGTAGGAACTTTTAATTCCCAATATGTAGGAGCTGAAGGGGTGCTTCAAGGAGAAGGCCTAACGAGGGTTAGTGTAAGAGACGCCTCTCAGTTATCTCTGCCTTGCTGAGCAGAATGAGATAGAGGACCATACTGGAACAAGGGGGCTGTAATGTCCTTTTAGAAAAGGGGAAATGAGATCTGTCTGCTAGTCCAGGTGTTGTGCCTGCTGTCTTGTAGATGTGGCATTTAAAGCCTTTAAGAAATACTACCTTTTTTATATTAAAATTACTAGACACATCCTATTTTAGGAAGATGTTAAAAATATTTTGTGGTTTGATTCTATTTTTGAAACAGTGTATGAAGATATATTACAAAAACTTAATATTTGCTTTCCATTCACGACAGAAAGCAGGAGTTTCAGCAAACCAGAGAAAAGTGAAGAATACAAGGGCATTTCTTCCAGCATATCTGAAGATCGTATATTGCCTTTTGAATTCCCCTTTTACAGTTCGCATGAATTGCACCGTGATTTGGTGGGTATAGACTAAAATGATGGCCAACACTGAAGATACAGAATTATGTTGAAGACATTGCTCACAGGCCCGGTACTGCCTTTATTAGAATTTCACATGGTGTTCTGGGGTTCCTGCAAGTTAATTCAGGAGTTCAGATTTACTAAGGGTGCTACTGAAAACAATAAAAAAAAATCTCTTAATAAAATCTCTTAAATAAAAAGTCTCTTAAAATAAAAAAATCTCTTAATTCTCTTAATTGCATTCTAAAATTCTAGGTAATGCATTAATGATCACAGTTAGTTAACATCTATGATTTTGCAGAAGAAAAGAAGTGAAAAATAACTGAAATGCCAAAGTCTGAGAAGGGACAGGAGAGATATCAAACAAAATGTTTGCATAATTATTTCCATATATTTTCAAGGAGCTATGCTGATGGATTGCTGCCAATGCAAAACAAAATGCTCACCATATTACTTGGTTTTAAATACTATGTTCTTTCAGGCACCTGATGCTCTTGGCCTAGTTCCTATTGAATCTGTAGATGTGAAAGTCAGACACATTCTTCCTTTTTACGACTTGAAGGTGAGTCAGTACAACTCCCTCAGCTGTGTCATGTTTTTGTCTTTCACCAGTCCGGTTAGATAAGTTTTCTGCCTGATTCAGTGACTCTGTTGTGCAGCCCAGTAGAAACGTTACCTTAATATGACTGTGCAATTAGCATGCTTTTATTAAAAATAAATCTCACCTGTTTCCATAAGGATCAAGCCTATAGTCAGCAGTAGTGCCCTCTCTCCAGACAGAAGGATGAATCACCTCAGCTGAAATTCTTATCCCCCCCCAAAAAGAAAATTCTTCTATGAACGAGGACACTGCAAGCCCTGCACACCACACAGTTTTTCCTTTGGTGTTAGGGTTTTATAAAAGTGTCATTATAAAAGTGTCCTTCCCTTTAGGAAGTAATGGAAGTCTTCTGTTTATTTGGCATCCAGTTCTGCACGCTTAGTTCCTTCATTCTTGCATAGGAAATGCAAACATCTTCTTCTCAAAATATATGAAGTTTTTTCAATTTTATGAGTACAGAAACATTTTTTTCTCCTGACTTCTAAACTCTTTTCTGTCCAACTTTTAAATAGCAAAAGATCAAATTCTGCAGCCCGTCAAAGTGGAAATGTTTCCTCAGGTTCAAATCAATTGCACATTTTGGCTCAATGTCCATTTCCTTTTTTTTCAGGTGGTGTAACAAGTCTAGAAGCTTTCTTGTAGCGTCTTTTCCCCTTATTACATATTGGTTCTTCTAGCAGTGTTATGTATATTACTTCATGCAGCCTTTCTCCACCCCATTAAGTTCAGTATATTTGATCAGGAAACTGTTAAATCCATGATCTTTCATAGAAAAGCAGGAATGGAAATATTCCTGTACACACTTATTCAACTTGTCCTGGTGTGTGGCTGCTCAAAGTTTTGGTCACATGCCATGTTCCAGAATAGTGATCAAGTTATATATATATATATAATAGTGATCCTTTGCCACAGAGATGTGATGTGTCTGTGATAAAGCTGGAATGTGGTAAAGCTGGAATGTTCCATTCCATCCATGAGTTAATCAAAAGTGATTATTGTCATCTCCTGCAGCACACCTTTTTGCTTTGTACTTAGGTTCCTCAGCATTTCAGCATTATGAAGTATCAGCCATTTTGTACACACCACGCAGCCACAAGTTACAAACCTCGAAAACTTTCCCGACCACTGAGGCAGGGAGCCCAGGTAAAAGTCATCTCAAATACAAACTTTGCTGAAGTCACTCCCAACTCTACATTTCTACAATTATTTGATTAATTTTGTCTCAACATTTTATACCAAAAGACTTACTACACTCTGAAAATGTTTGATGTCTGTGCTTTTCAAGGATGAGTTGATTCAAGTAGTTGCTTCTCCTGAAGGGCAGCTTAACCTGGTCTCCCAATGGAAGGATTTTCACAAACCATCCCCAGAAGAAGCAGCAGAAAGGAATATCAGCCTCTTAAAACTGGTTCCTCCCCAAGCTTTAGTCTACCCTACAGAGAGCAACCCACTTCGCATTTTTGTAAGTAGAAGCTGACTTTTACAAAGAATGTAAGAAAGGAAGGGAAAAGGTGTTTGTTTCATCAGAAGCCTGATGTGGAATTAGTGGGCAATTCTCTTACTCAGATTGGTAAACAAAACTATCCAGAGTGAGAGTAAGCCTTCAAGGCAGAAGCTCTGGTAGTTAGGAGTCACAGAGCTCTTCCCACTGAGAGAAGCACCATTTCACTTTAAGGTGGAATTTGATCAGTTTAGGGGAGGGATGATAAGGCGAAGTTGCCATCGAAGGCAGAGAGCTGGAGACCCTGCCAGTCTCACACTCCATAAATGGACACTGAACCCAGGATTCCCTGGAACACCATGGGGCTCCTCCCTTCTTCTCCTTTTGCTTCCCCATTTGGATGTTAGAAGAAAAGCCATCATCTTGGCATTTCAGCCCTTCTATAACCTCATGCTTTTGCCCAGGTAGGTAGGATAGGCACAGTCTTTTCCTTCTGTTCAGCTAAGGAACTGCAGTTCTGCCTGATCCTTAGGTAAACTGAGAAAAGTGAAGTCAAACTCTTTGCCCACATTGCGTCCTGCTGCCTCTAAGTTCCAGTAGTTCTCATAGCATCCCAAAACCACACTTCCAAATTACTAGGCACAGAGATTCAAAAAAATCATAACCACATGCATGGGAGGGTTTTCTGTTACTTAATTCTCATGTAGATGGTGCTACTTGGCACAAACTACAGAAGGTATTTCCCACACAGCACAGTACAGCCTGGAGGTCCCTGAGGTGTCTCTGAGCAGACAGAGACAGCTGTAGAGCTCAGTGAAGTGCTGTGCGTGGGTAAGGCAGCGTCTCCAAGCCAGCATGGCACTGTGCCTGGCTTGGGTGGCTCTGTCTTTCAGCATTACTTAACTGCAATGGCCCAGAGCCCAGAGTGCTAATCTGGTAGTCTTGGCATAACAGACGTGGTATAGACTTGTCCTCACTGCATGTGGCCAGGACTCCAGTGGACCTACTGGTGAGATCCTCTGTGCATCTCTTTCATCCCTCTGTCATGTCAACATAAGAGCCAGGCACAGCCTGATCCCACACTACGCAGCATTAGACTTTATTCAGAAACAGATGCTAGTGCAGTGAAATAGGTCGCAAAATGCTCCCTAGCTTCCACCACAGTGAGGCCAGTTCCCATTCTTGGATTCTGAACTGTTCAGAGAATCAACAATGGATTTTGGAGTAATTAGGCAATAGTTTTTTCTTCCAAACTTGGAAACAGCACCTAAATTGCTGTATTTTAGATAGCAGAGAGCACAGATAAGACAGGCAGATTATGGGTTTGTGGTGAGAGGAACAGACAGGTAAAGAAGGGTCATACCGATCAGAACAGTCACAATGAGACAAAGGTGTGAATCTGGGAAGACTACATTAATTATAAGAACAGAATTTTCACCAGTTTAGTTTTTATGGTGCTCAGAATGATTTTTTTAAAAATAATCTATTCTTTGTTTTTAGAATCCCACTCCAGGATTATTTCCACTTTTACCTCCTTTGGCCTATTCTGAAACAAATATTGAATATCATCTCTGTCCTCATCCAAAATATACCTTTACCAAGGAATGTCCCAAAGGATCCAGTATTCCAGTCACACAAAAGAAATTTCTACATCACAAGGTATGGCCTTTTGGGTTCATTGTATGAGTACCTGGCTTGAGAATGTTCTTGCTGAGAATTTGCTCCAAGGAATCAAAAAGGAAGATGAAAAGTCATCCTAGATAGAAGACATTGTGAAATATAAATGCATGCACCTAAATAAAATAGTCCGTACATGGGTCAAAATAACTTGTTGTTAGGCTTTATCCACGTCTCATATTTATCCCGAAGTATTTCTCTGCTCTTTCCTTCTTTACACTCTCTGTTGTATTTTCATGACCTTGCAGCAGAGGAAGCGTCTTTTAAATATGAAGAACTGCAGCTCCCCAGATTCAGTTCTCAGCCAAGAAGTCAGATGTTCTGTCCTGCAAACCTCTCTCCCCACTGCATTATGTGTTAGAGGTCTGATTGCTGTAGCACTTGTCATTTCAGGAAGTGATTTGTGGAGTAATGGAATGGAGAAGATTCTTGCCAGTGGTATATACCACTTTTTCTAACACTCCCACATTGGCAAATATAACATCTAGGTAAGAAAGAATTTGAATGTACAGTGCCTCTACTCTGCACCAGTTTCTGCTCTCTGTAACTACACTGACCAGTAACTAGTTCCACAGATAAAAGTGAGCTGACTGATGGAATTAATTGCTGCTGAGAAATCCAAAACCAATGGGGAAAACCCCTACTGACCTCCTTGAAGGGTGGGTTAAGAGCAATATCATTGGAGGAAATACCTAGCTGTGGAAGGAGAGTTCCAGTCAGGCATTTCAATAACATCTCTCCTGAATGCTTTTGGATTCAGTGCCAGAAGACCCTGGGAGGTACAAATTCTGTCTGTCCTGCAGAAGTGTGAACAGTAAAACTTTTAACACATGGGCACCTGCACCCAGCGATAGCCAACAACTCTCAGGCTTACGTTCCCTCGTATCACAGGAGTTTCTCGTGTATTGAGATTTTCCAGGAACATTTGAAAGTACATCATCTTCATTGTAGTTACAACTACTGTGAAGCTTTGAAGTATAAGCATTGAGTGCAGTTACTCTCCGCCCATCTTAAACTAATGCCATTTCCATCACAGGGATCCTTACAGTTTAGATATGCTTCCAAGAGAGGTACCACCAATGCTGTATGACTTACCTGAGAGAGACAGAGAGAACATAATTGACCAGTAAGTTTCTCCTCTATTTTGTGTTCAGGGTGATTGATTGTGTCTTAACCACTTGTATGGATGTGTCTAAACCTGTCCTGAGAGGCCCTCAAAGGCAAAAGCAGAAAGCCCCTCTTGCATAAAAAGCATTTTTGTTTTTGTTGGCTAAAAAATACTTTTAAAAGGATAAAGCCCAATTATTCTTCATCTTACTAATTTTTAGTGAGACAGATGAAACTGAGTTCAAAGTGACTCTTACTCCAGAGATGGTGAGAGCTGAATTTCCACAAATTGGACAGGCACTCTCAGAAGAAGGCAAAGAGAAATTAGCAAAAGAAGAAAGGTAGGTATAATTTGAAATTAGGGGAGAGGAGTGGAAAGGAATCTAAACACAAAGCATCACTTTCAGAATTACGTAGAAAGTTGTACTGCTCTAGATGCTCCATCGTGAGTGGGATGCAAATGTGGTACTTTGAGCAAATTTGCACTGCAGATGCAATCTCCAGAATGGACTTCAAAAGCAGCTGTGAATGTGACACACTGGCCTGGATGTCTCTGACTTCAGTTTTATCAATATGATCTAACACTTGGGGCAGTTGTTTTGCCTTCTCAGAGATATTCAGTGTTCTTGAAGCAGCGGCATTTCCTTTTCAGTAACCCTTTTGATCAGGTATTTATTAAAGTGGCAGAGGAATGAGCCCTTAGAATTTCCCCCTGGCATGGGGCTTTTTTCTGAGGCTCTTCCTGGGAGTGGGTCACATTTGCTCTGCTGTCTGAGCTTCACACTGCACCTGAAACACCTTGTGTTTTAAGGCATGTACAATAACTTGCATTCATAAACACAGCATTANCAGCTTCCTAAAATGTTGTAAACTGGCCACTGCAAGGGCCAAATTCTGCCTTTTGCTTCCAGTGTTGTCAGGCCAATGTCCTGAGTTTGCAGCTCAGCAGAGAAACCTGGAGGGNGAACCTGAGGATGAGGAAAACTCTGAGGGACAAATGGGTCTTTGGTGGTTTCAGAGCAGCAGTTCTGTGGGGCTGGAAGCAGAAATGGATGCCCTGTGTGTAGCCTGGGGGTATGTGATGTTGCAGGAAGGATGCAAGGAGGTGTATGATCTGGTAAGTGGGACACTGGGGGCAGTGGGCTTGAGCAGCAGGCAGTATGGGCAGGGTAANGATTGCAGAGCAACCCAGGAGAAAGTGCTGGGTTCTAATACGGTGTTTTCACATCTACATTGTGTGACTTGGAGTAAGTGAATTAATTTTTCTGTCCAACAGTTGCCCCCTCTTTAAAGTGGTCAGGACGTGGCTTAGATGTCAGACCTGAAACTTTCAAAGCCACCAAGAAATTTGAATGTCTCATTTTCTTTAGTTTTAGAGGGAAATTATTTGATTGATGTTCAAATCCTGTGCAAATGTCAGCCATTAAACTTTAAAACAGTGGTATGTATTATAAGCGCTCTGACAAAAGACTGATTGCTGTATTGTGATTACTACAACATTGATTGAAAATAATTTGCTGAAAAAACACAGGTGTGTTTGACTCGGTGCCGCTTTTTGCACTTTATGACACTCAGCTTGTCAGAACATGGTGATTTGGGCCCGTGTAACTAAAGAGTGACCTTTTTCTCCACAGTGATACAGTGGATGGTGCTTTTCTGGGATAAGTAGTTTTATAACCATGAGGTTCTTTCTTTTTGAACTTTTAGATGTTTTCTTCAAAATTCAAAATACTCTTCTGTATTTAACACCTCTGGGTGTTGGTATTTATGTGTTGAAATCTTCCCTATTTGTTTGGCTTTGTAAAGAGGGAAATAAAAATTTATTGGCAAACAATGAAGTCCCAATCCTTTCTTTTCTCACTAGAAGGTTCTTCGTTGTTATCAATGGGTTGGTGTTTCACTAAATGACAGAGCACACGTTGCTCCTCTACAGCAGTTTCAACATTTTATCCTTAAGGCAGATCAGTTTTTCATGTGGATGCTCTTATTCTGGCCATTACAGCATATGCTCTTTCATAGATACAATGTAAAACTCAGTCTAGTATGTGTTTACCTATCAGATGGTTAGCTTTCCTAACTGGTCAAGATGAGAGTGGATGTTCTTTTCACAGTTTCACTCCATTTCCGGTTCTTCGTAAGTAATGGAATGCCCTCTATGTTCACTAGAAAAAAGAGAGAAGTTATGCCTGAGTGTCTCTTCCTTTGTTTTTGTCAGCATTCCTAAGTAGCTCCCCTGGCTATTATAAGTACAAATGACTTTTTAAACTTTTTGCAGAGACCCGCACAACCATCCAGATGGACATTTTCAACCCCAAACCAGCGAGCTCAGAGAGAAGGTTCAAAAACATGTGGAGAAAATGAAGCTGAAAGCACTTAATAAAGCCCTTATTCTGGGATAAGAGTAGTTTTACAAAGTCCATGGTTTGGCACTGCTTACGCTGTTAATGCATGAGGCCTCCCAGCTACGTGTACTTATGTTCAGTGAGGTCAGCAATTTCTTATGCAAAGAGAAGAGAACCACCAGTAATCCCACCTGTGTCAAGGACTCTCACTGTTACCATTACGCCAAACACAGCAATTGCTTCTTGCAGTAAGAATTCTCAGCCATGTACCTGCTCATTTTGTCCTGGTGTGAAGGACCAGAAAACCGCAGTACTACCATGTAAATACTTTGGTAATTAATTCCCAGCCCACTGTGTTCAAATAAAATGTGAAAAGTCCTCACGACCGAATTCTTCTGATTTTGTTTTTTAAGTCATGACCTGTCCTTGAATTTTTGCAGGTAAGTCACTGAGTCTCAGACTTGTCTGTAAATCATACACTTGAGATTTTTAATGAAAGTGAAGACAACCACAGTTACTGTCTACAAAGATAAAGCCTGAGCAGATTTCATTAGCTGTTCAGGGGTTTAATTCAATGTACAGCTCTCTTGGCGAAAGGGTGCATGGATGGGGTGAAGAATTCCAGCCACTCATGAGAGACCTGTAATGCTCGGGGTGTATTCCCTGGGAAAGGAGATTTCTCAGCATATCACTTTTCAGCTGAGATGTCTCCTACTTGTGCGCAAGCTGGACATCAGACAAGATTGGTTTTATCCACAGTGAGTTGATGGCTCATGTTGAAATGTCGTCCAGGCTATTTGTGCTGAAAAGCACATATCTTCTGTGCTTAAAGGCATGGAAAGTACAGCAATAGATACTACATTCCTAGGAGCCATACTTCTTTCCAGACTTACTTAAAACCCTTAAGAAGTTAATTTCAGAGAGAGGAGATCAGTGTAGACGATATGTAAAAAGCCCAGGGAGATAGAAAATGGTAAAGTAGGGTGAAAATAAAGATGCAGAATAGCCTGTATTATACTAGCTGCATACTATCTCTGCTCACTTCAAAGAGATAAAAAGCTGTAAAGTTTCTGCTAACCAGTTGGCAAGGGATTGTTCAGAATGCAGGTCTGGATATCTGCAGAGTTTCTCTGACTATGAACAACTGCTTAAATACACCCACATTGTTTTTTTCTTCTGTAAGTCCTGAGGAAAGCAGCTGATCTTTTAAGAGGCGCACAAAGCTTTGAGCATGTTTCTTAACATGACCATGACAAAAACGTTCTCACAGTTTACAGTGAAAGCATTCACAGTTCATAATTCACAGTTTAGGTTAAATCAAGCATAGATAATTCTTAGGAACTGCTATCTATCAGCCAAATTTCAATGTCTAGTAAAGATGAAGTGTTTAGAAACAATGGTGATTAACCAGAATTGATCTCTTTTTTACAGCAGTATCCACTTTGCTTCCTTCTCCTCCAGAGTTTCCTGGTCATCTCAATGGAAATTAATCATGCTTCTCCATTCTCCAGTGGTAGATGCCAGCCTTCAAAGAAAAGAACTTCCTTTCTAAGTGATCGTCCTTTCTGTGTTTCAAGGCTTTTACAGGCCAGTTTTCAGTGTGCAGAGAAGGTAAGAAAAAGCTGTTACATTGCCCTAAATTGTTCCTAAAATACAAAGGGGCTGTTTTAACAGCTAGAAATGTACACACCTCTATGCATCATATCCCTCCATGGTACCTTGTAATGTGGGGTTGGCTCTGCTCAAGGTGATAAACTATCAGAGGCAATCCAGCTGTGTCTGAGAACATGGGATTTGGCCAAATAATTAGATTTTCATATATGAGGCCACTTAAGTATTCTTGTGGTAGACTACAGAACACTTTCAGAAAGGGATATAAACTACAAGAATTATAACCTGCAGTTGGTGGTTGTTCACAGTTCTATGCCTATTCGGTGTTTCATGAAAAGGACCGCAGTATTCCAGAAAATAAATTGGAAGAAAAAGCAATGAAGTAATGGAGATTGTGCTTTTGGTGTAACATCACCCAGTGTGCTGGAATATTTCTGACAGTTTTTTTTGTCTGGATTATCATTTATAATGTACTGAACCAAAGCATAAATTTTGGAGTGCATTTTTATGTATAAAAGACATATATGTAGTTGTCTCTAACAGACTGCTAATACCTGTTAATAAGCACTTGGATGCTTTATAGGGTCTTTTTTAAGGAGCAGCCAGCAGGATTCAGTAACAATTGTACGAAATGTCAACAGTCAACATCAGTGCTATTTAGAACAGCATTAGTGCAAACTTCAGCCTTAAGGCTGTGTTTTTACAAACTGGATAAGAATTTATTAAGGCATCTTTTAATCTGCTTTCTTATGTCTCTAGTAAAGATGCAAATCACACTCTTTTGAAGGAAATGTGGCATTCAGATCTAGATTAACCCCGTGAATGTGCAGATTGAGTTTGCATACAGATTGCAATCTAAGATCAATTAATATGTTACATATAGCCGTATTTCCATACATTCTAATGTTAATTTGTGGATTGCCTTATTTTGGGAGCCAAAGGGCTGCATTCTTACTGATTTAAGTGGGAAAGTAAGAATGTGTAAATTGATATGCAGAGTGTGACAAGTTTATTTCTACTCACTGCAAATAAAATTGCTGCTGCTTCCCTTGTTTGGAAAGGATTAATTGGCTAAATGATGATGCAACAGTTTTACCAATTAAGATATATCCATCTTGCCTGAAAAAGCCTGTCTTATTAGCAAAGTTAATGAACACTGACTCACACTTTAGCTTTTCTCCCTTTTATTAGGTAAGAAATTATCATTCACCTCTAACTCAAATAAAAGGTGCATTTTAACAATGAAGAAAATGTTAATGTTTTTATATGGAAATGATCCATGAGCTTACGTGCTCAGTAACTGGGTTATTAATCTCACTTGGTGTTCGGTGATGAAAGAAAACCCATCAAGGTCTTTAAAACGTAAACTAATTATATTTTATGAGAAGGCTGGGAGAAAAACAACATGTTTGGGGTGAAATTATATTTTCAGTTCATAAGAATAGTTTCATGAACGCCAAATGAAAGAAACGTTTGGGTTTGTAATGCAAGGTTCAGTTATTCCAAGCACCAGCTGGAGTTTTTCCTGTGGTCTGGGCATTTATTTGGTCTCTCTCCTGCACAGGTTTTCTAGTGTCTAATAAGAGCTGTGCTCACACTGCATCCTTTGCCTTATGGAAACACTATGAAGGCTTCTCTCCAGTTGTTTAACCACGGAGGAGTTAAACTCTTGCTGAGACCTCTCCTGCTTCTTCAGTTGGGTTGGAAATAGCCAGCAGGTTTTGAATTTGTCAGGTGAGATATACACAAACAGTGTCACTTCGTTAGAGAGCTGGATAAAGGCAGAGAATAAGCACTTCTCTGTGTACTAGTGTGGGTAAATTTCTTTGTGACTGTAATTGTGAAGTGCTGCTCTGCAATCAGTAAGTGCATAATTCGTACAGTTCCTGGAGAAACACCAAACAGGTGATGTGCTGAGGGCTTCTATGACCTCTGAAAAGCAGGGCCGTCACTGATGTACCTAGGTTTTGCGTAGAAGTTATTTTAAAGCAGAATCGCTTTAAAAATTGTTTTTTTCCTCCTCTGTTTTCTGCTTCTCCTGCTGTCAGCCTGTGCACTGAGTGCCAACACTGGTTGCTTGGAATGAGTCCTCTTCCT
>Ga0065711_1031310_pt1 | contig 30016 bp, 16 predicted proteins | sample Hoacrofraction12_FD_59098 | JGI IMG/M metagenome (GOLD analysis project Ga0065711, IMG submission 59098) | Hoatzin crop microbial communities from Cojedes, Venezuela - Epithelial fraction 12 v2 (version 2) | ecosystem: Host-associated > Birds > Digestive system > Esophagus > Crop | place...
CTTCTCTGGAGATCTTCAAGACCCACCTGGACAAGGTCCTGTGCAGCCTGCTGTAGGTGACCCTGCTTTGGCAGGAGGGTTGGACTAGATGACCCACAGAGGTCCCTTCCAACCCCTACCATTCTGTGATTCTGCTTTCAAAGGAAAGAAAGTTTGGTTTTTTCTATGGCCTGCTGTTTGGAGATTTACAATTGGAGGTAAATTACTTGTATTTATTGTAAAATGTTTCTGTATAAGTGTTAGAACACAGGATATACTAGAAAAGCAAAACGAGAAAGACACAGAAAACGTGATTAGAAGCAGAGCTGAGTACTTTAAATTCCTATTATCGTAAGACTGTCTCAAAAATCTGACTGAAAACCTGATTAAAAAGGTGCTGACACTGACACTTACCTTGAAAAGTAATGAACATGAATTTTAAGCATTTCACATCATCTGACAAAACTTGCATGGTCTACACTAAGGTATACTGTAAGGTTTACTCTTTGCCAGATCAGGTCTTAAATGAGAATTTCATGTGAATAAGCTTCTTTGGAATTGGAACGTTGTTTTAATTAGATGCTTTAAATGTGATCCTTTTCCTCATGGGTGGCTGCTTACGCCTGAGTCTTCTTAGTGGCCATTACAGAATGAATACCTTATAACTTAAGTCAAGCAACAGTTTGTCTCAAGGAAATTCAGAGAAAGACCTCAATGACCATTCCATATATATAGTACTATTTACTGGTTTCTACTTTGGGATTTGTAAAAACAGTATGAGAGTTTTTTCACAACTAATATCCTGTCAATTTCATCTAATAATTTCTAGCTGTAATTTCATTTAGATCAAGATCCTGAGGGAAGGGAGAGACATGCATACGTATTACTGTGCTGCTCGTCAGCCCCACTGAAGATGATGGCTTTGAACTAACCTCTGTGGAAAACATAAAATAATACACTTGCAATTCAACATGCTAATAAAAACAGTAAATTTTCTTCATTAAATATTTCTCTGGAAACCCAGAGGTTTATATTGTTGAAAATGTTAAAGGGAAAAAATATATGAGACAAAGACTGTTTTTGACAAAATAACTTCTTTAAAAAATGAGATGCTTTTTTCTTAACATTTTCCAAAGGAAGACAGAAAGTCAAAAGCACTGAATAATGTAGAAGATGATTTTTTTTTCATGCATCTTCTGGGAAGGCTGACTAGGTGAGGTGCTCTGCTAAGTCTGCTACTCATGAATAAAGAACTAGTTGAGATGACAGTCAGTGGCAGCCTTTGTTACAGTGACCAGGAAATGGTGAAGTTTAAGATCCAGAGGGAAGTGATGTAGATGAACAGCAGAATAAACCCCTTGGTTTTCACAGTGCTTCAGCTTATTTAAGGAACTGAAAGGTGGGGTCCCATGAGAGACTGCGCTTCAGAGCAGAGAATTTGGTTAATTATCAAGGGCAGCCACCTCAAAGCAGAACAATGACCTATTCCAGTGCACAAGAAAATGAGCAGGCATGGCACAAGGCCGTCGTAATTGAACAGTGAACTCCTGACCAGGCTGAAATTTAAAAAAAAAATGTGTGAGATGTGGAAGCAGGGACAGGCTGTGAAAGAGAAATCTGCTTGCAGACGTGATAACGTAATTAGGAAAGCTACAACTTCGATGGAGATAAAGCTGGCAAGAAATATGAGACATCAAGGTCTTCTACAGGTACGTCAGGAACAAAAATGGAGATGAAGAAAATTCTTGTCCCACTGCTGAATGGGGCTGGTAACCTTGTGATGGGCTACTCAGTGCCTTCTTTTCTCAGTCTTTATGAGCAAGATGTGCACTCTAGCTTTACAGGTCTCTGGGCCTAGTAGCAAAGTCTAGGAGAGAAAGTTGCTACCTATGACAGAGGAAGATTGAACTAGAGTTTAATTAAGAATACCTTTAAGTCCATGGAGCCAGAGGAATGCATCTGAGGTGCTAATGGAGCTGGTTGACTCATTTAGGAGGGCTCTGACTTCTCGAAAACGAAAACGTAGTGTTCCCTGGGGAAAGTCCCTGAGGCCTTCAGGAAGGCAAATGCTATGCCCACGTTCAAAAACAGGCAAGAAAGAGGATCTGAGGAATAACAGTCTGGTCAGCCTAAGAAAATAACATCAAAAATCCTTATGGAAACCAAGCACGGGAAAGACATGAAGATGGTTGGGAAGAGTCTGCATAGACTTATCAACAGCAAGTGATTCCTGATCAACCTCATTGCCTTCTATGAGAAGATCATTGAATCTGCAGAAAATTGGAAGAGCGGTGTGCATTATCTACCTTGACTTTAGCAAGGCTCGTCACATCTTTGCACAATATCCTTACAGCCATGCATAGACTGGATGGGTGGATTACAAAGTAGTTGGACTATCAGAGTAAAAAGGTAGTGGTCAATAGTTCAAAGTCGTAATTGCAGCTGGTTATGAGTGAGCTTCCTCTGGGGCTGATAGGTTTTAATGACCTCATTACTGACCTGCACAGCATGCTGGAATGTGTTCTCATCATGAATGACCGAAAATCTGGGGGAGTGGTTGCTATGGTGAAGGTGTAGGCAGCCATGCAGAAGAAACTTACTGGGCTGGAGAAATGGACTGACAAAAACCCCACTGAAACTTGAAAAAGTCCTGCAGTTGGGACTGAACAACCTCATACATCGTCAGTAAAGGCTGTGAATCTTCAAAATTAGCTCTGCTTTGAGATGACCTCCAGAGATCCCTTTAAGCCTTATTTTTCCTAAGATTTAGTCTGGAATTTCATGCACTCACAGGCCATTAAAAAATGATCTTTGACTCTTCTGCTTGGATTCTGGCCTTCAACTTCAGATCACAACAGCTAGATGTATGGAAGAGTTTCTAGTAATCTTTCCAAGGATGTTCACCTATTTTAGATTTAATGTGAGGGTGGAAGATCTATCTTTTCACCTCCAAAGTGACCTGTCATTTGTGGGTGTACGTGTTAGCTCACCTGTAAGCAACAAGTGTAAAAATGTGGCAATCCCTTGTTAAAGTTATGTTGTCAGAGTGGAAGGTCACCTCTTGACACCCTCCACAGTTCCAGTGGAGATTTTTCCTTTCCACTCATTTATACATAGCTGACTGTATATTTTGTTTTTGTAAGTTGAGCATTTTAACATGCAAAATCTTTCAGGATAGAGTCTGCTAAACATATATAATCATCAAACTGTATAGCTGGTTTAAGAAATTATGGACATACTTAGAAGGAACTTTTGAAGAGGAACATAAAGCTAAGTGAGGTTGGAATACAGAAGTTTATCAGATATTTCAGCTACCCGAAATGCTCTTCATTGCTGTCTGAAACAATAGAATATGACAATTGCAGGTACTCTCCCTTTATAAAACACTGTGCTTCTAGAATCAGTAAATTCCAAGCATTGTGATTTCACTAGTGGATACACTATAAGGAAATACAGGTAAGGCTGTGCTGATGTGTATAGGTCTTCAGAATTTTGTTTTGCTGTCATGTAACAGCTGACCTCTGTAACAACTTCAACTCTTCCTCCACCACTTCCCCAACCCTCCCTCCCCATCCAATCTAGGCAAATCTGTAAGTAGATGAATTGGGTTGGTGTATTAGAATTTCATATGGAACAAAGTCTATTAACCTCACCATATCCTATGTAATCCCAGCAAGTATTTTAGAATACTAAAATATGATAATAAACATCAATTTCTGTATCTATGTTTCTCTTGCTATTGTACTCTCTTTGTCAAAGAATGTCTACATGTATTGCTTGGTATTTCTGTCTGTTGTAAAGTTTGGCTGATGTTTTGTTATGAGACAATGTTTTGGGAGCTTAAAACTTCAAAAAAATATTAGCTGCTTGATTTGAAGTTCAGCATGCTAATTAACTCATCAGGCTGAATATTTCTGAGAATATCAGCTAAAACAGTTTAACCATATTCAAGAACAAGGCAACAGTTTTTAAAAAATAAGTTTATCTTACATTAAAAACTCCTGTTACTCTTTACTTTTTGTCTTTGAGTGTTTGACTTTTAAAATGTAATAATATTATCTGCATCTAGTTTTTCTTTTGGGTACTCAGAAACTGAAGGTAGAGGGGGAAGAATCATGAATAAGCCTACATGTTGCAGTGCATTGTTATCAATGCGTAACTTGGAAATCCCAAGTAAGGTCACACGTTTCACAGTGTGTGGGGTATTTGCATAAATGTTATTGTTCTGAAGCCACTTAGGGCATGAGGTGTGTTTGAATTGAGCAACAGGAATGAGCACCACTTCTTTGTAATCACACTCTCAGTCACATGTGTGTTTGGGAGGGAGGATGCAGGTGATTAAAAACAAACATACACCATCGCCCTCCCCTCCCACTGAATGAGCTTGCAGAATTAAACCCTGAATTTGTTTGGTTTTTTAAATCTTATTTGGTTTATTCTGAGTAGGGATACAGAATGCACAGTAAGAGACATGTGAAGAATGAATGAGGAAGTAGGTGAAGGGTAGAAAATAGGTACCAATGTAAACTGACTGAAAGGTCACACAGAGGGCCTGTTCTTGTATTTACACTTCTTGGACTGGATTTAGTGAAGTATTTTGTGTTGCTCAAATGTATTTTGGCAGGTTGGCTGCAGAGCTGACTGGCTGAAGCCAGTGTGATATGAAGAGTGCTATGTGGACTGTAGCTGGCTAGTTTGGAGTGAGCACAGGAGGAACTTGGTTTGTGCAAAAGAATTGCTAAGATTCGTAGCTTGTCCTTCAACTGCTCAATGAACAGAAAGTGCTTTTGTAGACTCCCGTAGTCTGAAGTTGGAAAGGGTTTTTTTTTGGTGACCGGATCCTTTCAGTCTGACTTAATAGAAACTGAGCCACGAAAATCTTACTCGGATTGTCTAGAGTAACATATACTAGTAAGAAATAACGTTATCATAATTACTTTGATCTTCCCTATTCAAGACCCCAGTCCCGGATGTTCTTGTGTCCCTTCTGTAGTTTGTTATAACTGACAGTGTAGTAATATATTTCTAGTATCTGCTGTTTCACGATGTAAGCCTGGATCTCATGGCAGTTTTCATTTCTTCTCACCACTGCTGTTAAGGACTGCACTGAAAAAGTTGCCCAGTATTTCCACATTTATTATTTCAAAGCCTTTTCCAAGATGTTACGGCCCATTAGATAGATCACGACAGGGTATGTTGGGTAAATATCTTTTGATAGTAATTATAGTTCTTCAGAGACTAGGGATATACTGTGGAGAACAGAGGAAATTTTGAAAGAAAGTCATGTCAGACATCAACTTAAAAAACACAATTCCATCAATTCTTCTAGCAAAACAAAACAAATTAGTTATGAATTATTTCAGCCAGCAATTTAGATACAGGAGACTGAAGGCAGCCAGTAGATTTCAGCATCAATGAGACTGCTTGTTGATGACAGTTTTTTGGGGTTTTTCTCCTGGTTTTTTTTTTGGTACAAATTAGATCAGCCAATATTTTACAGAATACTTTTCCCTACTAAAATGGATTCTGCTCAGTTCCTTCCTTTTTCACTAGCTGGTCTCCAGCTGGCCTGGGAGGCTTATCACCTCTATCTGGTTATTAACAGTCCATTTGCTTAAGTACCTACCATAATTACTTTGTATGGTTCCTCTGAGAGAGGCTTCATTTAAGGAACTCCAGGAAAAGTTCTGGTCTGACTGACGACCACACAGTCACATATCTGCCACCTGCTAGCATCTCTTAAGCCAAAATAACTTTGTGGGAGAGAGATCCTGCGCTCATCAATATTTTAAAGGTTTTATTTCCTACCTCTCCACGTTCCCTACCCCTTTTTAAACTGCCTTTTTTTCAAGCTTTAGCTCTTTTAATACTATCAGCACTGTGCTCTGGTACTAAATGCTGCTCTAAATTTTGGAGGTAGGGTATTGTGCAATGCACATAAACCAGAGGGATTGCACGAACTTAATTTAGCAGATTTTGGACCAGAACAGCCAGAAGAATGCTGTGAGTAAAGGTCCACAAAGCCTTCTGAGGACAAAACATCACAAAACGTGTGTACTATGTAACACAAATCTGAAGAGTGATGTGAGATGTCATTCTGATTGTTGATGGGGTATTTTTGCTAGCCTGCAGAAGTTGTGCTTTACAGGAAGCACAGGTGTCTTGCTTCACCTTGGCATGTTCACAGAACTGCGTTGTCTCTTCCTGACTCTTGCAGCTCCACACTCTAGAGAATAGTCTTTAAAGTTATTCTCTAGAATAACTAGAGTTCATAGTAAAAGATAATCTTTAGCATGTTATGTAAGTGATTTTATTTCCTGGTGGTTTATTTTAGTTTCATTCTCTGTAGGTTCACAGCCCCCATTTTCTTTAAACTTTATCTAAAATGTTAAAGTGAAATGAAATAATGAATTCCTTTATTATCCCATTTAAAGAAAGAATACCACACCTTTCAAATGGCTTGAATCAAAGCTCTGAATCAACTTCTTTGATAAAATTAGAATCATAGAATCATAGAATAGTTTGGGTTGGAAGGGACCTTTGAAGGTCGTGTGGTCCACCCACCCTGAAGTAAGCAGGGACATCTACCATTAAATTAGGTTGCTCAGAGCCCTGTCCAGTCTGGCCTTGAATGTTTCCGCGAATGGGACATCTACCACCTCTCTGGGCAACCTGTTCCAGTGTTTCACCACCCTCATGGTAAAAAATTTCTTCCTTATATCTAGTCTAAATCTGCCCTCTTTTAGTTTAAAACCATTACCCCTTGTCCTGTCGCTACAGGCCCTGCTAATAAGTTTGTCCCCATCTTTCTTATAAGCCCACTTTAAGTACTGGAAGGCTGCAGTAAGGTCTTCCTGGAGCCTGCTCTTCTCCACACTGAACAGCCCCAACGCTCTCAGCCTTTCCTCATAGCAGAGGTGTTCCAGCCCTCGGATCATCTTTGTGGCCTCCTCTGGCCCCACTCCAACAGCTCTATGTCTTCCCTGTGCTGAGGGCTCCGGAGCTGGATGCAGGACTCCAGGTTGGTTCTCACCAGAGCAGAGCAGATGGACAGAATCACCTCCCTCAACCTGCTGTCCACGCTTCTTTTGATGCAGCCCAGGATATGATTGGCTTTCCGGGCTGCGAGCACACATTGTCGGCTCATGTCCAGCTTTTCATTCACCAATATCTGCAAGTCCTTCTCCTCAGTGCTGCTCTCAATCTTTTCATCCCCCAGCCTTTATTGATATGAGGGGTTGCCCTCACCCATGTGCGGGACCTTGCACTTGGCCTTGTTGAACCTCATGAGGTTCATATGAGCCCACTTCTCAAGCTTGTTCAGGTCCATCTGAATGGCATCCCATCCCTGAGGCACGTCAACGACACCACGCAGCTTGGTGTCATCTGCAAACTTCCTGAGGTGCACTCGATCCCACTGTCTATGTCATTGATGAAGATATGAAACAGTACTGGTCCCAATATGGACCCCTGAGGGACACCGCTTGGCACCGATCTTCACCTGGACATTGAGCCGTTCACCATTACCCTCTGGATGCGACCATCCAACCAATTCCTCATGCACCGAACAGTCCACCCACCAAATCCATATCTCTCCAATTTAGAGAGAAGGGTGTTGTGGGGGACCATGTCAAAGGCCTTGCAGAAGTCCAGACAGATGACATCTGTAGCTCTTCCCTTCTCCACTGATGTAGTCACTCCATCATAGAAGGCCACTGGGCTGGTCAGACAGAACTTGCCCTTGGTGAAGCCTTGCTGGCTGTCTCGAATGACCTCCCTGCACTCCATGTGCCTTAGCTTCTAGGAGGTTCTGTTCCATGATCTTCCCAGGCACAGAGGTGAGGCTGACAGGTTGGTAGTTCCCAGGGTCCTCCTTTCTATCCTTTTTAAAAATGGGTGCAATGTTTCCCTTTTTCCAGTCACCAGGGTCTTCACCTGACTGCCATGACTTTTCACATATTATGGAGAGTTGGTCGGCAGCTACATCCACCGATTCCCTCAGGACTCTGGGATTCATCTCATCAGGTCCCATAGACTTCTGTATGTTCAGGTTCCTCAGGTGGTCATGAGCCTGAATTTCTCTTATAGTGGGACAGTCTTTGCTCCCTCAGACCTTGTCCTGTGGTCCATCCACTCAAGAGGTGTGGAGAGTGCTCATGAAGATGGAGGCAGAAAAGCTGTTGAGAACCTCAGCTTTCTCCTTGTCCATTGTTACCGGTTTGCTAGTCTTGCTCGTCAGGGTGGGTGTGCTTTCTTTGATCTTCCTTTTCTGGCTGACATACCTGTAGAGAAGCCCTTCTTATTATTCTTTGCATCCCTTGCCAGGTTCAGTTCCATCTGTGCCTAGGTCTTCCTGACATCATCCCTGCACAATGAGGCAACGTCCCTTTATTTTTCCCAGGATACCTGTCCCTGCTTCCACTGCTTGTGCATTTCCTTCTTGGCCTTTAGTTTGACCAGCAGGTCTTGACTCAGCCATGCTGGTCTCTTGCCTTCCTTTCCAGATTTGTTACAGCTGGGGATCGAGAGCTCTTGCCCTCTATGGAAAGTGTTCTTAAAGATCTGCCACTCTGCTCTGCTCCCTTGTCTCTCAGGGCAGTTTCCCGGGTGTCCTCTTGACTAACTCCTTGAACAACTCGAAGTTTGCTTTCCTGAAATGCAGGGTCCTGACTCTTTGCCTGATCCGTATCCGTCAGGACTGCAAACTCCACCAGTGCATGATCACTGCAGCCCAGGTGGCTTCCAGTCTTGACATCACCGATTAGCTCCCTTGTGTTGGTGACCAACAGGTCCAGTATCTCATACCCTCTTGTAGAACTGGCTTAAGAAGTTATCCTCAATGCCCCATAGGGGTCTCCTGGATTTCCTACAGCTCTCCGTGCTACTTTTCCAGCAGATGTTGAGGTGGCTGAAGTCCCCCAGCCGGACAACAGCCTGCAAGTGCAGTGCCTTCTGTAGCTGGAGTAAGAGGCAAGGACCAGGTTAACTCAGCCTCTAGACATTCTTTTCACAGATTTGCCCTGAGTTTTGAGTTTGTAACAGACCTTGAACCATGAATGAGCCAGAATGCCTAAGTCTGTGTCCGGAAATATGCCTGAAATAATGTCCAGGATTTCAGGCTTTTTAGTCTCAAATGAGTATAACAGAAGGGATAAGACTGAAAACTGGGTTTGAGAATATAAGCATGATTATAAAGAATGACAGGTAGCCTTTCCCTTTTTGAATAAGAATCTGTAGTCGTTAAATCACTTGTTTCTCTCACAAGTCTCTTCCTGAGTGAAAGTGTCATAGTAAGGCTATCAAAGACAATGGAAAGACTCAGTGGACTTGGATACAATTACTGTGTTTCTGACTTCATGTTTCCTTTTTTGTGCCTGTGTTCCCAAAAACAATTAGGAAAAAAAAACAACAACCAAAAAAACCCAAAACCAAAACACCACCACACCACTGTAGTGTATTAGGTTTAATAGATTCGCTCAAAGATTTTTGAATGTTATTCAAGTACTATTTTCTATAGAAAAACAGCAACAGGATTTTTATCCACCAGATGTGACTGTAATGACTATAGCCATTAAAAAAAAAAAAAAGGCAAACTATCATTATGCTTAGGTTAGCAAATACAAAACATGATTAACGCTCTTGTTCAGTCATTTTAATGCACCACAGTGTAAGCACAGTAGATTTCAGTCTTGTGACCAGCAGAGCTGTACCTTCCCATTTATATCTTTAATATATCAGTCAAATAAGTATAGCACATTAAGAACAAATTTTGGAACCATGGATGTGGCAATAGTACACTTGTCAGAACAGACAGGTGCCATAAAAATTGCCTTCAGCAGGGCATTATATAATTTGTACTTCTTTTGTAAGCCTTTTCTTGATAGTTCTAGAAATAGGAGTTTACACTGAAGACTGACAGAACTTGAACTGGAGAGGTGTGAACAACATTACTATGGCAACACTAAATGTTGGATATGTGAAGAGGCAGGTGAGACCTCTGTGAATAATCAAATGCCAACCTGGCTATTATCATGAATGGTAATTGGTTAAATTATTAATCATTCTATTGCTTATCCCACAGTAACTAAATGGCCTTGCAGTTGCTATATAATTACTGAATGACTGATGGACTGTTTTCTCCTTATGATTTTTTGTAGAGTCTTGTCTGTCACGAAAATAAGAAGAGAGTCTGAAGCTTTCTTATCAAACATAGATCCTGTAAGGTGTTGAATGCCTTTGATTTATTGATTTTTTTAATGAAGTTGGCAGGTTGAGTTCCTCTGAGGACTGGTCATCAGAGTACTATAAAACAAAGTATTGCTGCCACAGGAAACTGGTCTTTCGGTTAAGGTACTGATCTGAGATTTAAGCTTTGTTTGTTCTCTGCTAAACCCAACAGAGAGCGTGGGTTTGTACTCTTAACTTCTCATGTATTCAGATTACTAAAGATCTCATTATAGCTTTTATCTGCATAGGTCCTGTGGTGAGTGGTAAGTTTGTCCACTTCATTCACCTCTGTTCTGCTGTTTGAATAGCTGCTGAGCTGCAGCCAAGAGTCACATTTGAGAGATGCTTTTAATTCCCTCTGAGCCATTAGGTGCCACTTCTCTGCTGAAATCAAAAAAGCCAAGTGCACGTATCTCCTTTTCTTCATTGCTGAAGTGGCAAATTTGCATCTCGTCTGGGAAAGGAATACTGTTAGCCATTCCCTCCCAAAGGCATAAGGGAGGAGTGCAGTCCCATGTCCACACTCGGTTTTGGTTATGAAATTGCAGCTAACAGATACAACTTCCCCTTTGAGACTGGAACAATAGTTTACCTCCTCTACTCCATTCCAGTGAAGCAAACTCCAATATGAGCTGAGGAGTGTTTTCTTAACTCTCACTACTCAATGCTAGCGGAATTTAGCTCCCAATAAAGAAAAAGAAAAGAACTTGATAGTCTTAATTCCAAGTTCCCTTGTTAGCTACTGCCTCGCTCAATCGGCAGACACCCAAGTCTGACTTTGAATACTAAAGGGCAATGCATTTGTTAGGTTAAATCTTCTGGATCAGACTAGATTTCATCTCCGTTGTAAACATAGACTATAAAATACGGATTCACTTTCACGTTTGGCCACCAGCTTACTACATGAACTTGAATAAGTCTTTTCCTGTGTTTCCACACTCCATCTGTAAATCTTGCGTAACACTTTGTTTTGTCATCCTTTGTCTAGCTAGTCTGTTTAAACTTAGGAATGTCAGTGTCAGTGGGGGTTGTTTTTGTTGTGTATTTCTGCCAGACTTGGTTCATTAGATTGTCTGTTTGGGGTTGCCCAAGCAGTATAATAATATGTTGAATTTTGGTACACACAGCTCATTCTGTTAGTCTGCTTTATACTGTATTTGATCCTCTTTACACTTGACTATAGTAACTGCACACTGGAAAGGGGTTGGACAGATTCATATGATACAAGAACTGCGTCAGATATGCCAATTAACTGAAACAGCTTTAGAACTGGTTGTGAAAAGTGTATATGAGTTTTCTTCTGGGCAAACTCATAGTCCTTTGGCAAATTACTTTAAAGATCCCAAGTTCTTTAGCCTAATGTAAACTGTCAAGCATACTTGAAACAAACTGATAACTGGGCAGAATAAGCTGTCTTCATGAGAAACGAAGAGGTCAGCATAAACATGCCCTTAAAAGTAGTAGTAAAAGTCAGGGTTGTCCTTTCTAATGGAACTTCTCATCCTTTGGGACTCAGCATCTCCTAAATATAAATGTCAGAGATAGCCCTCTCTCATGCCTTCATAGCTGAGGATGTGATTTAGGGTTGTGTTTTAGAGGATCTGGCAAGTTGCCAGAGTGAGTTTGAATGTCTAATTGAGAAGAGGGCTATGCCTACTAAATATTTAAGTACTGCAACTGGGAGTAAGTATTAGGGTTAAGAAAGCTTGGAGCTGCAGAACATGGTCTTGTTACTCACTTCAGTAATGCCTGAACATGACTGTGTACAGACAGCAAGATTCAGATAACTTATTTTAACATTTTGGGCAGCCTGGATTGCTGTTCATTGCAGGAGTTTAGGCCAAATTTTGAGAATGGAATTTGTGTTTGTTAGTGGAAGGATCACAAAGGTGAATTACTGCGGTAATTTGAAGGGTTCTGTGATGTAAATTGAGGCCTTGATGTGAACAGATAAGCATGTCTGATTCTTAATTACTGTGCAGTGATGAATTCCTAGCTTTACATTGGGGTAAAAAAAATTAGGGTTGGGTGAGAGTCAGGGATGCAGAGGTGCGTATTTGTGAACTTTTGAAAGCAAACTGGGGTAGTTGCATCAACTGGTAGAACTTTTCTCCTTAATTTTTCAAATGCTAGAGCATGTAATTTTTTTAGTCAAGCATGATACTGGAGCTCAGCAAGATTGTGGCCACTGTGCATGTATTGTTGATGACTTCAGCAGCATCCAGAGTCATAAAGTGTGAGTGGTTATCAATTGATATGAAAATCCATTTTGTAAGTTTCAGACATCATGGAGTTCAGAGTCTTTAGGGAATGCTAGGGTTAGGGAGGGAAGGGTTGTAGAACCAAAGTCATTCTTGTAGTTTCGCAGTTTTGGTCAAGAAAACTGAGAGCAGTTATCAATAGACGCAAACATTGCCTTTTTCCTCTTTGGGCTGTGGTTAATGTCAACTTTTATATTGCAGTCTAGGGCTAAAGCTGAGCAAACTCAAGGTTACAAAGCACAACGTGTTGATTTCAGGCAAAAGCACTCACACAACCTTGGAGTGGGCAACAGGAGTTCTGGACAGAACTAATTCTCTTGGGAAATGCTAAGGTTAACAATGAGATTGGAGTTAAACTTCTGGAAGCTAAGTGTCTTCCATTTGTAACTGTAGTTGAATTTTGGAAGATGCTGTGAGGTATGTGATACCCTGTATTACTTCTGTTTATTTTTCAGGCATTTGTGGGTATCTATTTTGTATTTAATTAACATCTTCTCGTTAGGATTAGAATCTTTGACAAGGAGAGCAAGGGCACAGAACTGGGATTCTTAGTGAAATGCAGAAGGTCCTGTAAGAGAAGCCAGTACTTTGTCTACAAGCAGTAGGTTCCCTCACTTTAAGTTAAGGATTAGAATATAGGCTAGGGAACAGCAAGCTGAAGTTGAGAGGTGTGGATTGGCACCTATTTTAAGGTGAGCAAGCAGACTGAACCTAAAACCCATAGTAAGTTTTAAGATTCTCTGCATCTCACTCTAGTCTTGAATTCCTCATGTCTGGAATTGCTGTTGGGGGGCAGGGTAAGTGCTGGGAATAAGGTTGTTTCAGTCAAAACCCTATGTAGTTTGCGGTAGGTTTAAATACCCCATCACTATTCTCAAAGCAGCAAGTCTTCCTGTTCTTTGGAGAAGTCTAGGATTGGAGTTAGGATTGTTTAGAATGATGGCTGTATTTGGTTTTGTTGGTGTTTTTTCAGTTTGGGTTTTTTTGGTGTTTGTTTTTTTTTTTTTTTAAGGAGAAATAGTAAGGTTAAACCAAGACAAAAGTCAAAAAATAGTACTAGTTAATATATAGATCCACACTTCTAAAATTAAGCCCAAGATTCACAAGCTTATACGTGAGGATCATGGATTTTAGCTGATTTCAGTTAGGATATCTGACATAAACTGAGGCTAGGTGTCAGTATTTTTGAGTGTTCTAGTCTTTTAATTGCCTATAAGAGTATGTTCTTCACCTTTGGGTAAGTCTAGGACTGTAGTTATGGTAGAGATTCATGTTACAGTTAAGAACGACTGTAGAACTGATGGTTGATGAGGTCATCCTCTTAGGTAAGATGGGTGCAGATATCAGGTGATGTGAATTGTTTCCACTTAATACATCAGGTAACAATTATTTCACATCTATCCATTAAAAGGTAAGGTGAAGTACAGGGCTAGGCTTGAGTGAAGTCTGGAGTTATGAAAACTTTACCATTAATGATTTCAATCACACTGACAAGCAAAAACTAAGAAAATCTCTCATAAATCTGAAATCTTACATTTCTGATGATAGTTGTATCTAAAGAAGTATATATTTTCAAGTGGAGTCGCCGGTTTAAGTTTTAGAAATTTTGAACTTTCAGAGTATGATCTCCTGATTTCTGCAGATTTTACCTGAGGTTGATGTGACTCAGTTCAGCCTATTCTTGACATTTCATTTAGTAGTGGTTTCCAAAAGTTTCTCATTTTATGGATGGGTAAGGGTTTCAGAGTCAAAGGATTATGAAGATGGCGTTATTTCTGTTTTTTTCCCTAGTCCACCATTAATAGATGTGAATATTTCTTTTTTAATTTTGTGGAGCATTTGGTTAGACAGACACTAACAACACAAGACGTGTGTGTGATGCAGTGGTGCATACACTTCTTCCTGACAGAGTTTGCCTCCACCACTTTTGTCTCCCATGTGAGAGTTCTAAGTATCAGCTTGTAAGGCAGGAATATGTTCTGTTCCCATAAAATAGTCATTGGACTGAAAAGGTAAACAAGAAGCAACCTTATGATCCAGTGGTTGGGATATTAGTGTGGAGACAGGTGAATGAATCTCTACCTGCTGCTTTCATAATATTTGATATAAAATAGATATTTTGGGGAGCAGGAACTGGAACCCTTTACTTCCTCTGCCTTCCAGTATTACCTTCCTAACCAGTGGACCGTGGAGTGTTCTTCCTTTCACTTATTATTTCATGCAAACTAGAAATAAGAAATTGAACTAGTCATGTCAAGTAAACTATATCTTCATAGTCTGAGAAATCTCCTATGATATGGACTGTAAGATTACATCTTCTGAGATAGAGAAGTAATTATCAGACTTAGAAAACCCTAGATCTCCTACATTTTGAGGAAGTATTCCCAGCACTGTTTGTTCAGGTACGGATAGTTAATAGTATACGGCTATGTTTTTGTAAAGTTTAAGTAGGCTCTGAGAACACCCACCTGTCGTGGTTTGACTCCAGCCAGCAACTAAGCACAACACAGCTTCTTGCTCCCTTTATTCTGTGGGATGGGGAGGAGAATGGGGAAAAAGTAAAAAATGGTGGGTTGAGATAAAGACAGTTTAATAGGAAAGCAAAGGAAGCGATAATAACAGTAATAGTAATAATGATATATACAAAAAGAGTGATGCTTAAATGCAGTTGTTCACCACCTGACAAATGATACCCATCCCAGCCCTGAGGAATGACTGCTGCCCCCTGGCCAGCTCCCCCCCCACGGAGCATGACATCATACAGAATAGACCCTTTGGCCCGTTTGAGTCAGCTGTCCTAGCTTCCCATGCACCTGGCAGGCCAGGCGGGCATGAGAAGCTGAAAAATTCTTGACTGCCTAGCAACAACTAAAAATGTCAGTATATTATTAATCAACGTTATTTTCATCCCAAATCCAAAACACAGCACTATACCAGCTACTAGAAAGAAAATTCACTCTATCCCAGCTGAAACCAGGACACCACCGCAAACAGAATAATTAGAGGAATATCTATTTTGTGAATTCTTGCAAGACGTAGACATGTTAGACTATTCATTGCTGCCACAGTGTAGGCAGTGTTAACATGCTCAGGAGCAGACTTTTTTAGAGCCTTAGTGGTAGAATTACAGGGACCTTTGACCCTGCAGAGATTTGGCAGCAGTTGACAGGAATTAAATGGAATAGAGTTTAAGCACTGAGGTGGCAGCTCAACAGATGGACAAATTATTTCTAAATCTAGCTTTCTCCACTCCCTACCCCCCTAATATCTGTGTAGTAGTAGTATGTCTAGTCCTGGATTAGTCCTGATGTTTCAAACCTTTTCAGAGTTTGTTTCTTAAAGAAAAAAAAATCTACAAAAAGTAATAATGAAAATTTAGCTTGAATTTACTGGGGGGAAAAAAAGAACTTGTTTGTTTGTTCTTAGAAAAGCTAACATAAATGGATGTAAGTAAATAATTGTCATATGTTTTTGTGTTAAGCCTGTTTCAGCCTCCAGGGTATCTAACAAACAGGCTTGTAATAAAACCGGGAAATCTGAGACAGCTGACACGTGTTATTTAGGGCATGCCAGTAAGGAACCCCAGTATCAAAATTTCTAGCTTTAATCGCGTTAAGGTAATTATGGAGATATCTTGAAACTGTGATTACGCATTGAAAACATGAGTCAACTAATTAGCAGACAAGTTAAAAAGGCACAGCAAGGAGACACACCAAAGCCATTCCCTTAATTTCTAACTCAGTTTCTGGACATTTGTTTGATGTGTTGAATAAGAAATATGTTTTGTACTTCCCATACTGATTAAATGCAGATGTAATAAAGATATTTCTAGTGCTTCGTGCTCATCTATCGTGATACCATTTGGCATGCTATCAATGGAAGAAGAAAATGTCAAATGACTGAAGTAATTATGCTTCAGTATTACAAGGCGGAATACATATGCTCATGATGAGGCTTGTTTTTAGAGAGAAGAGAAGGATTTGAATTGAGTTCTTGATGCAGAGATGTTTCTGAAAAAAGCATACTCTGAAACAGCAAAAAAAGCATCTCCTGACCTATTTGAAGTCAGAGACTGCAATTTGGCATCTATTAGTAAACAGAAGAGGATGTCCTGGACTTAAACTCTATAACAGTAAATTAAAATATGTAGAACAAAATCCCCTTGTCTTCAACAGAAAAATGCAACACTAATGATTAAATGAGGCTGGAGTTTATTATTAACAAAAATATCTAGTTTATGCACTAATATGAGTCAAGATTTCTGAAACTTAATTTAAAAAATAATTTCATATATATTTATCATTAGCTATCAGGACTTATATTTTGTAAATTTCTGTAAAGATACGGAGCTCTGAAGAGCTAATGTTGTTTATCTTCAGAAGCTGAAAATACATTCCTTTGTAAGGAAGTGTACACCTAAGAAATAAGAGATTAAGTATTTTATACCTTATAACATGCAGGCAAAATCTCCAAAGAAACTCTACAAAATGTGGTTTGTTTAGTGTTGGGGTTTTTTTAAGCAAATATATTTATGGTATGGAGATGGTGAAGGTTTTGCTCACAGATTTGTGATTTTAAAAAAGAAGCTAACTTTTTTCTGACTGTCAATATTGTGCATTGCAGACTGTGAAAATCAAAAGATCTGATTTTCCAGAGTGATTCAATTGACATTTCCTTTCCACACTCTAGACTTCCAAAATGTTAAGAGTATTGATTAAACATCTGGTATTTTGGTAGGTTTCCCATATCTTTAAAAGAACAGCTCTCAAATGGTTTGGAGACTCCACAGGCTCAAAAGAGGAGCGTGCTGTTTCTCATTTTAGTGTAATTGAACAGATTTTGGGGGAGGGAGAAAAACTTAGAGAAAGTTTGATATATGTTGTGTTCTATAGATGTATGTATCTAAATGAAATAAATACTCCAAGTGGCATCCTTTTTCATTTTAGATTGCCATCCTTTTACTCATTTGCTCTGATTAAAAGGGGAAGACTTCTTTGTCATCTGTTTGAGGAAATGGCAACAATAATTAAAAATATGTCCCTAATTTGCTGTCATTATCTAAGAAGTCCCTTAGTAGATTAGGTTAATGGCTGTGTAACTATTCTTCCATCTCTAAGCATGGCCAATAGTAGACACCTACCAAAAATTTAAGGAAAAGGGCCAGTATAGATTCATCCTTTCATTGTTATATCCTCCCAGCTTGCAGCAATAAGTGATACAGGAATGCTCTGAGCCAGTACTGTCAGAGTTATTAATGTAGTTATACTCCATCAACTTGTTTAATTTGGTTTGCATATGTTTGTCCTTTTGACCTCCATAGCGTCCAGTGGCAATGAGTTTCACAGTATGATTATGTACAGTATGGAAATGCATTCTGACTTGTTTTAAATCTGCTACCTGGTTATTTTCTGGGGTGTTCATTCTTGTGTTTTGTGAAATAGGAAATAATTGTTTCCTCTTCGCTTTCTCCACATAATTCATGTTTCTATAGACCCCTCTCATCAGCTATGTCTTTTCCAAACTAAGAAATTCTTTATAGTCTTATATGGTAAGGAATCTGTTTTAATCTTTCTTGTTGACAGCCTTAGTGACCCTTCTGTTTCTACAGGACCTTCATTTTCAATGCATCTATGTATATTTTTAATTTGTTCTTTTAAATAAGAAGAATTTAGGAGAAAATGAGAAAGGTAAGGAGTGGAGCAAAAAAGGGAAAGTTCTCCCAACGTCTACTTTTCACTCTTCCACAGGATTTTTTTTTCAATATAATTTTTTTTTTTCCTTATAGAAGGTAGAATGCTTGCTTATCCCTGCAAATATTTACATGAATTAAAAACGCAAAATTATAGAGAAAAGATGTAAACAAATCAAAATTGTCTGGAATTCTGTGCCATGAGTGGACTGAATTAGATTGCTATTGCAGCAAAATTATTTTTCCAGTTAAAACAATGGCATGTTTCATATTGGCTTCAGCAGGGCCAGATCTCACTCTGGGAAATATATAAAAAATTTCAGTTTCTACCATTGCAAATCAGTTGAGTAAAATTTGGGGAATGTTTAAGTTGCTGATGTGCTACTGCAGCTTTCTTGTCACTGCGCAGATTTATCTGTTGTATTTCATGGTTTGGACTATAGATACTTCTTTGAATTAGATGGTGCAATCTAAGTAAGGATTCTCAGAGAAGGAAAAATAGAATTTTCTGTTTGATTTTATTGTGAAAGAGGAAGAGTTCTCATCAGAATAAAAAACTTCAGGTTTTAGATTATGCTTTAATAAATTCTAAGCTTATTACCAGAGTCTTATGTTCTCAGGAAGGGAGGTGAAACATTCCCCTCTGTAAAAATTCCCTCTCCCATTGAATGTTTAGCATTCAGTTAGCATGCTTTCTCAGCTGTTAAATGTGTAACTTTATTTATGGATGAAAGCCACCACTGCAATGTTCTTCAGCTGCTCTTAAAGTCTGAGGGCTGAATGAATTTCAAAACTGATACATCTCATATGTATAAGTGCCAAGTCTCAATTTTTAACAAACCTTTTACCAGTCAACCATCAGCTATCTGGTTTCTGTCTCAGCATACAGGTCAGGAAGTAGTAAAAAAGACGGGTCAGACACATGGGCTCTACAGCTCCAGATACAAACTTGTCTCTCTTCTTTTGGGTGAATAGCCAGTAGCAGAAGCAGCTTTTGAGGTGGCCGACGAAGGCGTGAAACTCACACTGACGCTTACTTATTCAACAGAATTTTTTTTACTATTTTTCTAGATCAACACCATAAAATGTGAGACCGGGAGCAATCAGAAGCTTCAAGAAATTTGGTAACAACAAATTATTTGTTATATTACTAATGATCTTAGTGTTGCTTACAGGATTAAGAACACCAGCTGTATTAATAAAAGCTAGTTTAAAATATTTACTGTGATAATTTTCCATCCAGAACTATATTTTTGTTGAAAACAAAATGTTCTGCTTCTGAAACAGAAATATCTCAGTTTTTGCAATATATCTAATATGAAAATTCAAAGTAAATTTTTTTTTCCTGATGAAAATACATCTTTTTGATTTTACATCTTGAATTTCATCTCATTGTGCGTATGTTTTTAAATTTATATCCATAAAATTATACCATTATGACCATTAACAATGTAACTATTTAATAAATTAGCTGTAGTTTAAACTGCAGTGTCAAAATTATACAATGCATAAAAGTGGCTTGCTGGGTTCATGAAGAATGGATGATCCAAGACACAAGAAGTATTTCCAGAAAGGCAGGACTGTCTTTTCAAAGTCTGTGTATTTATTCCTTATTTGTTACAATTTTGCATGATTTTCAATTCTGACGAGAGAAAGGGAATCAGAGTTTTTATCAGTAGGAGTGCACATGTACCTTATGTTCTAGTGTTCTAATATTCTGCACATATTTCTGGAATGCTGCATATAGCTCACTGCAGAGCTCAAAGATAACCTGTAGCTAAAACCAACATGAAACCAAAGTCTGAAACATTTCGAAGAAGACATTGGTAAAATGTTGGTAATTTATGCAGGGAAAAATTAGTATATACTTTAAAGAAGGATAAATTGTTTCTGGGAGAATTTAGCAGTGATAACTGCTGAAATTGTTCAGATGAAGTAATCATTTCTGATTTTTCAGGGCTGATTCCAAAGCTCATTAATTTTTTTCTGTTGTCTCCAAGGAATTTTGGATCGAGTTCTTACTGAAAAGAGACTGAAAGCAAGAGTTCTGGGATAGCAACGAACTTTCAGCAGAGTTTTGATTTTTGCCTGCTTAATTCCAACTCATTTGTCTCTTCTAGATCCTGAATTCTGGAAAAGGCAAGAGAAAACTACCATGACTCAGCTTGACAGAGAAAGTGAGAGTGGTTAAGGCAGTTAGGAGAAATGTGGAGTATTATTACTACCAGTGGACTGTTCTCTTGTTCTTTCAATTTCACTCCAAGAACTAAATGAATCCTTCAAAATCTGGCTAGCTACCAAGGACACAATCAAACATCTGTGCACCAGATGCATAGAGCATTATATCCAGCTGTGTTACTGCAGCTACATCTGCAGAACACTGCATATGTCAACTGCCATGGCCAGCAGGCTTTGGAAATACTATCTGCAGGAATTAAAGCTTGCAGTAGAAGTAAAAGAAGTGGGTATTTTACTTTCAACTTTTCAACGTCTTCTTTTACCTCTCTACATTTCTTAACTGAGTTGCCTGTAAGTTTGAGTTAATGGAGGGAAATAGCATGTGATTTTTCACCAGTGGAGATTTGATTTCAAGTTGTGATAAATAAAAGAAAAAGAAAATTAATTTCATCTCATCCTGCATTTTCATTTCAAAGTTGTACTTTTCTCTTAGAAAATACTATAATGAAAGTATTCAGAAAAATAGTCTTTTCTTTCTTTGGAGATGGTGGAGTCCTGTATGTTAGCTGAAGAAAACTGAGGAGAGCATTTCTTCCAGAGGCCACTAGAGCAAACTTCCAGAAGAATTTGAGAATTTCTGTCTGACTTGCTGAAGCAATGAGTTTATATCAGTAGCATATACTGTAGATTTCCCTACTAATTACTCAGAAGCATATTCAGGTTGTCTTGGTACATAAAATGGCAAAGCTGTATCTTTCATTGCAAGATTTATTTTACATATTTCCTTCCTTTCCTTTTCCATTCCCCTCAGGAATCTGTTGCAATGAACATAAAAGCGTGGAAGAAAGTATTGTATCTGTAGATCTTCGATTTCTCCTTCCTAACAGTATGACTCTGCCGTGATAGGGAAAGCATTAGCAAGTTAGCAAAAGGAAATGAAAACTTTTTTTTGGCTCAAAAAGGAGCAGAAGCAGCACTTGGTGGATATAGACTAATAACAGTGGCTACTCTATTGAGCTGGCAGTATTCCTTGCGGTTTTTAGGCAAGTCTTTTTCAATTATATTTATAATTCTCATAAATAAAACAAAGTGCTAATTTCACACTACTGAATGCATAAACCATTTTTCATAGTGGTGTGTTTGCATGTCTAAACTTAGCTGGTGTATTTTTAATTTAAAATGACTCTTATATTTTTCAGGGTAGAGCTACCTCAATTCCCAACAATTCTCAATTTAGATTTTTTTTTTCACCAGAAAAAAGTGCTACAGTAGCAACATTTAAAAGTTATTGATTTACTTTTTCAGTTTTGTGTTGCTGAATCATTGTATTCAAAGTTCTTTATCTTCAGTAAATATTTCTATTTGATCAACTGTTTGCAAACTTGTGATTTTATTGAACACAATGATACATCTTCAAAATTTGACCACATGCAACTATATATTGCTTTCGCAATTCAAAATCATTGTTATTTGGGGATCATTTCATACAAACAGAGAAAATGCATTCAAATAGGTTTAATCAAAGCCATCTAAAACAATGCTACCATGTTATGAAACAAGAGCAGAGATCTCAAGGGAAAATTAACACAAAACCAAAATGTTTCACTTTATTAATGTCTACTAGTACCAGATCATTGACACAGTTGCAAATACTAATTATTGACTACATCTTACATAAAATTCCCTTTAGCTTTGATTCAGTGTTTTCTCTGTTTATTTTTGAACCTTCTTCCTCTTTGGATCCTGCTTTTCCACTAGTAATAGCTGGATTTTAGACACATCTTACTCTGCATATTTGCCTTTCTAGAAAATCACCTGGAAAGAATAGGGAGGAAAAAACCCTCTGACAGCTGCAGTAAATATTGGAGATCATAAGAAGCGTTAACAATGCTAGGTACAGCTGGAGAGACATGGAAAACAAAATAGTGTAAGAAACTCTTTTCATGGATTGTAAAGTAGACAAAGGAAAGCCTGAAACAGTTAACTGTTCAGAGGAGGTTGTAATCACAGTATTATTGTTCTCTGTTCTATATTAAAAGCTATTCTCACCTAATGCTTTGAAAAAAAAACTTGCTTATTCAGAACTTTAACAGATCTAATATTTGTTTGAAAGTATTTAATAGATGTTAGACATTTTTGTGTGTGACTCTATAATTGCTATCATAAATAAAAAGTACCTTGGAAGCAAAACTGAACTCCTGTAAATAATTTTGATTAATTCATGTTAAAATAGTCAGGAGTGATAAATCTTAACATCTGTGGTTTACTTTGCTAGTACAGCCTTGCCTGGAATTTCAGGTTGGTGATATTTGTTACTATTGTTATCTCATCAAATAGGTCACTCAGAACTTTAATGATAGACAAAGGTGAATATGAAAGGTGTCCTCAAGTATTTTGGCACAGTCCCTGGAGTATCTATGACAAGTTAGCCTTCTCTTAATATTTTTCTTAATTTTGTTTGTAGATGTTAACAGGCAAATCTGAATCCATTTAGAAAGAGGTAAAATTTTCATTAAAATTATATTTAGTGATAAGCAGCAGATGGGAAGAGGACAGGCTCTCATGTCCGTTAATATCGTGACGGGCAAATAAAGTTCATGTCAAACCAGTGAGGTAAGCGATCAGTATCTGTGTAGGTCTGGCTTAGTTTTTTTCACTGTTCACAGAACTTGTCTCAAGATGTGATTCTGAGTCCTCCTGATGCAGATTACTTATTTTTCTGTTTTCCATTGTTATGCACAGATGTAATTTGAATTCCTGTAAGATCCTTTTTTTTTGTCGCTTTGTGCTGTAGAAGTAGGGTTTTATTCCCACCCCTTTTGAAACTCAGGAGTGGCCTACACGTACTAGAAACACTAAAGAGCTGCTAAAAGCATTCATTGATACATGATATGCTCACCAGTTTCCTACAAGGGATTGTTATGAGCTCTACTGTAATCTTATACTGAGACAGAAGGGAGGGGTTTAGGAATGCTTCACTAATTTCCTTGCAGAATAGTTCTGAGCAGTCTCCAGAATATTTGTTTGCATTTTTATGTGGCAGCTTTGTCTGGCCACTAGAACAGCTATAGCTGTTTTTTTTTCCCTGTTTACCTACTTTCCTTTTGGAACACTGATTTTGCCAAGTTTTAAACTACTAAGCTATTTTTCACCTTTCCTTGGAAGATTCTGAAACAATGATTTTTCTCAAATCAGTACTGTCTCACAAGTTGGCTAATGGCCATAGTGGTAAAATTTCTAATCCACATTATTTGTAGATAGAAACTAAATTTTTTAAGAATTTTGTTACGGTTTTAAATTATCTAGTGTATAGATGCTGCCATTTGTATAGTGACGTCCGGGACGCACTTCCTTAAGTCATAGTAAGAGATCAGAAAGAATCTCACCTAGAAGATTTCCATTAAGATATTACAAGAATTTTGCTGTGAGTTTGGGTGATGAGGAATTTTCACCCAAGAATCTTACTTAGCTAGTCCTTAAAAATAGTAATTAGTTGTTTAGGAAGATAACTGGTGGTACTGTATATTCTCTGTGTTCAATAGAGAAGTTCAAGCTAGCCATATTCTTTCTGGACAGTTTTTGAAGGTAATCATTCTGCCACAGGTTTTTTAAAAGGGGTTTGTTTTCATATTAAGCAACTTTTCTAACGGTCTGTATACAGTGTTTTATATAATAAGTCAGAGGTCACTTATCAGAAGCTCTTTGTGTCTAATACATTAGTGTCATCCTGCTGTAAGCATGGGAGTTCTGTCTTAAATTGTTGTACGTGTTTCTCCTTGTCTTTGCTGCCTTTGTTTTTAGCTATGCCGTAGCACTGTGATCTGCTATGCCCTTATAATCCAACATTCTTGCTATATGTATGATATTTTCCTTTAACACATTTCATAGAAGGGCAAGTTCTGCTTTGTAGAGAGCATCACTTACTCAGAACTGGAAAAAATAATTTATTTGGTCAAAGGTTCCAAGGTCTTCACTGAAGGGCAGATAATTTCTTAGCATCTGAATCTTCTTACAAAGATTTCAAGTCATGGGTTGTTGTTATGCTTTGTTCAATTTTACTTATGTATTTAGTTTTATTCCGTTTTTCCTAAAAATGAACAGAGTAATTAAAATATTAACTATTGTAGGAAGAAAGATTAAACTCAACATATTCTGTCATTTTAAAGCAATTGCAAATTGTTCCCTTGCAGCCTAGCAGAGACTAAATGTCATTGCTCTCTAATGAAGGCTGGACACACTGGCCATTGTGAACTGTGTTGATTGTTTCAGTGCAGCTCTTGACAGATTTAAAAAGAGAAAGCCACAAAGATGGTCATAGTGAAGCTATGGTACAATGATTTGGCTTAAGGACTTCCTCTTTCTCCTCAGTTACTTCAGTACCTTTTTTTTTTCCTCGTTTTCTGATCTAGATCAATTCCCTGATCCACCTCAAATTAATCCCAAAAAGAGTTTTAACACAAGAGCTCAGAAGTGGAACAGTTGTATAAAAACTATTGTGCAGAGGAACCATTTCATATTTGCTTTTGATACCATCAGCTTTGCATTGTCAAACCATGTCCTCAGCCGTGAGGACTAAATGAGCAAATATGAAATTAGTTGAATAGATTGGAAATGAGAGAAACAAAGGACTGATTTTTCAGGAAATCAAGAAATATTGCCTTTTGTATGCAGATTACTGTGATTTTAAAGCAAGTTAAATAAATTCTGGATTTATTTTTTTTTTTTTATCTTACATCATTGTTCCAGTGCTATTTGAATGGGCCTTCTAACATTAACAACTTGTATTATTCTAACAATAATTCAAAGTTAAACTTGCAACTAATGCTCAACATAGAAGCATATGTGGTCTGAAAAACAGCAATATTTAGTAATCAAAATGACCAGGTCCTTTGGTGGAGAATTCAGTACCACTGGAACTAGCAAGGTAGAGGATTGTATTCTGAGAAAATGTCAACTTTTTTCTTCTTTTTTAGCTATATATTTGAATAAATATACAAAAAAGTGTTTCAGAATTACGAAGTGTTTTGGTTGAGTAATATCTACATATTTTATTTCAGTGTTATAATTTCAATTCATTCTACTGTACTATATCAAAATAATATGAACAATCAGTTTTATTTCTGTTGGCACTGTAATTCAATTAAGACATCAAAGACTTTATTACTAAATCAGCTTTTGTGAGTCACATCTTCTGAATGTTTGTCCTCCAAGTCCTACCTTAACGTGAGTGATCTGAGAGAGGGAGCACACTTTCCTAAGCACTTTTGCACAAATGAAAATTTGCCATTTTGATAGTTTTGCAAAACTGATCCAATTCTGAAGTTGAACAAAATATTACAGACTAAAACACTGCTGCTTTCAGCTCTTTGATTAACATGCATTTCTAAAATACGATTTGAAAATGAGCTAATTTTTTTCTTCTTCAGAAGAAATAATGCACATAAACATCAGTCATTTGTAGGACTATAAACATCAGGATCCATTTTGATGATTACACTTCGGTTTTCTACTTCATTAGAGCCTAGTCAGCTAGGAATAATATTTCTGATTTCTTTGTGGATCACAAGTCTCTCATATACAAAGGCTTTGAAAAAATTTTTGCCTGTATTTTCAGCTGCTGTCCAGACTTTTTTCTGTAGCTGCTGTCTGTATTGTTGCAAACCCTTGCTATGAATTAGAATTTTGTTACAGCTCTCAGTATAATGTTTCTGGTCCACCATAGCAACAATTAGGTCTTCTGGACTAGTTTTACTACAAGCTGATCACTTTTCCCAACAGACTTCTCAGAGTTAATACTCATTTTCTTTCTATAATTTGTTTTTCTGCCTGACCCAAACTGTCCAATGAACTAGTCCTGTCTCCTGGTACTTTCTTAAATGTCAGACTGGATGTTTCATGGTTCTAAGAACATACTATTTCACTGTAGGGGCTGGAGAAAGTTAGAGTTGCCTGCCAAATCTGTTTAAAGTTTTCTAAACAAAGTCCTTTTTACTCACCATTTTGACCTTTTTTTCTCTTCTCTTCAAAAGTAGATCTGCAATTGGATAGTACCAAAATGTCAGCAGAATTGGTAAATGTGCTATTAGAAAATGTTGTTGGTGATCTTGTTGCTTGTTTTTGTCACAAGAGGTGTGTCAGTGGTGATTTTTTTTCTAATTTAGTATTATTTTGTCTATATTTCTTTGGGTTTTTCATTTCTCACTTGGTCTTCTTGGAGTGCTCTTGTGTTTGCTTTGTGCTAGGGACTGATCTTAAAGACTCTTGATGTTGCATGATTATTTGCGGCTTGGCTTTCTCTCTATAGGCTTGTGTTCCATTCAAGCCACTGAACTAACTGGCAGCTAGCTTCTCTCTGGTTTTTCACGTACGGCTGGGAGGCAGAAAAAACAGTTTTATCCAGACAGCACTATGAGGATGAGTTGCATGAAATTACTTACCCAGTCTGCTTTCAAAAAATTTGTATTTTTTGTAAACATATGCATTGTCTATTGAAGGCATTTCTAGGACTTAAAAACACTATACCATTTGAGAGAATAGTTTGCTATGTGGCACGACAAACAGTAGGTCTATTCAAAAAACTGAGTTTTGAATATGTTACCGCTTTAAAGTACACACTTAAATGGATGAAGTGACATATATTTTACTACAGGAAATCAGAATAAATAGGTTAAATTGAGCAGTCGTCATCTAGAAATGGAATGTAAAATGTTTTCTATAGATACTCTTCAGAGTCTTCGTATAGACTTTTTTTTTTTTGCTTCACACTAAATATCATTAAGCTGCTAGGAGCTGCAAATCTTGTATGTGAGAACACAAGATAACTGCTTTTCCCCATCAGTAAAGGCATGTTTGCATTTCTGTTTAATAACAACTTTGATCCTTCTACTGTTGGCAATGGACATTGAGAAATCCTGACATAAAGAAGGTATCTGCAAGATAAAGTTCTACAAGGGATGATTAGCAGCACTTAAGTTTTCTTTTTGTTGAAAGGAAGAATCCCTGATTGAACAGTGCATTGAATGATATGACAAGCAAGTACTTGATCCCTGTCCAGCTGGAAAGGAATTGTATTCATCAGCAGCTTTTTAGCTAAGGATGTCTTTATATTTTCACTCTTTGTTTGAGTCTCTCCAGATCCTCCCTTTACTTCATGTCAGCACTATATAGTAGGTATGCCAAGTGGTTTTGAAATTTAAATTACAGTCTCTTTTTCAGATGTTATTGGAAAGAACATGTAATTTATAACCACGTGTTAGGAGTACAGGATGTTCATGGTTCACTGCCAATTCTTCTTTTGTAAAGTTAATAAAACTTTCATAAAACACTTATACACTTGTATATTTCATGGTAAAGATTTTTTTATCTCATAGGCTAATGTAAAGATTTATTAAAAACATTTTTTTGTTAAGAGGAGTGTCAATAGTTTGCAGCTGAGTGTAATTTTGAATTCCCAGTAGATGACAGTCTGACTGAAAATGACACTAACAGCTTTGTTGATTTAGCACTAAAAATAAAGGATTCTTTCAAATGATATAAAGCTCTAATACCCTGAGTGTGCTGAAATACACTTGAGACCCTTAAGCAGAGTTTCAGTGAAATGTTCGCCAGCACTATGGATTCCGGTGAACAAGTGTTGGCATGCTTGCTGGCACTGACCCATTAGACTCCCACCTAAAAATTAATGTGAAGGATTTGGATAGTGCACTAAGAAGAGAATCTGATATGTCTAAATATGGGAACCATCAGAGCTTTGGATAATGCCATGGAATAGACTTCTAGTAAGACCTTGTGACATCATTGTGACTAAGTTTTCTTTTTTTTCCCCCTCAAAAATTGAGCACTTGAAATATTCAGTTCAGTAGCAAAAAACTACTGCCATCTGATAGCTATGAAGAGGTACGTGAAAAGAGTTGATGGTTTTATGCCAGCTTCTGCAGGATGGTTGTTCACTCTTTTTGTGATGTGATAATTGATAGCTTTGCTGGCGATCTTGGCAAAGAAGTGGAGGATTAAATAGCCAAAGAGATGGAACTTTCCTAGTCTCCTAAGTGAGAAACAGACATGTTGGCCAGGCAGCATGGAAGAGTCTGCAGTGCTCCTGCTATACTATACATAACTACTGCAAAAGGTTTTCCTCCATCTTCAAATGGTTTTTATTCAAACTAAGAGTATATAGAGCTATATACTGTGCATCTTTGTTTGATTTTAACGTATTTTTCATTTATATTCTGGAATAGGTCAGGTAATTTAGTGACAAGATATTTTCCACAACTTCACAGCAACCTAACCTAAACATCTACATCAATGTAATGGAGGTACAAAGCTCTACACTTCTATAAATAATTGCCTCAAAGAAAGTGAGGATGGGACTCTGGTATAGGCATAACATCAGACTTGGTAACAAGTCAGAGAGAATGCTGATGAATTTGTTACTTGTATGATCAAATTTTTTACCCTTTCTGTTTTCATGGGAAATGTACAAAAACATTACCTCTCTCAGTCTGGTAGCTACTACTTTTAAAAAAAAAAAAAATCACTATTTACTCTAAGCCTGCCAAGATTTGATATTTCATCCATATGTTGTGACTACTGCAGTACATTTTTGCTATCTTTAGTGTTTTTCTCAAAACAGTTCACTCCTGATCCATAAGTGGCTAAACATGGAGGACGGAAGGGCTACGTGGGGTAAGCTTTGCAAGATTAGTATCTGTAGATGGTAATAAGAATAATATGTGTAAATGGTGGTTCAAGCTGTGAAAACAGTAGCACTGAACACTGTAGAAAGCAGAGAGACATCTAGGAAAAACTAAGGATTTGTTATATTTTTCCATTTTATCTTGCCTATGTGATAAAATAGAAATGTAGATCCTTAGAGAATCAATTAGTGTGCATAGAAATAAGGAGAATGTAATTATATAGATGGAGTTAAAGACAAAAAGGTTGAAAGCTGAATGTGTTTATAAGAAAATGTTGAGTGGCTGCTGATTCTTGACCTAGATCATACAGAGGTCACAAATTTGATCTAAATAAAATCAGGTTTTTAAGTCATATTAAGCACAGTTCATATAATGGTGCAGCTTTTAACTCAGATTGACCTCCCAGCGCAGCATGTGGGATGTATATACACAAACTACGAGAACATAAGCTGCATTTCTGAATATAGATTGGCAAAATGACTGTATTGTGATGTTCCTTCTGCAAGCATGGCTTTCCAGATTCAGAAAAAAAATGGAAAGACAGGATATCCTCCTAGGGAAGCTCAGGAATTATGGGCTGGATGAGTGGTCGGTGGGGTGTATTAAGAACTGGCTGAATGGCAGAACTCAGAGGGTTGTCATCAGCGGCGCTGAGTCTAGTTGGAGGCTGGTAACTAGTGGTGTCCCCCAAGGGTCAGTACTGGGCCCAGCCTTGTTCAACTTCTTCATCAATGACCTGGATGAAGATTTAGAGTGTACCCTCAGCAAGTTTGCTGATGACACCAAACTGGGAGGTGTGGTGGATACACCAGAAGGCTGTGCTGCCATTCAGCGTGACCTGGACAGGCTGGAAAGGTGGGCAGAGAGGAACCTGATGAGGTTCAACAAAGGCAAATGCAGGGTCCTGCACCTGGGGAGGAACAACCCCATGCATCAGTACAGGCTTGGGGTGGACCTGCTGGAGAGCAGCTCTGTGGAGAGGGACC
>Ga0065711_1031311_pt1 | contig 30014 bp, 12 predicted proteins | sample Hoacrofraction12_FD_59098 | JGI IMG/M metagenome (GOLD analysis project Ga0065711, IMG submission 59098) | Hoatzin crop microbial communities from Cojedes, Venezuela - Epithelial fraction 12 v2 (version 2) | ecosystem: Host-associated > Birds > Digestive system > Esophagus > Crop | place...
AAAGAAAGAAAGAAAGAAAGAAAGAAAGAAAGAAAGAAAGAAAGAAAGAAAGAAAGAAAGAAAGAAAGAAAGAAAGAAAGAAAGAAAGAAAGAAAGAAAGAAAGAAAAAGAAAGAAGCTCACCAACTAATCTCTAAATGTATGCTGTATTAAGAAAGAATCAATGTTTACTAAAAAGCTCAAAAAAATGTACAAAATTTTCGCTGGCACAGTCTCCAGATGACAAAAGTTGATGGGGTAACAAGTCATCAGAAGGAACCATTACCAGTACAGTGTCATCTCAAGTCTTGTCTAAACATTTACAACCCCAAAAATGCAGCTGAACAAAGGTAAATACCAACTATCTAGGGGAAGGGAGGGCAAGAGTCCATTTTGCTAATGATGACTGGAAGCTGGAGTTAGGCTTGAACTAAATCAGGTTGTGTCCACCATGTAATTAAACACTGGAACATGCTACCTGTAAGATGGAGCCAGAGGGAGAAGGGAACAGGAAGAGGTTTGGACCAACTTAAAGCCCTTGTTAGGAACACTACCTCCCTCTTCAGAACTTACACGCTTTCATGGCACTTCTGGGATGAAGTATTTGTTTCTTGCCCCTGGAGATATCATGCAAGTACTTCAGAATACATGAATTGTGAGTGTCCATCACAGTTTGGATCATCAGCGTGCTTTCGTATCAGGAATCCAAATTATCCCCTATAGATGGAGCTTTGCTTTACATAACAGAGCAGTCCTGGAGCTGCATTTCCTTCAAATTAACCTGAATTGGAAAATATGCTCCAAGTGTACACCTAACATTTTTCAACAAATAGTACGTATCCAGGTCACATTAGAGCTAGCCCAAAGTAAAACTCTGAAATGTGTAAAGCATGGGCACCAGGTCCCTAGAACTCACTGTTCAGTCCTACAAATGCATCCCACTGGACCTCATTTCTTGCTATCGTTGACACGGCCAGTGTCCTCAGTCCTCCTGATCCCAAGTAGGACACAAATGCCCAGATGGCCCTCAGTAGTCTCATGCCTGTTAAGACATTAGTTATAATTCACATATAGCCTTATACTTCAGGGCCCAGCCAGTAACTGACTGTAATATGCAACTGGCAGATGTAGTTTCCCAGGAACAAGGGAAAATTATTTTTTTTTCTCTGAATGATCAGAGACTGGGCATAACTAGGGGCGAGTAACATGCTAGATCAAAACTCATGTCTCATTTTTGTATGTCCCCCATATACTCAGAACCAAGCTAGTTATCAGATTACATTCAGAAAGGAATTTTCTTCCATCGAATCAGCATAGACTTGCAGCATGTGGCACAGTTTACCTGCTGGGACTGTCTGGGCAATTTTCATTTAGTTAATGTCTCGCCTTTCCAAGGACCTTAAATGCTTTGTGGCTGCTTGGCCACTGCTGTGGTCTGCAACACATAGTTTAGTCCCCTGTGAACTGAAGTGCATTGTTTTAGTTCAAGTCTTCAGACTACATACATCTGGGTAATATGACAGTAACAGTCCTTCCTGGTCTTAAAAAACAGATGAGGGTATGCTAAATAAATCAACTTATTTTTTATTCCCTTTTATTATAAAGGCTGTACCTCTGAAGGGTGGAATGAACTACTCAGGGGAGCCTTCGTCTTGGGATAAGACACACCTAGGGCGGAGGGGGAGAGATCAATTCCATTAAAAAGTGGAAAAACTTCAAACCCAGAGTATTTCATAGAAGAGAAATAATTTCTCCAAAATTCTTCCCTCAGCTCTCAGAACACTTCACCCTAGCGACCACCAGAGGTAAACACTGCGTAAGGCACTGAAAAAAACAGCCTCTGAAAAATGCAGACCGGTATTTTCAAATGAGGTGCCTGAAAACTGGCAGCTAAATAGATACTTTGATATTCAAGCAGGTTTTTACTTCTGACATTGCTGTACATTAACACACTCCAATCATTCCAAATAAGTCAGTAGGAGCCAGGACCACTCCAGTTATGAGTCTTGTGGTACAGTTTTATGAAGGATAAATATTTGTTGATAGATTTCCAGAGAGGAAGGACTGTGTTAGGACAGACTTGGAGTAACTATAGTCTTTAATTCAGCCTGCTAATTCATATCATGATTACAACTCCCATTACTAGATTTTTGACTTAATCAACTGGAAGAAAGAAAACATTCTTCTCGCTGGAAACAGGTGATAAGAGATTTCTGTAAAGGTAGGCAAAAGCTCTTTAAGAATTTGACTACTAGGAAAGCCCACAGAGAGCCCAAAAAGCATCATCTGAGTAAAGAAAATCCTAGTCATACTGTCATTTAACAAGAACAGTCTAAAAATTAGCAGTACTAAACATGCTCTTATATAGATTTGTCTGAAGTCACACAATAGGACCTCAAAAAAAAAAAAAGTAAATCTTCATTCACTATCTGTAAAAAGAAGCCTTGGTGTGGACAGGTCTGGGCTGTAAAACGAGAAGTGAAAATGACTGAGAACAAACTTATTTCGTTGCACATATGAATGCAAACACATGCACTGAGAAGGGGAGCACACTCAAATGATCTCCTAATATACCAGTTTTCTTCACATAGTTATTTCCAGGAAGAAAGCAAAATATTTAAATGCATCTCTCACTTTCTATCTCAGATTTACTTGAGTTTGTAATTCCTTGAGAGTTTTAGGAGGTATTTTTGACACATAAAGCTGCAGCTGAAAATCATTAGCATCTCTACCACCAGAGGCAAATTTTTAGGAAGTTAATGACACTTACTTTTGCCTCTGAAAAAAACATCAGTAAACACATTGATATTTAAATTTATATTTTAACACTTAACTACTAAAACTGAAACATCAAGTTACTTACATAATCTCTATAGTGTTCTTGTTTGTTTATTTGTTTTTATTATTTTCTGACATTGTGAAGCATACAGAAAACAGGCTGTCCTCACCTGAAGTATGTTTTTAAAAAATGGATTGTGATGCATTTAGAATATTCTTCAAAGTACAGCTCCTCTCCAAAACACGACTGCAGAACCAACATTGCAGCGTTCCACGCTTGTGCCTCAAGGACATCCAGAACAAAGTTTGCTCAAGTTATGAGCTGCATACATGTAAATGTGCACATACACACATACACACATGCATATATATTCCCTGCCAAAACCAGCCCTACAAAACAACTAATTAAATCATGACATGGAAGGTGCATGTATCTCCCTCAAAGATTTTGTACTCACTATGCTTTCTACCAAACCACTTAAAAAACATGGCCTTCATAATTAAAAGGAGATTTAAATAAAGGCAGAATTTAGGTCGCCACTGTGATTTTATTTCATTATTCTTTAAGTATACAAGCTGGAATCCAAAGCATTTTTTGTCACAATCCTGGCTTTACAAAGCCAACAAGAAAGGCAAGCACCTTTTAACTCTATCAAGCAAAAGTTATAGAGAATGCATGCAAGACAGTCCTAGAGAGAAGACTTTATCTTACAATAGATTTTTTAAAAGATATTATTTTATTTTTTAATTCAAAATATAGAATCTTAGAATTATAGAATGCTTTGGGCTGAATGGGACCTTTAAAGATCATCTAGGTCCAACCCCCCTGCAGTGAGCAGGGACATGTTCAACTAGACCAGGTGCTCAGAGCCCCGTCCAACCTGGCCTTGAATGTTTCCAGGGATGGGGCATCTATCACCTCCCTGGGCAACCTGTGCCAGTGTTTCACCACCCTCAATGTAAAAAATTTCTTCCTTATATGCAGTCTAAATCTGCCCTCCCTTAGTTTAAAATCATTACTACTTTTCCTGTCACAACAGGCATTGGTAAAAAAACTGTCCCCATCTTTCTTATAAGCCCCCTTCAAGTGCTGCAAGGCTGTCATAAGGTCTCCCTGCAGCCTTCTCTTCTCCAGGCTGAACAATCCCAGCTCTCTCAGCCTGTCCTTGTAGGTGAGGTGCTCCAGCCCTCTAATAATTTTTGCAGCCCTCCTCTGGACCTCCTCCAATAGGTCCATGTCCTTCTTGTGCTGAGAATATAATCGTGACATCTCAGTGCAGTACTATTAACTGTTGTCCAAACACTCATTTTTAGCAACCAATATTACAATTATCCAGATACAGCATGATCCTAAACATGAGGAAACTCCTAATATTAGTGTACTCTTATGCTCAGTACCATCAGGATCTCCTTACAGTCAGGTTCATAGGACAAGACATGATGGTCCAACTCACTAAGATCAAGGACCCGGCATCACCTCCATGCAGGGAGAGGGATAGGAGCACCAAGCTCTGTACAAACAGTGACTGCCAGTGCCTCCACTTGGAGCTCTAAATCCTTGGCTTACCATGACTGCCTCCATGATGGTCATCACAGGCGTTCAGTGGTGGTAAGTTTGTGACTACAGGCAACGCTTTACAGCAGACCTGCCTCCAGGCCCTCACTCTTTCCACCTGAGCAGGCCCATGTAACTCTGATTATGAACTCGGAGCACACGAAAATACAAGGTGATGTTAAATTTGTGGCTATTTTCCTTTAAAAAAAAAAACTTCTCTTGCATCTGCCTGAACATAAAATAAAAAAAATAAGTATCTGATCAAGACAAAAGATAAAGTAGATGATTTAGAATCACCATGGAAAATTCAGGAGAGATAATCACATGTGATTATCAGACTTACATATTTCATTGCAGCCAGAGGAGAAGACTGGATCTTGGAAACAGTTTCCCCTCTCTGCAAGCTTTCTGTAGGGATTGTTTGATGATGCAGTGCAGTCGGGTCAGACCAGGATTCTGGCAAAAAGATAGAAAATATCCTGCAAAGAGGGAATGAAAGAGGAGGGGGAAGAGGGATATACATAATGGCACCTTCTTATGCCCATTCTCTCCTCCTACACTCCTCATATATCACCATTCCCCATGGAGCTATTAAACTCAGTGTATAGCCCCTTACAATTACTATAACCATCTGATTTTTATAACCTCCCACTCCAGGCTTTCATTAACCCCAGACTCACTTGATGCCAAGTCTTCCTTCCTGGAGCACCAAGGCTATGTGTGGAGTCCAGCTGGCGAGTCAGGGAGACGTCGTAAATTGGAAGAGTGTGCTGGAGCTACTTAAAGCTGTGGTGAACCAGAGGAAAAGGACCAATTGCACAAAAGATTTAGGAAATTGGTAGAAGGTGGTAAAATATCCATCGAGAGCATAATTTGTGAAATGATATCCAGAGCACAACAAAACCTAACACTGAAGACATCTACACAAACCAAAATCACCCATCCAGACCTGATTCTGTGCCAAGTGACCCGTAAAAGCAGGCCCCAAACAGCCACCACACACCTATTGTCATACATTTCCTGACTTCTAGGAGAGCAGCACAGTCAGAAAGCAGCAGATATCCCAGTCTCGTTGATGTTCCTCTAATTTCAAAGCTGCCAGACTTTAATTGCTTTTCAGCAACGACCTCACGTGGTGACATGTTTTGGCTGGGAACATATTTTTGTAGACAGCTATAGTTCCCTCTCTCCACATGGAAACGCTGACAGGTTTCTAACTCCAGAAATATTAGCAGGAACCATAACAACATGAGTCTCGTTGAAAATGTAATCTGTAACCCAGAAAGTAATTTTTAACACTTGGTGTTTCAACAGTTTATGTGTGTTTTTAGGGTTGGTTACATGTGAAAATTAGAAGCTGGAAAATAATCCTAGGTGCCAAAAAAATGCACAGATTTCCCACATTCTCCACTATGGTCCTTGTTGAACATCTATCTCCTCCATCTCCAAAACTGGAGAGGAAAACAAAACTGTGCCATACACCTGTTCAAAAACATTGTGCAATGCTTAGCTCTGCTTTGTTGCAAGCCCTGTGAAACACATCCATTTCAATTTCATTTCTAAAAATGACTTAATTTGTATCTGGAGAAGCAGACAGAAGGATGCATGAACTCATTACACGCCCTCTTCGCAGCTCTGCAGCAACAAATCTACCTGGAAACAGTTCTAACAGCAGACAACCAGTTTCTGATGAAGTTGACTCAAAGACAAACTGACTAACATGCAAAACGATCTGGTTACACAAACTCACTTAAAAAATGAACTGGTTATATGCCAGAGCCATGAACTCTGCCTTATCAAAAATCAAATAAAATCACCACAAATGCTTGACCCTTCAAACAACAACTAATCTGCCAATCCAATAACAAATGTGAAAAGGGGGAGTTGATTAGCAGAATGGTAATAAGTAGAAGAGAATTTTGTATGTCTTGCTATACTTCCACAGCACTAGTTTTATGATGACTTTCCACATACAAGTTAAGTATTCTGTTCCCTAACCATATAGCTCTTCATCTGAATCTAATAATTCAAAATCCCCTGGTACAAAAGGTCGTTCTTATTTGCATGGATGTACAGAAAATAAAATCCCACTTCACAGAAGACCTTGCTGTTTCAAAAATCAGTCTTCATTTCTGTGCTGAAAAAAGTAGGAACAAATAGTTCAGAGATAAGCCAAGTTCTGGTGTTGCCCAACCCCAGAATGTCATGAGTATTTCACTGTTCCGGAAGCAGGAACACAGGCACTTGGGAACTGGCATCCCCAGGGCTTCCCAGCTACTCCTGCCCTTTCATAGTATTTAGTGGGCTAAAGCGAAGCCCCCACTGATGAGCACCAAGCACACCAGTCTGCTCTTCCCACAATGCCTGGGAAGCTAATGGGGCAGCCGAACTCCTGACAGTGCTGGAATATCACGACAAAGCGGGAGCCCCAGAGCTCAGGAGCTGCAGTAAACAGCACCCCCAAGTTCATCCTCCACAGCATCTTCCCTGGATATGAAATACTGTACCAGGGAAGCCCACTAGACTAAGGGGGACTTATATGCCAGTGGTTTCTGCAGTGATTCCATGATAGTCTGGACATGGTTGCACGTAATGACCTGCTGATACTTCCATGCACCCACATTTCATTTATGACTAACAATCTTCCTGGTATTGTATTCAGTAGTAACAGAGTCTCCCTGGCTCCCTGGAAGCAGACAGGCTATGAGAGAGTGCATGCAAACACATACGGAGTGCAGCATTTTAGAACCAGCTTACACCTTAGTCATATCCATTAAATTTTACTTTGTTCTACGCCCTTCTTTTTTTCTCAGCAGACAATGTCAGACATACAACAGAAGAATCCTGATTTACAATCACAAGCAACAATAACCATTACTAGATAAATCATCTTAGAGCTAAACCAGCACATTGGGAAACACAAATTAAGAAGTGACTTAGGATATACTTTACTGCTTAACTTACTGGTTGAAGACTGGAGAACATGCATTTATCAAACTATAGAAGTTCAGTGGGAAAAATAATTACCATCTCCCTTTAAAAGCTGTCTGAACTCTCTGTTTCCTTAAGGAAACAGAGTCTTGCCAGCCATAATTATAGTTTCCTCCGACTGTAAAATTCATAGGTCTTAAATCCTTTACTTAGTTTTATTGCCAGTAATTAGAGAGTGTATGGTTTCTGTCTAAAAGATGGAAATGTTTTAAAATATTAAGAATGTTGTCAAGAAAATGATGTACTTTAGTATTGCTAAATGACCATTTCACTCTACCCCCTCTGCTTCCCCCCACCCTTTTTGTTGAATTAATTTTGGAACATAACACATATCATGCTTGGATTCGTCCCAGTCAAATGAACTTGAAGTCATTATTTATCATTTACGATGCATATTCTAAACACATTTGGCAACTGAATCCCAGCAGATCCCTTTTCACCATAGAGTTTATTTGAGCAAGCAGTGCTTTAGACACCAGGAAAACAATTTGTACCAAGAGTCAGAGTACTAAACCCAAACTTTCAATCTTAAATGTACTCTGAGAAAGTAAGTGCACTTTCAGTATATATGTGATAAATTATATGACTAAAACGTGTTAGCAGTATTTTGATCATTGCAGGCTAGAAACAACATATAGGTTAAACAGCCTTGTTAAGCAGCAGAGTGGGCACACATACCACAAAACATATGCCTTAGCGGTCTGCTATTATATTAGCCAACTAATGACACATGCTTTGCCTCCAAGTATCATTAAAGGAACACGTACAAACAGCGCACGGCACAGCAATGTCATAAAACTGGACGTAGACTCTGCAATGTTATATCACTTATAAAACAAAATCTTTGAACTAGAAACTGCACTACAGCCACTGCTACCTCAGGAAGCTGCGGTTTGCTGCTTGGAACACTTAATTCATGTACTATTTTTAGGAACGTGGACATTAAATAAAATCTTGTAGGTACACAAGGTTATCTAAGGGTAAAACAGTTTAAAATACAGGAGAAAAGGAATATAGAACAATACATGTTTACCGGGGTAGTCTTTTTGGAGAATGTGGTGATTAGGAGAGAAAGAAAGGCTTGTCATAACTCTTTCAGCCCAAGTTGTGCTCTTAGACGTCTGCACCACCACAAGGCTTGGAAAGGGTCTCAGATACAGAGATGGCTGTTTTGACGCAACTTCTTTTCAAGAATGGGTTTCTTCCCCGTAAATAGCTGGTGGAGAAGCAAGAAGTGCCTTGGTTCGTAATGAGCATGCTGTGTGTTTCTGGGCTCATCCAGCTGATTGTGATCAAGCTCGTATCTGCCTCTCCTTCTCTATTGAAACATGAATGTGGTCTTTCTCATAGATTTGCTCTTACTGATGGCACAGGTAGCACTAGAGTTTGCTGCAGGGACAAAGACCTCTAAGGCCTTAAACTGGTCCATCAGAAAAGTCTTTGTTGTACCACCATCAGCTTATCCTTTTTCTTTCCTCATAAAGGAGAGTTCCAGCCAAAAGCAGTCTTACTGGGTCCTCCTGGAGGTTCTGTACAACCACCTAGCATGGCATGGAACCCTATGGAAAGGTCTACATTCTGTAATTCGGTTCAGAAAGGATTAGGAACACCTCAGTTAGGAACTGAGATGTTCAAGTATTTACATGTCCAAGCATCTAACTAAATGTGTTCTGCAGCACAGAAGCAGATCATTTCAACCTTTTACATCAGAGGACCACAAGCTAGGCTGGTCTGAGGGCATGGAGGAACACTCAGGGCATACAGAAGGAATTCCAATCAAGTTTGCAAGAAGAATAGCAAGCAACACGATTTTACAGGGGGAGAACACATACGGGGGAACTATAGACAAGAAAAGGTTCAGAAAGGAAAATGAGTTCATCACATTTGCACCATTTTCACGATATTTCACTGCTTTTATCAGAGGAAAAATTATTGCAAGCAACCTTACTCCAGGCCAGGATGCATTTGACTTGAGCTCTTTACTTCAGTTCTTTACCCTAGAGATGTATATTAAGCACAAGAAGCAGAGACACAGTAACAAGGAAGCCTAGGTTACATCTCAGCAAAGAAATTCTTTATGCTGCGTCTAGCTTCCTCATCTTTATTTCTAGTTGACAGTAAAATGGCAATTAGTTTTGAGGAATAAGATGCTTAAAACCATTCCTACTGTCTTCTTTCACTGCCCACCCTCCCGCTCTGCTTGCTTGCCTCCACAGTCCGAGTTTGGCTGTCAGCAAGGCTGCAGGTTATGCATTTAGAGTCTGTACTGAACCAGTGGAACACTTACCAGCTTTCATCTGATTTAGTCATTTAAACTACAGGAATTTTATACACTTTGGGGATTGCCTTTCTGCTGCTTGCATTTTGGCAACTGTGCCATTCCCACCCCCACCGATCCTGCTGTGTACAGGAAGTCACACTCCATTTCTGACGATGGGATGTTACGCTTGTGTGTGCCTGTGTGCGTGCGTCTGTATCCAATGTTAAACCACTTCCTCAGGCTTCAAGGAAAGGTCCTTGGAGAAGGTGGTGTGCAGAGGAGTGGATATAGAACAAAGCTCTTGTGGGAAAGGGAGGGGAAAATAAACACCAAGGTAAAGCCAGCAAAGGAGTTTGTTAATAGTCTGTTTCACAGTGCTAGCTGATTTCAAGTCCTAGCTATCTTGGTTTGAATTGACAACTGATTGTTGGTTGAAGTCTGCATGCTATAAAAGTCCAGTCAATACTTTAAGAAATGCTTCAGATTTCTTCTGTTCTCTAACAGCTTGCAGTTCCATGCTTACCTCCTAGACATCAGCTGCCAGTTCTGCATGCTGCCGGCACAGACTAGCCAGTCAGATCCAGCTGGAAGCCAACAAGCTGAGTCTGGCCCAGCACCTTTTTCCCGGAGGACGCAAAGCCAGCAGCACGGCCCAGCCAGCTGCTCTCACACAGCTGGGCTGGGAGCGTCTGTCACCCCGCGACGCCGCGGTCTCGCAGAAACCCCAGTGCTGCGGTTTTCTTCCAGTCTGGGAGAAAGAAGAGTCTTGCAGAACTGCAAGCTGCTGCTTATCAGAGCAGGGAAGGAGTCAGGAGCAGAAGAGGTCGGCCTCCAGCACAGCTCAAAGTTGTCCTGAGCTTCTACTGCTGCTGTCTCTCCACAGAGAAACCCAGAACTAATATTTAGTTCACATGCCCAGTAGTTAAAACCAGACCAACTCAGGCTAAATAAAAACCTAACCATTAGATCCCCTGTGGTGTGCTACCTGTAAAGTCCTCAAAATAGAAGACCAAAAAAAGACCACAAAGGCTGAAACTATTAACTGCGAACATGCTCATCCCAAACCTTTCCTCTCGCTTAGCAGTAGGAATTGTCAGTTTGAGGTACATGAAGGGATGGATAATGCTTAGCAGGGCTTGGAGAAGTCTCGGAGGTTTTTCATCCCTGCGGAGAAGATTCCCGTGGTGGCACTCAGCTGGAAAAGCAGGGGATCACAGGGCTCTTCTAGCTTTTCCTCAAAGGTTCCTGTGGCTCAGGAAATTGCCCTCCAAATGTCCTTTTCTGCATACACTGTTCAGCCAACAGAATTTAACTGCATATGCTGAAGTGGGATTTACAACAGGAAAAATAAAGTTAGATATTCTGAAAAGCAGTCAGTTTTCCTTTTTTAATCATTCTCCACCTGCTGGTAGGAACATTTCGACACTGCAGTACAAGAGAGTCTGAGGAAAAGTACCTGTCCTCAGCAACAGGAATTAATATAAATTTCAGAAAACAATGCCAAGAAAGGAAAGCTATCCAACACTGCTGGGATGGGGTGGCTCTTTTACTCTTATTCTTAGGGTCCTAAGCTTCTTTTACAGTGGAAGCAGAGTTTCAAATAACGTTGCATACACACACACACACACACTTGATCTCTGTAACTGAACAGCTCCATCATTTGCTATCAGAAAAAGAAGAGACCATGACCCAGTAAGACTAAAGGAAAATAAAAGGCAGCGATCAGCCCAGACAGACATCAACTCCTACCATAATCCCCCAAATCACTTCTTTCTCGAATTTCCCCTCTCTGAAATAAAGATGATTATTAAACAAAAATGTATTTATTAAAATAGGAAGGCAGTTAAATACATGATTATAGTAAAACAGTTTGGAGATTCTAAAAACAATACTGTAACAGTTTAGTCCTTGATCTGTCCACACTAAGCATTAGTTACATCTCCTTCTGACTGCTGTTCTTGCAGAAACATGCAATCTCAAAATATCATGTGTCAAAACAAACAAATAAAAATGCATCCAAAAGTGAAAAAGCTCATCCAAATGTATCTATGTGTCTTTGGCAATGCTAGGCACTAGTATATGAGAGAACAGACCAGTTTTTGCTAAACCAATACATCAACTTCTGTCCATAGCCAGAAAGTGCACAAATGTGAGACTCTGGCATACAGCTGGGGAAGAAAATAAAGTTGATCTTTATAAACCACAAAAAAACATCTGCTTACAAATGTGGTGCAGATTCAAGTACATTCTTGTGAGATCTCCCATCTTTACTTATTTACTGTGCACAGCATTTTCACAGACTAGAACAGAACCTCTCCGAAGAAGACACTGTCATGGAGATAGGCTCAATTCTGCTTAGCTCCACTTGTAGTGACACGACTCCATTACTAGCTTAATCCACTTCACTAAGCAATTCTATAATAACAGTTGCGCCATAGTCATCAATGGAAAGTATATTGGTACTCCTTACTTTCAACAGTCTTGAAACCAGCCTTATTTGACTAGATATTTAATAATAGTAGCATCTGTACAAATTTGAATTTGTTTGGAAACGTTGAATATGGAAAGTAACTTTCAAAGTGAAATGATAGGGGAGTCTAGACAATATATGGTACCCAGCAAGCACACTTGGGACAATAAATCAAGCAATCAATCAAGCCGTGTCCCAGAGATCAAGTATTATTCTTTCACTTGACATCATAGAGTACCTGTTCTCTCCTTGCCAGCTGAAGCGGCACAGCAGAATACAGTAACCCTTTCCTAGCCACACTGAGTCTGGTGTAACAGCAATAGGTGCTTGTGGAACTGGAATAAAAAGACTTACAGCAATAAGAAAGGAAAAGCACAAACAAAATAAGGAATCTAATGAGATGCTAGAAGTTGTAAGACTGTACATACCACAGTAAAAATCCTGCCTTAATGTACAGGTGCATACAAGTCAAATATTTTCACCTGCACATGGCCAGTAACTTTACCATGAGAAAAATTACACACTCAGTTATAAGGAATCAAAGAATAAAATGGTTATTCTCTGTTTTCTATTTAAATAAGACATAAATACCTTAGGAAAACCCTATCTTTTGTAGTAGGGAGGGAAAAAATATAAACCTAAATACCCAAGAAACTGAATTCAAATTTCTCATAGAAAAAAAAATTCATTTACTGAACATATTTTCAACAAATCCTTCGAACACATGAAATGTGAGTCAGCTCAACTCTTAAAGCTCCTTTAAAAAGCCCTTTACAAACTCCCTTCGATCAACACCGGAGGCATAAAACCCACCTACAAGGTCAGCTGTAGAGAATATCAAGAAAAACAGGGGCCACACAGAAGCGCTTGCCTACACAGACAAAACAAACATAATACATATAAGATTTCAACACATTTTCAAGTCCTTTTAGAGTTGGCAGAAAATGCATGTTCCCTTGAGTCCCATTGAAACTATAAACTTTACCCAGGTCTCAGCTTTAAGAGTCTGTTGAAATAACTGTGTTTTCCACAGTGTATTTTGTGTTGACTACAGATCTTGGAAAAAAATACATCTACTTTTCCCTTTTTTTTTTTCTTTTTCCTCTTTGATCTCCAAGTCAGTAAGTGAACATATGTGACAATACAAAAAGGAAATTATAGCACAATGTGGAAACTCTAAAACAAACATATGACCACAAATATAAGTATTAGACATAAAGATCAGTATCTACAATGCGAAGAAAAAAAGTATTTAGGAATTAAACAGAAGGCAAAAGCCCGTCAAGCACCAGTGCCAAAAAGCAAAACATTCTGAGAGCCAAACCAACACTCCACCCCCACCTCCACCAAAAAATAGCTCACGATGGTAAGTAGGCAAAGCCAGACAGAAATCAGAGGAAAACAATAACCTATTTACATATACAGAATACTATGAAGAGGTTAATATTGTCGTGCAAGTGAACATACCAAGATTAGGAGCTTGGCTGAACATCCTAATGTGCTTTCTAGGCAATCCTGAAATTCAACCTACCATGACAAGCCTCTCCACGAACACCACCGCTGAAAAAGTTTCAACTTTTAAGCTGCTTTAACAGAATTGGAGACGAGCAGATTTCTTTATTTGGTAAGTATTTCCATCAACTCATTGACAATTGTGACAGTAGGGGTGTCATCCATAGAAACTGCGTTAGCTTTGAGCACACAAAGATTTGCAGGATATATTGACTCCAACCTACTTTTGTGAAGTCAAGGTTTTGAAATACAGGAATAAAGAACGGGAGAGGACCTGTGCAGGTTGTACAATGTAAAATACTTGTCATAAACCTATATTTTTCCATCTAAAAAGCATTTTTCTACCGTATTACCTTCTACTGTCATTCCATAATGGAATCATGTTTCAAAAAAAGTCACTGAAATTTCGATCTTCAGACTTTACCAGAAGTTCCCAGACTGGAGCCCACCTGGGGGGATTTTGAGTCTCGATAAAGGTATTTGTTTTCAGAAATTCACAAATCAAAATGTTGGTTTGCTCAAGTATGTTAAAATAAATGCTCTGCTTTAGTAAAGTTCATAACAAATGTGATGAAACTAGATCATTCTCAAGTCATAAGCAAGTATGCCCTAGTAACAAGCTCTGCTGATTTTGGCTGGGATAGAGTTAATTTTCTTCATAGTAGCTCGTAGAGGGCTATGTTTTGGATTTATGCTGCAAACATTGTTGATAATACAAGGATGTTTTTGTTAATGCTGAGCAGTGCTCACACAGAGTCAAGGCCTTTTCTGCTTCTCACACCACCCCGACAGCAAGTAGGCTGGGGGGGGGTGCAGAAGAAGCTTGGAGGGGACACAGCTGAGACAGCTGACTGAAGGGATATTCCACACTATATGATGTCATGTTCAGCTTATAAAGTTGGGGGAAGAAGAAGGAAGAGGGAGACATTTGGAGTGATGCCGTTTGTCTTCCCAACTAACTGTTACATGTGAGGAAGACCTGCTTTCCTGGAGATGGCTGAACATCTGCCTGCCAATGGGAAGCGGTGAATGAATGCCTTGTTTTGCTTTGCTTGTGCGCGTGGCTTTTGCTTTACCAATTCAACTGTCTTTGTCTCAACCCAAGACTTATCTTATTTTTACTCTTCCAATTCTCTCCCCCATCCCAATGGTGGGAGAGTGAGCGAGTGGCTGTGTGGGGTTTAGCTGCTGGCTGGGATTAAAGCATGACACAAGCTACAATATTCAGCAAGCTAAGGATGGAATTCACCTCACCTAATTTCACCAATGAAAATCTTAGGGATTCGCTCTTAGGTCAGCCTCTTGGGATAGGATAAATTGCCCTCTGGAGAAGCTCACCTTCTTCCACTGACTACAGAAAAACCTGAAAGCTAAGTGGGCTGAACATTCCTGCTGAGATGCCAATTTCATTTCACTGACTAATGGCTAGGTCAGACTGAATGTAACTGTTAGATGGCTAAAACTAAGCAAAATCGGTCCCTCTCTAAACTTGAATTTATGACATTCTTGCACTCTGTTTGCTGTAACAACCTCTGTAATGCAAGGGTGCTACACTTCTGGTGTAGGAGGACAGATGTTTGCCAGTAGTATCTGTTTGTTAAGCAGCAGCTCCAAGAATATATCCGTTACATAAATATCTAACAGAAAGAACTGAGAAGCTGCAGTAAAATGAGGGTTATTTTGCCTATTCTTTCACAAGAGAGTTGAAAATATCTTTTTGCTGTACATTTGGTTGGAAATGATCCCCCAGTGCACATGACTTCATACCATCTCCTTGAGGTTGCCTCTAAAGATCCCTTTTATCACAGTTTATTTATTACATTTAAAACTCCTTAACCACATAAGAAAAGTACTTTTGGCTTAAATTTCAGTATAATTACCTTTCAGTGGCTGAATTTCCAGCATTGAGATTTAAGGGGATTTTCTGGGGTTTAATGCTTTTTTTGTACATATGTGCATTTAGCATTACTGTACTGTTATGATCTAGGAAATGAGGCACTCATACTTGGAGAACACCAGCTTCTTGTTAAATTCAATCAGCAGACAAACAACTGTGTCTTTGTCACAGAAGCCCAAGTTCAAATGCGTAAGGATCAGATAATGAAGAAAAAAAAAATCTTGTATGACACAATATGCTTTCACTTTATTTAAGAATTGAATGCAGAAGTATCTAAATCAGATGCTCTGGAACCAAAGCTGTTTAAATGAGTGCATTTTAAAGCCTAAAATATGTTTAAGCAGTTGGATGCTATAACAGCATACGACACATTGAAATTAAGTTAAAATCAGACTTTATTGTGGCAGTTTTAAATGTAAAAAAAGAAAAAAAAAATCCCAAAACAAAAAACCCACTACACACACAAATAAATGGTCCTAAGCTCCAGAAATATTTTTAAAATTTGGGGGAAGGGGTTTAAAAGAATTCATGTTCAAAAACACACTACCAGCTCAACAACCTTGTCTTTTATGTTCTGAATATGTAACAGGAAGTGGGAATTGTCAGAGGTAGGTATAACTAAGCCCAAATTATAGCTATAAAGCCAGCTAGCCTAATTCTTACAGAACTACTAGTTAGAACCTACTCAGATTACATGCAGATAATAAAAAGAATTAAGCTAGGAAGCTGAAGGGGTTTTTTGCCCACACGTTCTTTAAACATGAATCCAATTACTGAAGTTTCATGGAGTGGCTGTCTCACTCCATTCTGTTTCCCCTAGAACAAAGATGATATAACTATATTGCGGTGTTGAACAATCCTGAGTTAATGTGGGCAAACGAAATTGCTTCTACAATATTATTCTGCTGTGGGAGGGGGTGTGGAAGAATCTCTTTTAGCGTAATAAAAATGATGGTGATATAATGAATAATTATTATGGGATTTTATAGCTGGAAGGCATGGTAGTTATTTCAAAGTTATTTGTAACCAACAGCCTTATAAAAAGCTACAATGTATTACACATGTGCAGAAGGTAACTGCGAGCATGTATTAAATCCCAACATCTGAAATAACGAACGGATGTTTGTTTCTACAGCAACTACCTCTTTATCAAATGTGGGCTGACGAGCCACTAAATTAATTACTTATCAGCCTTTTAAGAAAGCAGAAATAAGGACTTAAAAATCAAATGCCATGAGATGAGAACTGTCCTTTCCTTCTCTGACAGCTGTATCATTCCCTTCCTTCCAGCAGCAATCTGGTTTTCTGGTGAAATGCATGAGTGAACAAGTCCTGGTAGGTTAATTAGTCTCAGCGGCTATTTAAAAAAGGGTTGATGCCAAACAGCAGAGCCCCAAAAGGTGGTAATGACAACACTGAAGACGTGGGAGAATGCGATCCCAAATACCCAGGTCCTGGATCCCTGTGACAAGTAAAAAAGCAAAATATGGGATTTCTTTCTTTTATGCTTAAGGGAAAAAAAAAAATCTGAAAAGGAAAAAATAGAAGAAGCGGTGCCTGTCTAAGTTTGCAGTCCGTCTGTACGACAGCCCTGAAATGTATGAACTACTTTACAGACCACGGAGAACTTTTAATTTTTTGCTTTATAGAAATATCAGAGACGAAGTGTGAATATCCATGTGGGCTACGGAAGTGGGAGATGCACCTGAATGTGGGCCTGTCCCTTTGAACAGAAGAACTAACTGCTATGAATATCCCTTTGAGGGGGTCACCTCAAAGGCGGTGGTAAAAACAGCTCCTTTCAAAGCCAGTCTACCTTTTTGAGCAAATCTAAACAGTTCAAGGAACTAATAATTCAACATGAAAAAAATCAAAAGAAAGTAATAGAAAGGTTGATATTTATTAGTTTTTTTAAAAACAAAGTCTCGGAACAGACCATTTTTATACGCTTTTTTGTAAAATTTTGATTTGTGACACCTAGACAGGACTTAGTAAGAACTTCAACAGTATGGGTTAATGCCCTTATATGCTCTCACACACTTAAACACACTCATTTGCACACACTCATCCAAACCACACAAGTAATTTTAAGACATGTAATGGAAACCTAGAAGATTTGGTTCCTGCCTATGCCCTTTAATAGATCCATGGCCTTTGCTTTCTACCAAAACATGCTTGCCTCATTGGGGTACACTTATGCAAATATACAGAACTCCTGTCTCAGAGTCCATCACTAGTTTCTGTCCCCGCTCTTGCAGACATCTCAGTGCTGCTCTGTGGTTTTGACCCACGCAGCAGCAGACCCAGCTGGGTCTGAATGGGGAAGCAGCAGTGCATCCTCTGACATGGTGTGGGTATGCACATTCCTCACCAGCCTGTGCCTAAGGGGTGAAGTGAAGGAGGGATCGCCACAGATTTTTTAACATGTTCCTCCCACAGGAATGTTAACACAGAATCCAGGGATCTGATTTTCACTATGAAAGGAGTGGATAGGCCTGGCAGCACACAGGTAGGGTCAGTGGGTTAGGACCTACTCCCAAGCGTAAGTGCTGTTTTTGGGCAGAGGGGGGAAGGAGGAGCAGGCAATCAGACCACTTACATAATGTGACCCTAGCCTAGCTAACTATTAGCAGCTAAGCACGAATTTCTTAAAAATTATAAATAGACCTGCTTATTTAAATGTTTAGTCATGAAACAACTTTTAAGAGCTAGTTATTATTTCTGGATAAAATTGTCACTGATGCAGGAAGACTGTATCTTATATCCATGTTTTCCTATGTACATCTACTTTTTCAGTCTTTATTTTGAAAGAGCATAAACTAAGGTATGCATTGAAACAATGCTTTTAAAATGCAAGTGCTGTACTTCAAAAGCTGCTTGTTGTTCAAAATTAGTGTTTCCTCAAGAGCAGGGATATTGCATTTCAGTTTTCAGGAATTTAAAGGGACAATACAACTAACACTGATGCCTGCTTATTGTAACAATATAAACCATAACACCGTTGGCTTGAACCCATTAATGAATTAATCTTTGTCAGAAGACTGTCTATAAAGAAAGCTCTTAAAAGACCCCAAAGACATTATAGCACTGATGGTTTACCATTATGTGGTACAGCAAGGTTTTACTGAACCAGTTCTAAAAGCAGACATATGGAGTCCATTAAATCCCTCTCTTTTTTGTGGTGTAATTCTGAATGGCTGTATTATGCTACTTATTTAAAATATGGATTATAACTTCCACCACCAATTAATAAGAGTTCTACACATTGCATGCAATTTCTAAGATTCACAAACATTGTCATCAGCACCTAAAACTGAAACAATGTCAAGAATTGTATTTCAGCTAACTGTAACAGATAGAAGATTAATATGACAAGAACCAAGTAACTTTGACACTAATTAAGTCAGGGACACACAAATTAGCTGCTGTTAATGGCAATGACGAGGTGCTTCTCCTGTAGATCTCCTGATATTTTGAATAGTTTGTTGGTTTTTTTTAAATATATACATTGTTATCCTCTGTCACATGTGCATAACCATACTCAACCACAATCTTGCCAAGTAAGGAATCTAGATTTAATTCTATAAACAAACATTTTACAAAAGAATCCCACACCTGAAACTAATCAACTCAGCTGATCTCCCCTCTGTAATAAAAACTACCTTCTTCACTGTTTGTTCTCCTTTGTGCCACATTCTGCCCTCTTCCACCAGCTTCATCTTTTCTCACCTTGCTTTCTTTATTTATGCTCTTTTGGACTTCCTGATCAAAGCAGTTAGGCCTCAGTGTTACATGTGATTCCTGAATTTAGTGGAGTTCATCACGAACCTACAAAATCCCTCGCATATACCTTAGTTCAAGATCAGGGCTATGATAAAAGATCCCAAGAGGCAGTGACCAGGCCACAGACTCAAGGTTCAAGTGACCAGCTTCTTGCAAAGCATACTCCCCAAATAATGAACAGCAAGGAAGTAAAGCTTGAGAAATATTTAGAAAAACATAACTGCATTGCATTGGCACATGTACTTATGCATGTATGGATTTTCAGTGAAAAACGTCACAGCAGAGACTAAAAAAAAAGCAACACAGCAAAGCTCGTTTGTCTTTACTGAGCATTCAATCACTGGGAAACGCAGTTAAAATGCTACAAACACCAGGTTTAGTAAACTTCTCAAGTAGTTAAGAAGAAAGATTTTCAAAGACACAAATAAGAGTAAAGGAACTAACTCCCTTAACTGAAAACTTGAAATTTTCAAGTCCATGTGACCACCACAATCAATTTAACATACCTAGTACTGAAAAGTGTAAGCTTTTGCCATGAGATCTAAGGGAATCTGACAGTCCACAAATACAGTATCTCACTCATATGCTGGCCACTAGAAGCAGTCACATTGAAGAAAACGGGAGGGAAGAAAGGCCAGTCTGTTTAAGACTGTTCTCCTCACATACCAGCCTTCAGCCGGTGAAGTGCTACAAGGCCATGAAGATAAGAGCGTGCTAGGCTCTTTGCTGAGCAGACCTGTGTCTCGCTGAGCCCATCACTGGCTTGGTTCAGCTCAGGAGGAGACCAAGAGGAGGTGATCATACCCTGGAAGATGTTGGCAGTTAATACTTCTCAGCACCTGTTACATATTACAAACAAAGCTGAAGACAAACAGGTGAATGTACAGTTCCCAGATAAATGTTTAGGCAAGCAGATACCGTCACTTGCAACTTTACAGCGACACTACTGCAAGCTTTTTCCTTCCTATTTTGGCCTCGTTGGTTTTTTTCTAAATGGGAAAGAGAAAGATAATCTCCACGTGAACCCAAGAAAAGACTCTCCTTTGAAAATCAGCTCTTCGACTTTATCTCCTTTCTTTAGTTACAAAACTTTGAATACTTCATACAGCAATCATATAACCAAGAATTAACAATCAAATATAACACACAGCAAATGTTCTGAGATGAGTCACTGTACACTTCATATTCTTGATTTCTCGGCTTCTTTGCCGAGCAATCATCAGCTAATTACTGGGCTAACTATAGAACACTGAAATTGTTACATCTGCTCAGACACGGCCATTGAGGGAAAAAAAGATTTCCCATTTCGTATTTGAGTTAAAATGAAAGTGTACTTAATGATAGTTTTCAAGAGATCTCATTACTACTTTCCTTCAGCTACTCACAATTTTTCACATAAATGTGTCCTTTATGTTTTTAAGAGGGCTGCACAGCTATATTATCTACTCACCACAACCCTACCTTCAGGCTACTCTCTGAGGTCTTGTAATACATTTGAGCAGGTTTGCGTTCCTCAATTCAATATCTGGAAAACTTCAATAGATAGGGCAACATCATAAAACCAGAAACAATCTTTCTACAGAACACAGGGTGCAACTTTTTTCATTGCTTTTGCATCCCATGCACACAAAGTGAGCAAGAAGTAATATCAAAAGCTCCTGCAAAAGAGTTTACGGGTCTTTAAACCTATGTGAAAGCCAACACAGTGGACAAGACACAGTTGCCCACTATACAACATCTTGGGGTTCACAGTGCATGGTCCATAGCAAGGACCTCTGTATCCAGGAATGTTTCTGGAGTGTCCTCCAATGTTTTAGCGACCTGTTAAAATCATCATCGTATCAACACAGAAATGTATCTCTCCCTACTGACGGTTGTTCAAATGGCAAAGTACTTGCCAAAAGAGGACTGGCTTTTGTTCAAAGAAAACAATGCAACATGGACAACAGGCAGCCAAGCTGTAACAGCTGTTTTTGAAAGTAGCAGTAAAAGATAATTTAAAGAAATCTAAACAAATTTTTCTGAGGGATCTCATCTTTTTTTTTTAAGGAACTGAAAGAGGAACGTCTACCACTGTTACAGACACAGGTACCACTGCTGGTAGATATTAGGTTTCCAATTATTTGTTCTAACACAGCTGAGAGTGATTAGACAGTTTACATAGGACTGCTAGGAGCCCGGTGAACATTATGTGGGCCATCAGGTCCTGCAGCCTAAACACAATTCTTGGTTTAATGGATAAATGAATTTTGCTAAACCACTTCAAATACAGGAATGTTTTCTGAATCTGTGCTCAGGCTGTTGGTATATTTCCATGAAGTTTCCTTCCAAAGAGATCACAACGCACCTTGTCAGACCCAATAAAAACTGCACCCCGAAATCCCATACCAATGAAATCAGTACTGTTTTCTATGGCTGCTTCTAAGCTTCTACACCAATGTCTTGTTTGGCAGTTACTTTTCTTTTTACTAAATTATGCTTTCTATGAAGTTGTCTGCTTTTCATGAAAAAGGGGGGTTTTTTTCCTATTTCTCTGCCTAACCTCTTCCACCAATAGAAAACACTTCTTTGTTTTGCTCCACCAAATACACTGGTTTGTTTGCTCTTTTTTTCCACATTAGCATCTCTGTGCTGTGGAAGCGTAGTGATCTCGGTCCTAAAGGAAAGGTTTGAGGCTTAAGAAGGCGACAGAGTAAGGCTAGAAGTTCTCTTTTATTGCATCTTTTACTGATCAGTTGCCTGTGCCCTGGAACTTGACTTGTTCTTAGAAATGCCACTATTGAACATGTGAAATTTCTGCTATGCTATCTTGTAAGAAAGGGAAGGAAGTAACACGGCAGAACACTCATGCAATATCAGAATTTTGCAACATTATTAAATAAGTAATTAATTAAGCATTAATTAGGTGGTCTCAAAAGAATGTCTCCCCTTCTTTTATAAAGGGACTGTCATTTTACTTACGCGAATGTATTGAAAGTCTGTCGAACTCGGAAGTCAATGCACTGAAATATCTTCAGCACAGACTCCATAAGGAGGAAAGGGAAACTTTGTAAAAAACCACTATGGATTTCAATATAAACAACACGAAACTCTGCAGCATACAGTGGGTCCATTTCTGGAATTACAGACTTCAAAATCTTTTGAAACGTCACATGTAAAGAAGGCCTTTCATCAATATTCTGCCCTTCATGAATTTCAAGCTGCAGTCTATCTCGCTTGACAATCCAAGAGGAAGATACTGCATGGGAAAATTAAAACTGTATTCAAAGACCTTCAAACTTCCTTTCCACATGCATGCTCCCCACAGATGAGCTGCAGATAAGATACACAGGCTGTTCACTAGAGTATACTTTCCAGTTTGGAGCCCAGTTTCCCCACTGAGTACCACCAACTAATTTACTGAACATATGGCCACTGCGATCATTATGAGAATCACTTCTAAGATTCTTGTAGCACATGCTATGGTATCAACAGGAATGTATTCTTTCCTACTTCTTAAGAGATCTGACTAACCCTCAGATTAAACTTGTGAAGGAAAACCAGTCCCAAGTTAAAGGATCACGGTAAAAGAGAAGAGCTTGGATTTACTTCTTCATGTACTAGAATTATTTTTATTATTATTATCCCCAATGTAAAAAATGTAACCATTGTCCTAATTGCGGAGTCTTTTCCTTCTGTAAGACTTACTGAAGAACTCTTCATATATTCTTTAAGTTGTCTTTTTTCTGGATTCAATGAAGAATACTGAGCTGAAGGTAACAAAGCCACTGGCCCTATCTATTTAAGCTGTGTCCAGCAAGATGTGATAGGCATCAACATATAATGTCAAACACTTGAAATTTCTTAAGGCTTTTTGCTCTTAATCCCATCATAAACCAACAGCAGATGAGCCTTGCCAACAATTTGCTAGTTGCTTAGTATATTCTGACTACCATGTTCTAGAATGCACACAATATATCTGGTTGGTATTAAAGTGCATAATGAAGAACATATTTACATCCTGTATTTTTCCGATCTTATTCGCTATATTACAGGATTAATGGGCCTACAGTTCACATCAGGAGCCAAATTGTTCTAATAAAGTATGAAGCATTTATCTCCTGAAAGGCTGGAAAGGGCACAGTTTGTTTATTGCCAAGTCTGAAACAATGCTAACAAGAGCATATGTTACTAAATCTCATTCATACCCATAAGATTTCACATGCTAAGACTATGCTGACTAAATAAAATTCAGAAACCTAAAGGAATTCCTATTCTTGTTTTTATATTGAGCATTAGTAACAAGCTTGGCTCTGTATGGGAAACAGCCTGTTTTCCAGCTCACCCCAGCTACTTAAGGTACCCAAGGTCCCATTCTCTTTTACATAATATATGGAAAGTACAGGGCAAACAAGCAAAGAAACACAGTCCTATTAGACCCCATGAAAATCCCTGCACAAGCAAAGTTTGTTCACAGATGTATCCAACTGTCACAGCATTTCACCTGGAACTTGTGAACCAGTGGTGATAGTCTCATTTCACTCCAGTCAACACAAGATGTGCCATTCATTTCATAGGGCCAGAAATCTCCCTATATCTTTGTCTTAAAGAACTTACAGAGCTGTTTACACCAACAACAGTACACTGCTTCAAAGTCCAGGCATGAGGTTTTGACCATCATGTTGCTGTTTATGGAGAAAATTTGCAAAGAACATGTTGGATAAAGGTACTAAAAGCAGAAAACAATGAATGTTAAGGAACAGGTCTTCCAAGTTAAAAACATCAGAGCAAAAAAATGCATGTAGCAGAATGTAATTATAAAGAGAGTACTAGACAGCAGAAATTATTTCTTCTACGAGATGTGCAGATTCTTCATCATTATAGCATTGTTACAGGTGTAGGCCAGGAGCTTATGTGTAGTCCCATTTTCCAGATGAAGATGGAGACAGGAGGTGGACTGAACAATTCACCAAGGTCACACAGGCTGAGAGTCAGGAAGCAAAAACAGTTATTCTGCATCCTGAGACAGCTCCTTATCATTGCAGTCCTGCTGTTCTAAATCTTTAGTAAAACTGAACACAATCAGCGCAAAACCATAATTCATAGAGCTCTTAAAAAATTAAAATAGCAAAATTTTAAAAGACATCAAAACTTCCTACAAAGTTTTCTTGCAAAATAAAAATTAACCCATAAAACTATTTTCAGTAAAGACAGGGGGTTTGGGAGGTTGGGGGACATGAAGAAGGTGATACTTCCAATAAACATGGAAGTTTCAGCAAGAAGATCAGAAAGAAAATGAGGGATTTGCAGGCAAGACGAAAGAGCTTATAGGAACTTGGAAAAAACATGAAGGAAGAATAAATGCTAAAAATTATGCTAAAGCTGTACATAACTGAGAGGAGGAGGAGCAGCAAAGCCATTTAATTAGAAATGGGGAAGGTAGAAGAACAGAATAGGTGTCTTTAAACACAGTGGAGAAATATCAGACTGGAAAATTATAACTCTTGAAATACACATATATTACCACATACGTATGTCTCTGAGTTGCAGAAAGATGCATGGAAAAGACAATTCAAACTCTTACTGTTTCCACACTACACAAATCTACACTTAGCTGCAGGACGTCACTTTAATTCAATCCAACAGCACTGTGCTTTACATCCTGCATGTACCTAGCACATTCAAAACACCCACCAAATCTTGGGTCATCCTCCCTGTTGTCAGCCCAAGGCATCAGAGTTTGAGACATCAGACAATGATGATGGACAAGACTTAGAAATCTTGAACTAGAACAGATGGAGCTTATTTGCTTTTCAGATATGTATAGCTTTATCTCCTCATCTTTCAGGAATACCATTAAAAAATGAAATTAAATGAAGTAGCTTCTGTACTTCAGACCCACTTAAATCACAGCAGGCTGGGTCTCATCTAGAAAGAATGACTCTTAATGGCTACAGGGCTTTTTTTAATCCAAATCAGCATTCCCTCATAAAGGAGATGATAAAAAATAAAAAAGTATTACATTTACCTGTGAGCTCTAGGTGCTTAGTATTCAGCACATTTCAAGGAGAAATTAAAATCAGTATTTGGCAAGGGACTACTGAATTTCTTTGGTTGTTCTCTGGCAATGTAAATACAGTCTTAAAAACAGATAAGTCATTTGTTTATAAAAAACTAAAAGCCACTTTATTCACATTACACAGGTAAGGTTTGTAACACAAATAATAAGGGTCTCTAGAGCTAAAGGAAAGGCACTGGCAGTTCTGAGCTGGTAGAAACAAGTATGATATATACATGGCTAATACTCTTAATGTAAGAAAGATACATTTCTTAACTTTGAGAATGCCCTAAATTTTTAAAGCTATGCTTCCATTTTCAATAAGTTAAAGTCAGTAAGATGTTCAGCTAAGTATTTCTAAATGCAAACATCTTTGAAACATCTTAATTTCACAGCCGAAGTCTGAGGTGCCTCAAGCCTCTTGTCATTTTCAAAATCTGATAATTGTCTTATTTTGGTATTAAATAAAACACAATTTGTTTTTTATGAAGATATAAATTGTTCTTACAGCAATTAAGTCAGCCTACTGAAAATACCTACTTGCATATGAAGAGTTCCATCCTTAGTGTCTGAAAGTTAATAAAATACATAAGGATAAAACCCCATCTAAATACTTTTTCAAACACATATCTTGTCATGAAAAAAGCAGCAATAATGTCTACACACTACAGAGCAGCGATGCAGAGTCACACAGGTTTTGCTGTCTCATCTCTGACAAACATGAGAGTGCAGAAGACTTCACAACAGATAGAGCCAACACTTTCTAAACCTCTTGTCATGGATCCAATGTTCTACACGAATGTGTTTGATCAGTCAATAAACTTGGAGGCAGGAAACTCATTTATGTGCTAATTATGCTTCATAATAACCATAAACATGCCTAGAGATTAACACTCTAGGACCTCTTAGCCATGTAAATCACCGATCTAATTTGAACTGCACTGCAATAAAACACTACCCTCTGCACCAGAGGAACTGAGGCACAGAGTGAAAGAACGACTTGCAGTGCCTGCTTAAGCTGTGAATGATCAAGACTTATTGAAGTAAAAAAGTGAGAGGAAAAGAGCTTCTTGGCAGACACATATGCAAAAGTCCATTATGGGGGTGGTGAGGTAGAAGAATCTGGTTTTAAACATACTGACCAGCTCTGTTGGTAAGAGAACCAGGCACCTTGGATTCAAATTTCATGCTGTCACCACTAAACCACAATCCCTGCAGAGCATTTAAGTACAGCTGTAAAATGGAACATCAAATAGCAAATGCAAAGCTCTAGGATGTACTTGAATACTGTCAAGAGCATTCAGCTAATCAGATTTCTCCTTGGCTAAACATACGTAAACAAAAGAGAAATTATTCCATACAGAAGAATATCATGGGGATCTCTACATGGTGACTACAAGGAGAGAGGAGATAGTGTTCCTGTTACAAACAAAGCACAAATGACAAAAATCAAGAAACAAATTAACACGGTAACAAGCAGTGATGAAAAACAAGTCAACTATGTTTGTGGCTGAACAAAAGCGTTAATGTTTAGTCACAATTTCGTGTGTTAGCAGTGTGAGATGTAAGTGCAAAAGAGGGATAACGCTAAATAGTTCTGACACTAAATCATTTCAACACAAGTCTCGAGACACATGCTGTTCCACCACTGCACTGCATTTTGTTGTGTGCTTTTTCTCACTACATATCTGCCAGGCTTAAGTGCGACTCGAGGTATTTTTTAGAAGACAGATCAGGCCCAGAAAGGCACATGCTACACTGAACCTCACAAAAAACTACAATCGATTTCCATTTCTGTAGAAACAGAAACTTTGTAATGAAAATTTTACATAGAACTCGATATACTGAGCAAAAGCACTGCTCACTCCAGCAGCAGTCCATAATGCTTTAGAGAAAGGTATAAGAAATCTCTTGTTGGTAAAGGCAAATTCACCTCCACACTAAAAGTAATCCAAGCCTGTGCCACTCAAGTATAAACCTAGAAGGATGAGATGAAGTAGTTCCTCTGAAAAACGCTGATCTTAACAAGCGTAACTTTTTTTTTTTTATTTCCACCTAAAAGTATTTTCTACTTTACCCTGCAATGGTCAAATCTCTGATTTAACGGGAATGGTGCTAGTGGCCTGCTGTGGAGAACATCCACCTAGTCACATGATGTGGGCACAATCAATCATTTTGTTTTATTCTATTCCCATCCCAATTCAAAGCAGGGTTGAGTGAAAAAAAAATCACTTCTGACTTTTTTTTCCAGAGGTGCTAATCATCCCCAGTCCTTATTCTCTTTTACTTTATGGAGGAACTCAGACCTTTATACAGCCAGAACTCAATTTCTACACCTATAAGAGATGTCCCTCACTTCAGAGATCTGCACAGGAAAGTGTCCTGAGCACTCTAAAACATAACCACAAAACAGAAGAATAAGTTATTTTCAAAGACACCATCACAGTAGGCATCTAATTAAGAATATGGGGCCACTGGGTTCACTAACCCCACATAACCAGAAAACAAAGACCATGGTGGGTGAAGTACCATTGCTATTACCACTCTACTGGGTCTTCTGGATTTTGAAGTGTCAGTGCATGTATTTTTTTGAAGCTGTTCAAATCTACGGATATGAACTACACGTGTAGCTGTTTATTGGCTAGAGTGCGCACACTGAGCTCCCAGTGAGGATAAAAGCCACAGAACTTAAATGAAAAATGTTAAGACTTTAGTAATTAGAAAAAGCCAGCTGCAGCTAATAAGGAGAAGGAATGTTAAATTGGGATTTTATTTTATTTTTTAATTTTTTTTAACTTCACTGCAGCTGAGACACAGAAGCCAAGTAAATCACTGGACTCTTTCACTACATAAATGCTGGTAGAAAACTGTGCATGGAAAAACTACCGCAGCTGATCTGGTAGGAACACAAGCACTAAATGGAGGTCTTCGTTCAGGTCAAGCTTTGGCAAATTCTAATCCTTCTCAGGTGACATTACTTGTATTCGACCACATCCAGTTGATCTCTTCAAATATTTTCCTTCCTCCCCTCCTTAAGCCTTCCAGGGCATGTTTAAGTAGCACAGACTAATGTTATTTTACCCAATGAGCCTCATATTACACCAGGCTCAATATGCAGTAGTTTCACTTAGTGGCTGCTTGGAAAGCTGTTAAGAGAAAACAATATGAAACCAAGTCTGTCTTCAGATTCAGGTTTAATAGAGTCACATTTCAACCCTTTTCCAAACACTGAAAAAAACCTACATATCGATGCCATTGCTAATGTTACAATAACTGAAATAAAAGTTGGAAGCAGCAAGACTTTTTCCAGGAGTCTGATGGAAAGAACTAAAAGTAATGAAGAAGAGTTCTCAAATATAGCATTAGCAAAGTGAACTACAGCTCTTAAAACAGAGAATTGCCTGACTTTCAGGCTTTCTGTAGCATCTGACAGTAATATTGCATGAGACAACAATATACCAGAGCAAGCAACACTTCAGAAATATACACTATACCTGAGACAGATTGACATTACCGCTAGATTTACAACAACATAAGTGAGATCAGAGTTAGATCTGGTATCTTAATCATTACATTCGTAATGCACCTTCGGTATTTGGTATTTGTAAATAATCAGAAAGAAAAAAAAAGGGGGAGCAAGGGTGCAAAATTAGCATGACTTAGAACCTTACTTTTGTTATAACTTTAAATGGCTCAGATTACCCAGATGAACTTAGTTTTTCCATCTTCCCTCTGATTTTGCCTCTTACCTTTCTTTCCACTGCGCACCATCAGCTTTTATTGCATGGAAGAGTGAATAGAAGGGAGAAGAGGAGTAAGAGGTGGAGCAGGTTCTCTTTCAAGACTTCTGCTAGACTGGGAGTCTCATTGAGGGGAAGCGACAGAGCTGGAAAGTCCTGTGTCACTGCTAAACACCAGGAAGCTCCTCTGGGTTGATCTCAGTTTTCCAGCAAAGTTAAGGTGATTGCAACTGCACATCATTCAGTCATGTAACCCAAGGATTCCTAAAGGGAATGGACTCTCTACATTTCTTCTCCACAGCTGACTATTACTAAAAACCAAGCTGATATATTTCCAAACCACCTTCCACAGAATGGCTGAGGTTGGAAGGGACCTGTGGAGGTCATCTGGTCCAAGCACTCTGTTCAAGGAGAGCAACCTAGATGCAGTTGTCCAGGACCATGTCCAGACAGCTTTTGGTCTCCAAGGATGGAGACTCCACAACCTCCCCAGGCAACCTGTGCCAGTGCTCAGTCAAAAAGTGACTGTAAAAAAGTGTTTCGTGATGTTCAGAAGGAACCTCTGTGACTGGCTGACCAGTCCCAGTTCTCTCAGCCTTTCCTCATGAGAGAGATGCTCCAGTCCCTTTAATCATCTTTGTGGCCCTTCACTGAGCTCTCTCCAGTATGCTCATGTCTCTCTTGTACTGAGGAGCCCAGAGATGCACACAGTACTCCAGGTGTGGCCTCACCAGTGCTGACTAGAAGGGAAGGATGAGATGCTGGAAGCACTCCTCCTAAGGCAGCCCAGAACTTCCTTGCAAGTGCACATTGCTGGCTCATGCACATCATAGCATCCACCATGACCCCCAGGGCCTTTTCTGCCAAGCTGCTTACCAGCTGAGTGGCCTCCAGCATGTACTGATGCATGGGGTTGTTCATTCACAGGTGCAGGACTTTGCACTTCTTGTTGAACTTCATGAGGTTCCTTTTGATTTCTCCAGTCTGTTGAGGTCCCCCTGGATGGGGGGGGG